>OIYP01000147.1_pt1 | contig 50550 bp, 52 predicted proteins | sample 1588261 | NCBI WGS metagenome assembly OIYP01 (sample SAMN03283293) | human gut metagenome | biome: human-associated habitat; material: feces | host: Homo sapiens | place: Peru | collected 2012 | reverse complement strand
CTCGTCTTTTGTTCTTAGAGGAGGGAGCGAGGTTATGTTTTGGGAACCCCAAAACGCCTCGCTCCACCATGAGGGCGAAGAAATTTTGCTCCCAACGGTTGCAGAAAGTGAGTGTACCAACTGTAGGCAGTGCATAGAAATATGTAAATAGATTTGTCAGGTGTAGTTTATTCTTCCTTTATTTGCACAAAAGTATGTTTTGAGTGTTATAAAAAATAAAAAAATGCACTATTACGTTGATACTTTTGTATTTTTGCACTCAGTTATCTTGGACAGCAGAATTTGAAACACTGAAAATCCGTAATCTGTCTATATGTAAAATCTTTAAATTTGGATTATTATGACTAAGAAGTTTTGGTTAATAGCACTCATCGTAGCTTGCACTGTTGTATTTGGCAGTTGCGATAAGTCTGAGGAATTGAGTGTTGAGCAATGTAAGTTGGATATGAATCTATTCAACCAAACCTATACTGTTAATGATGAGGGGTGCTGTGTGCTAAAAGGGAGAAAGCCAATAGCAGCAGAAGAAATACAGAGTAAGGTCAAGGGCTATGGTTGGGAGAGTATTGCCACTTATGAGGTACAGGAAAACGGAAAGTTGAGCAAGGAGGAATTTTGGAAAGACAGATTTGGTGGCAGCCCTACACACTTTTGGTTTGAGACATCACAGCAAGCTTTTAGTTATTTTTATAGTGATGCCTTGCCAGCCTTTTGTTTCAGTCGTGTATCATGGACTTATGACATGGACAAAGGCTTCATACTGTTTGGCAGCAACAAGCAGACAACAGACAGCAGATACATGCAGATTCTTAAGCTTGACGAGTCGAATGGCAAGACCTTAATGTACACCATACAAAAATTGGGAGCGACGAGTGATGGCAGCAATGGTTACAAGTCTATATATGGCATGATTGTATATAAACGCATGACCGAAACCGATTTGGAAATGATGAAGAAAAGTTACACGTATGATACGGATATTGACCGTTCTGTTCCCGACAACTGCAAGTTTAAGATTAAGGCATACTATGCAGAAGACGACAAAGACAACACAGACCCTGTGTTTCAGACCTTCTGCCTTGTAACATTTGAGCTTACCGATGAATATGGTTTCAACTCTTCAGATAATGCCTATTACAACTACTACGATTCAATTACTTGGACGAGTGATTGTCGTGATATGCCAGATAGCTTTGGAATCATGGAACGTAAGACAAACTGTTTGAATACTTCCTATTGGTGGAGCACATACTTCTTCACGCCTCATGACAATACTATTGTCTATGCCAATGGCTATAAAGATGGCCGTATTGTCTATCAAGCCCGAAAGAGGCTCTATTTGGTGAATGATGGATTCTTTGGTTACGATTGGGATAACGTAAGGTATAATTCCAAGAACCCCGAACTAACAGAATATTGCTTGCTGGACAAGAGCCGTGAGTTTATCCTAACTCCACCTACTGCCTACAAAGAAGACATTACAAAACCGTATGCAGAGTTACGTATTGTACTGAAAGGAGCAAAAGACAAAAACGACAAGGAATATATGTTAGGCGTGCTTGAACGTGAAAGAGAAGGTCTGTTGAAGATTATGGACCAGTACTATGAAGCACATAGTACTATAAAAGAAACAGAAAAGGCTTCGCTGTGTAAAACGTTTAAGGCACTACCCGAAGATGCTGATATTAAAGCATATTGGCGTACAAAACATTCTCGCATGGTACTGATACTTAAAACTGACGGGGAAGACCCTATAAACAGTGAATACTATGTGCATGCGGAACCAATTAAATGATAAATAAGTTTAATGTGGACAACAATAGTCATAAGGCGAAGTTAATCTTTGTTTTATGACTATTGTTTTTTTGCACCAACATAGTGTGGTTTCATTTTTATTTTGTATTTTTGCAACTGTAAAGAGTTGTTAGGCAAAGCAAACATATGCATATTGCAGAAGTTGTGACTATTGCCAAATCATTACCTCTATTGAGGTTGAACACTTATAAATCGCTCATTTTAAGCTATTCAGCAGATTATAGAAGAATTTTTCCGAAAAACTGAGAGGAAATCTGATACCGACACGTCCGGAAGAAGATCCTCGATGCGGATATGGCCGTTCACCATCACGTCTATCACATTATTAAGCAACACCATTTTATTAAACGGTTCAGTCTTTGTGAAGAAATTCTCCTTGAGATCATAACCGAAGTATTTGAAAACACGCTTGAGAACATAGTTGGCACGGATGAACGGGGATATATAATAGCCCTTATCCAGGCTGATCGGTATCTCGTTTACATATTCCGTCGTCGGAAATTTATTCCAGAGGTATCTGGTTCCTGTGCCGACAAGAATAAATCCGTATTTTCTCGGAGCCGGCACATACTCATAGCCGCCACCATCCTTGTATCTCCAGTAGTTTGCATTAGGCAAATAATCCGATCTACCTATCTTGTTCAGTATCTTGTAGGTATATCCGGTATCCATCCCCGAATCATCAGTAAGCAGAACCGGGAAGATATCATAGTTCTCGTTCTCGCCTCTGATGAGTGACTCACAGAACTCGATGCACTCATCTACGGTCGTGCACCCCGGTATCATCTCGTCCTTAAAGATACTCTTCAGCTTTACGTTCTGTATCTTCGAGTAGAACGATCCGTCGTTGATATAGAATGAAGAGGAGATATTTCCCTTGCGTTGCGCCGAGAGAATAATCTGCCGGCATTGGGCGAAATACTCGCCGTCTTCGATGCTTACGTTCGTGGCCACCATCTTGTCTCTCATCCCGAAGGTATCGGGATAGTTCAATATCATGCGGTTGTAGTCGCTTGCCGGAATATCCAGCGGGGAGGTCGTTTCCCCGTAATCGTTGAAGAACGGGTTGGTACGTTCTACCTCCAGCTTGGCGCCTTCGCCGAGCTGGTAGGCCTTTCCTTTATCCAGATTTGTTATTTTCATGTTCAGAAGATTTTATTTTTTAGCAAACTTTCTCGCCTGGTTTCTCAGTTCCTGTTTGGCATCCAGATCCGAGAGTGATACAAACGAGCGGATTCCGTCTCTCTTGAGCTCTCTGAGCAGTTCCAGGAGTTCGTCATTATTGCGTCCCGACGTAGCGTTTCCTGCATCGCGATGCGCAGATTCCTGCGTCCGGACGTAAAAATCTGCCCCTCCCGGAGCGATTTCCTGACTGGTCCGGACAGACTGGCGGGCGATGCTTCCGCCCAGCGCCCTGCCCTGCATGGCCATCAGATACTTGCTCATATCGAAGGTTCTTATCTGTCCGGCTCGCTGGGCTGCATCCATCAGGTTGATGAGCGGAGCGATGGTAGGGTTCTCCAGAGCTGCATTCGATGCCACCCACTCCTTGCTCCTGCCTCTAGGTCCCTCGCCTACGATGACGGTAGGATGATCTACGTACCCACGCTTACCTGGTGCATACTCGGCGTTGAAGTGTTTGCCATCCTGCTCGCGCTCTACGTCGATACGTCCGCCACTCTCGCGTCCGCTTGCCACACGGGAACCTACAGAAGAGGATCCACTAGCTGATCCGTTGAGGGTCATACGCTTCACCTTCTGACGCTCAGCATTTGCCACAACCAACTGAGCCGCACCGGTCACACCCATCAGGGCTGCAGCAATACTTCCGGCAATCGGTCCCATCTCGCTGTATGCCCGCATGATAGATACTGCAGTATTAGAGATAATCTGAGCTACCTGCATGGCGAAGTTTACGTCAGCATACTTTTTCTGTATCTTCAGTTTCTCGTTGGCTTTTTTCTTCTCCAGTTTCTCCTGGAGTGCGGTATTACCCTCGGCCGCCTTGATTTCGGCATCATACTTGGCATCCACGTTCGCCATCTCGGCATTCTGTAGCGCACCCACGGCATTACTGAAGAGGTTTGTATAGCACTCAGCCTGTTTCATGAAGGAATCTCTCTTCAACTGCTGCACTTTCTCCTCATATTCCTGCTGAGTAATATACTGGTTGTCGAGTGCCTGCTGAAGTAATTCAAGTTGTCGGTCGTATTCGCTCTGCTGGTCGAAACCGAGAGCCTGCCTAGCCTGCTTCTCCTTGTCAGCCTGTTGGGCAAGCTGCTCATTATGCTTGGCAGTATATTCCGCCTCTATCTGGGTCTGCACATCTTTATATGCCTTCTCCAGCTGGGTAGTATCTTCCCCGTTCTGCTTGGCCATATTGAGCGCAGCCTGATAATATCCCTTCAGAACTTCCAGTTTCTGGTCGCGTTGCTGTTCCAGGGTCAGCTCCTGCTGCGTCTCCCCTTGCTCCATTACTTTTGCCAGGGCGTCCTGATAAGCCTGCTCTACTGCTACCTGCTGGTCGAAATGAGCCTGTTCCGCAGCCCGAAGGTTCGCCTGCTGTTTCTCCTGAAGCGATTTCTTCTTTGCGCCATCCTTAATTTCGATGTTCTGCGACTGCTCGCTATACGAGGTTTCGATGGCGAGGATATTGGCAGTATGCTGGGTCTTCAGCGCCTGCATTGCGAGGTCGTACTTCTCTTGAGACACCTTTTTCTGGGCGAGAGCCATTTCCCAGTTGTTCACATCCTGCTGATAGTCCTGGTTGGCAGCATCGATATCTGCCTGTCGGTTTTCTGAAAATCTATTCGATGCGATATCGTCAGGATTTGGCTTGGAGGTGGTAGTATTTACGGTTCCGGTATGGCCACCACCACCTTTTCCACCTCCGCCACCGATGCCGCTGTCCGGAACTTCCGGTTCTGATGTTTCCTTCACGGTCTGCTTCAGGAGATCCTCGCCAAAGGCGCCTGTAATGGTGTTAATCTGCGTATCAAGTTGCTTGATACTATTCGATATCGAGTTGACCTGCGACTGGAAGTGACCGACTGCATCGCTCTGGGTGTTGCCTACCGCGCCCCATGAGGTAGTATAAGAAACACCTTGAGCCGATTTCGCTCCAGCAAGGTTCTTCTTTACGCCTGCAAGTTTAACCTCCAGTTCTGCACGTTGCTCAGCAAGACTCTGTATCTGCTTCTTAGCACCCTGAACCTCATAGAGTTTCACAAGATTGTTGATGTAAGCCTTAAGAGCCTTATCCGATGCCTTGAACTTCTTGGTAGTCTTGTCGATGGTAGCATTATATTGAGGAACTATCTTGTTGAGAGCGTCCACAGCCTTGTATCTTTCGTCCATGGAGAGTTTCTCGTCATTCGCCACCTTTATCAGGTTCTCCAGCTTCAATTTTTCCTCCACTACCTGCTTCTGTGCCTCTGCCCTGATATTGTTGAGTGCCTTCTGCGCCAAAGCTGATGCATCGGAAGCCTTCTTCATGTCCCAGAGTTTCATGGCGAGGAGAGCAACTCCTGCAGCTATCAGACCGAAGATATTGGCTTTGGTGGCCGTATTAAGGGCGGTCATTGCCGTCTTTGCCTTACCCAGCTGCAGAGTCAGACCATAGAATGCGACCTTAGCCACGTTAAGCAATACGTTGCCAGTACCTATAACCACATTCCACGCCTTATGCGCAACAACAATACTCTTGGTTACTGCGAGATGAAGTTTCTCGGCGTTCATTACAGCCAACTGGGCAACTTTAAAGGCAGTATAAGCTACTACTAGGGTAAGAATAGTTTTTCTGTTCTCTACTAGCCAGGAGATAAGATTGATGAGTCCAACCTTCGTTTCGGAGAAGAAGTCTTCGTAGGATTCCGTGAGAGGAAGAAGTTGCTCTCCGAGTCGCCTCTGGGCGTTTTCCCATTCGGCAGTCTTCCTTGCCGCCTTATCGGCTGCGCTAACATAGGTATCTCCTGCCGCCGCCAACTGATCATCTACAATCTTGGCAACTGCTTTCATAAAGTCACCAGTCTCTTTGGTCTTTTCTGAGATTTCTGCCGCAGAGATACCCAGGTTATCAAGGATCATCGGGGATTTACGACCAAGACCGGTCACGATGCTGTTGGTCATGTAGTCTACCGACTGGCCTGTCTGCTGCGCCTTCAGCTGGGCAAACTGCAGATACTTGCCCAGGTCTTCAAGCGGGATATGGAAGTCCTTAGCCTGTACGGCAGCCGTCATCAACTGCACGTCATTCACCGTCCCCTTAGTTGCCTTGCGCAGATTATCCAGAAGGTTCGGGTTATCCATGTCGTTAAATGCCTTGATTACACCATCAGCCTGAGCAGCCATCTCTACGCCCGCCTTAGCAGACTCTGCAACAAACTCCTTTAGTTTGCTGGCTTGCTGCCCAAAAAAGTCTGCCCCCTTTGCCAGCATGTTTCCGAGAAGGAAACCCTGTACCTGGTCGCTGGATGCAATCTCCTTGAAACTTTTGGCGTTCTGTTTAAGTTCTGTCATACGCCCTGAAACATCCCTCAGACGATTTTCCAATGCGGAGTAAGCCTCCGGGTGAAGTGCCTTGACTGTATCGTCAAGTTCCCGCTGCAACATCTTCTGCTGTTTGCGAAGCTGATTCATCGTCATATCCATGACGTCTAGTTTCTGCGTATGGCTAGCGATATCCTTAGTAGTTTCCCGTATTTCCTTACTGGTGGCACGATACTGCTCGGCCATATTCTTATACTCCTTAGAAGTCTTCCTACCGGCAGCCTCCATCTCTACCATGGACTTCAGTTGCTGTTTGTTGGCTGACTTCAGCCCCATTAGTTTATTCTCCAGTTTCTTGATTTCCTGCTGAGCCTTCGATGACTCCACATTCACTATCAGGGAAACCTGGTCTTCCGTTAAATGTTTATTTGCCATAATTATGATTTTTGTGGGTTGAGTGAATTTTCCAGTTCCTGACGTATGCTGTTCCGTACTTCGTCGTTAAAGCCATAACGAAGCTTAGGGAATGTTTCGTGATACAGCACACCCCAAACCACGCGGTTATAGAGCGCGAGGTTCCTGCGCTTGAACTTACTGACGCGGTCGTTTCGCTGCCGGTACTGCATATCGAGGAAACGGAGATAAGGAAGGATCCGCACGAAGATGGTACGGTTCTCGCCCGATATCTGGCTGTCGAACGAGTGAGCGGAAAGCGTGGTGAGCAATCGGCCGGTACGGCGCTTGTAATGATTGCGCACCACGTTCTCCTGAGTGGAGTATATCTTCAGGATGCCTGCCTGAAGAGTCTCGTGAACGAATTTCTTTTTAACAAGACTGTCTGTTACCATATTCTTATACATTACTAATTAGTAATGCAAATATAGTAACAGACAGACGAAGGGCAAAGGACTGCACCCTATCTCTTGAGGATGCAGATCCGATATAGAGGATACCCTATCAAGGGCGTAAGGATGGTACAGAATAGAAGGTAGAGTACCCAGTAGGCGGGAACCCTGCTTTTAACCAGGAATGGCATCAGCACTACCGCTATAACTGCGGAGTAGCCTTGTATATACGTTATCAGTCCCATAGTCTCTGTATTTCATTTTTCTATCTGAAGAAAGCCTTATAAATCGGAATTCCGAGCACAGGCGTGAGCACCGTACACAAAAACAAATAAATAAGCCACATTACCGGCATTCTGGATCCCACAACCAGCGGACCAACTACCAGCGCTATGACAAACGATACAAACATAACGAAATCAAAAAAATCCATAATCTATATATTTTAATGTGTTACTAATTCTCGGGTGCAAAGATACACCACTTTTTCTGAAAAACCAAATTTATGCTCCAGAAAAAATGGTCACCCTCACGGGCAGCCATCCTTAGTTAGAGAATTGACTAAATTTAAATATTTGTCACTTTATAACATGATAAACTAGAAAACTACTCTTTTTTACTGTCAACGAGTATACGGAAAGTTTCATAATCAATATAGTCTTTCCTGCTTATCTCGAAGACTGACGTGATTTGAATATGATCCAAATCGAACGGCCTATTTACCTGTTTATACTCCTCCTTGGCTTGGACAATTGCTGCCAGTAGTGGGAATTTATCGCCGTTTCTTTGCTCTGCAGTAAAGCTGAACCTAAAGAAACCGCTACCATCCTTGAGAGGAATGGCGCCCGTTCCATAGAAATACTTGGCAGGTTTCTCCCCTGTCAGCAGTTCGCCCAGTTTCTCGTGCATCTCCTTGAGCTGATCATCGGTAATACCCGAGATGTACATGCCGTTCATGCTGAGCATGTGTTCACGTGCTGGCTTGCCAGCGTTCATTACTTCGCACTCCTCAAAGATAGGGTGCATTCTTTCTTCCTCCACGTTGGCTGCAACATTAGCTGCAGCATTTTTATTCTGATCGTTCATAATCTGCTTAATTAAATTGTTTGTTACTATCTTTATTAATATCAGTCACGTCCTGCAATTTGCAGGCTCTATACAGAGCTTTCTGCAGGTCCTCGCTAGCATTCATGGAGAAGCGGAGTCTACCTCTTCGGTTTCTGTCTAGCCAGCACCACGTTTCAATCTTGTGCGGACTTATGCGTTTGCCCGTATACTGAAAAAAGAGCATTCTCAATACAGCCTTGGCAAAGAGATGATCCGTGCGCTTGCGATGTTTGTTCTTAATTTTTCTCATAATTCTTTTTGTGTTAAAATTCTCACGCTGCAAAGGTACGAAATCTTTGCCTTACGTCAAAGGACAAACATATGAGTGATGTTTGGCTATTTTTCACTCATTTCTTGTTAATCACGATAGCGATAGTTCCCACGCCCGTACCGCTCTTCTTGAAGGCACCTTCCTCTATCTCGTAAACCTGGGCGGAAACTTCTTCCAGGAATGCGCGGAAATCCTTGCATATCTTTTCCGAAGCCTGCTGCCAATGCCTTGAAGTAATGGCTGCCACGGTTCCTCCCGGCTTGAGATCTTGATACATCTGCATCACGTGCCTGATGTCCTGGTTCTTCGAGAAGGGAGGGTTGGCCACTATCAGGTCGTACTCCGAAGAGTGCTCTGCCTGAGTGAAGTCATCGCCTAGCAGGCGGATATGATCCAGCTTGGAAAGCTTCTCCTTATTCTCCGGCATCAGCTCGTAACAATCTACTACCACGTCTGGCTGCACCCTGTGGATGGCATCGATGATGGCTCCTGTTCCTGCACTAGGCTCCAGAACCTTACAGTCGGTACTGAAGTCGCCTGCCAGCGATACCAGCCAGTCGGCAACCTCGGGTGGCGTGGCAAAGAACTGGAAGTCCTTGGCCAGATTGCACCGCTTGCCCTCCATCAGTATGCCTGCCACTCGGGTGGCATCGAAGTCGAAGCTGAAGCCCTGCACCTTGCCGCCCGTCCATTTGCCGCCGGCTTCCTCTATCCAGAGCTTCACGTCGGCATAGGTCTTCTTGCTCAGCTGCACATTGGGCAGATAGAGTATATTGTCCTTGAACGTACATTGCTTGAGGACTTCCTCTGCTGACAGCTTCTTCCCGTCCTGCTTGCCGGAAGACTTGCCCTCGGTTTCGTCTGCGAAGTCAGGAGCAAGCAGATGCAGCAGCTTATATGCGAGTTTCTCGTTAACGCTCTGCATACGGCTGATTGCCTGCAATACTTCGCTGAAGAATGCGGTATCTACATGACCTGTATCATCGTAGACGTCCACTCCCTCGAACGAGTCGCACAACGTGTGAAGCTTCTCTGTGCTACCACGTAACATTTCTATTAAAGTCTCTTTTTTGTTCGTCATGACTTTTCTGTAGATAAATCATTGTTGTGTCTAAGCTACTATGGCCAAGGAGTTCGGCAAGCTGCGTCACGTCCTTGTTCTTCTTGAGATACTGCTTGGCAAAGAAGTGGCGGAAGGCGTGGGCGTGCATCTTGCTCCGGGCTATGCCCAGATGGTCGCCCCAACTCTTCAGTCTTTCAGAGAAACCTTTGTCGGTCATGGGACCATACTTGCCTACGCAGAGATGCCCCGTCCTGCCCGTCTCCTTCATATACTCCCTCACCTCCTGCTGAAGGCTTTTCTGAAAAAACACCTGGCGGAACTTGCTGCCCTTGCCCTTCAGAACCACCTCGCCATTGGCTACATCCTCCCACGAGAGCTTCATGAACTCATGCAGGCGAAGGCCTGTAGTGGCAAGGATCCTCAGCCAGTAGTAAGGGTCCCGGTTGGGTTTCTGCTTCAGATAAGCCAGCAGCGCCTGATACTCCTTCTCCGTAGGTATATTGTCCGTAGAGAGCCTGCGCTGAGTTTTCACCCTTTTCACGGAAATGGGCTTTTTCGCAAACTTGGAGTATTTCACCAGGGCGCACATGCGGTTGTTGATGGTGGCGGGTTTCATCTTCTGCTCTTCCAGCGTCTTCAGAAACCGCTTCACGTTTTCCTGGTTGAACTCGTCGGCATAAGAAAAGAAACTCCTGATAGCAAAACGGTAGGTTTCCCGGGTACGTTCGCTGGTGTCCGACTCGGTGTCCAGCCATTCGATAAACTCGTTCACCTTCTTCTCGTTTCGGGCACAGATATCTTCTTTCTTCTCCAGCGATTTCACCTTGCGCTTTGCCCGGCTGTAGCCTACGCCGATGAACGACAGAAAGTCGAGGATGGCATCGGTAGCACCGGGCATGGTGAAGAGTTCTGAAGCATGAGCCCGCTTGTATCTCTGGTAACCCCTGCGGCTGATCTCGTCAGCTTCCTCCAGGAAGGTGAGGACGTATTTTGCCGCAAGCCCTATCTTGCGATAGGTGGTCCCACTCGAAGACAAATAGCCTAGATAGCTTGTGTAGTTATTTTGCCTGTCTGTATCCATAATAAATAAATTATAGCATTTATACTGCAAAATTACTCACTTTTCTCTAATCTGAAAAAGACATTTATTTCCCGCCTTCCTCCACCGGACGCCAGAAGACTGCGAAAACAGGGTCCTTGCCATCTGCGTCGTACTCTTCGCTCTCTACGAAAATCTGAGGAGCCGCACCAAAACAGAAGATACCGTCCTTGGCTACCACTCCCTCACAACAGAATTCGGGATGGCGAGGGTCGAAGTATCTTACCCTGGTACCCTTCTTCATCCTGTCCAGGTTCTCCAGGAACTCTCTCGACTTGAGGATGACTATCTTCTTCTTGGCCACCTGCACCCACAGCGGGTAGCTATGAGTCATATTGCCTATCTTCAGAGCCAGGTCAAAGGCAGTCTTGGCGCTGAAGGAATCTTTCTCAGACGACACGCTGCACGTGGTTGTGGTGACGTCCGGATAAAACTGCTTATACTCCTCCAGGAGCTGCTTGGTTGATATTTTCTTAGCCATAGCTACATCACCTCCCCTCCCATAATGAAGCCACCTAATACAGCTACTGCCATGAAGGCGAAGAAACCTGCCATGGTCATAGCTACTTCGCCATACGTAACCGTCTCCCCGCAAAGGTAGGAGAAGGTCTCGCTCTTGGTCTTGGCGAGCTTCGTGATTTCACACCTGAGGGCCTTCATGCCCTCCTCTACGCTGATGCCTGCAGGGCGCACCTGAGCATCACTAATCAAAATAGAATTCTGCATATTGCATCATCTTATAACCATTAACAGCCGATTGTACAAAAGGGTGGCGGCTGCATTCCCCGTTGGTTATAAGACGATGACTTATCCGGAAGGACAAATGAAATCTTACGGTTCATGCAGCCGCCATTTATTGCGAGAATTATTTCTCCAGTTAGGAAAATATATTTTCCCAGTTAGGAAAAATATTTTTCCCGATTAGGCATAAAAAAAGCCTGCGGCCAGAAGCCATAGGCGATAACGGACGCCTTGCCGGATAGTTTACTATCGTCTTATAACCGTCGGCAAAGGTAAGAAGAAAATCCGGAACCGCCAAATAAAAATCGGGAAATTTTCTCACGATGAGAATAATTAACACTTAAATATGCTGTAGAGCATAAAAATGAGGGGTTGGGGAATGGAAAAGCCCCGATGCGAGATGCACCGGGGCTGATATGTTATTGTTCGCCTTTCTGATAAATCGGCGGAATCTTATTCAATACGAATACCACAGCAAGACCGATAACGGTGGTTACGCCTATAATGCCGGCCACGGTATCATGGCCATTCATGGCAAGGCTATAGGATATAAACCCGAAGAAGAGGATGAGTATGGTGGCAAGAACCTGCCCCAGCGTGCTCTGGAAAAACTTCTTCTTCACAATGGTCTTCTCCATATCGATGCGATGATCTACCTGCTTCTCGGTCATCGACAAGATGCGGTCGGTAGAACCCTTCAGCGTCTGCTCGTATGCCTTGAAATCTTCGGGCGAAGGAAGAGGTCCACTGTACGACCGTTCCTCGATGGCGAGCATCGTAGAAACAATCACTTTTCGCTTGTCTTCCGGTAGTTCCTCCAGGATATCGTTGATATTGGCAGGGATTATCTCTCCGCTACATTCTTTCTTATCTGACATAAGCCGACTTCTGCTTTAAGTTCATAACCTTTCTCATATCATTACCGATGGACTCCCAGTCCTTTCTCAGATCTGAAGCATTATCGCCCTTCAGATAATCGTTGAACAGGCTGTTGTCTCCGCCCAGTCTTCCCAGGCTAACCAACCCTTCCAGTAAATTATTAAGTATTCTCATATCTTCCTTATTTTTGAGTGTCAACGTTCTTTTGCTAATTCTCACGGTGCAAATATACTATTATTTTCTGAACAGAACAAACGAAAGCGGGTATTTAACACAAAAAACTTAAAAATGGGAATAAAAGCCCCGATGCGCTGCTGCACCGGGGCTGATGCGCCACAAGGCTATGGCGACTTCCGTCTTATGGGGAACGATGACCCCAGCCTCATTATATCCTGTCCGCAGCCGCACGCAAGCGATTGGAAACATCGCAAAGTGCTCCACGGAGCATAACTTTCTCTTCTTCGGTGAAACCACCTACACCACCATTTCCGTCAATACCATCGAGCTTATGATAAAGCCATGATGCCGATTTTCCGAAATAGGCGTGTGCTATCTCGCGCCATGATACCGTCATCTGGATATCCTGTATGCGCTGCTTTACTGTGCTGTCCTTAGCCTGCTTCATTGTTACTTCCATAATCTTATGCTTTTTAATGCCCTCCCCGAAGGGAAGGCTGTTGTTAATACTTGGTGTAATACTCTGGTGGCTCAATCATCTCATCAAACAGCTGCTGAGCGTACCATAATAACTGTGGATTACCTCTAGGGTATGACTTCCGGAAATTTCTGATAGCCTCTATCAGTTCTTCCTCTTTTTCTGTTACTAAAATCTTCTTCATATCGTTTTATTTTAAGACAATGCAAAGATACTACTATTTTTCGTAGTAACCAAATGTTTTGTACGAAAAATCGTAGTATTAACTATGTTTAAGCTTTCTGTTCATGAAAAGGTAGAATATGAGCGGGAAAAAGTGTATCTTTGCAGAAAAGAAATGTTTCACCTATTAATATATATAAGGTATGGAAAAGATAATAAGCAATAAGGCCGCATCCTTTGCCAGCATGGAGCTTGCCAGATATGCGCTGGAACGGGCAGACCTGAGAGCCAGCAGCATACTGGAGCAGTACCGCAAGTCAACAGACCGCAACTATACGCTGGCAGGCTTCGTTATGACGGTATTCATGGCCCTCACGGCTTTCCTTGCCACGGAAAAGATGACCCTGATGCTGGTGGCCATCACCCTCCCTCTATGGGTAGGAACCGGAACGGCGCTGCTTATCCTGTTCTGTAAGGTGATGTGGGTACACGACTTCATGGCGCTGGGAGATGATGCTGCCACGATGCTGAGAGACGACCTGGTAGACGTGGCCATGAACAAGGGCTTACAGGATGATGATAAGGCAAACGATGAATACCTGCATCATCTCGTAATATCATCCATCAGGCGCACTCATAACGACACAGAGTATAACCGCGCCTGCCTTAACAGAAGGAACCGATACGTAAAACGAGCGATGACCGCAATCATCGCCTCGGTAATAGTGAGTGCAACGACTACGGTCATCCTGCTGGCCTTATCTTTTCTTGGGGTTCTCCCCATGACTTGATGTGTCCGGATAACTGTTCGGATCCTCTGGCCAACCATCCTCATTGTAGTTTGGTTTCATAATCATAAAAAAGGGCTCGTGCATCCGGAGAGCAGTCCTTCAGCACGAGCCACACAGCTGTATTTCTTTTCACTTGTCATGTGCAAACTCTGCTCAATCTGCACACAACCTTAGTTCAATGTCATCATTACGCCTGCAAAGATAGCACTTTTATCTGTAACCATCAAACATTTTGCTGATTATTTTCAGAAAACAGCAAGAAAAAAGCCCCGATGCATCTCGCACCGGGGCTTCCTGATAATTTTGATAACTTTATAAACTTGGAAAACCGTACTCTACAACAAGAACGATAGATTTCCATATGAGAATTAGAACACACGCTTGTGCAATGTTAGAAGATCATAACTGTAACTAATAATCATGAGTATAAAAAAGATACATCTAATATAAAATTCAGCCTAACTACACATACCTATAAACGCTTAAACTATTTCTTAAACATGATAATCCTGGGATAAGAGAGCCGGGAGTGCGGGTTCTGACCCACCACCTCCATGCGCACACCCTTGGTCCCATAGCGAAAGAAGAGGAACTTCTTCGGTACACGATGAACAATCATCTGGAGGGTATCGCGACTCTCGATATGCACCTGCATGCTGTCGCCCTCGATAGCGCCCCGCAGGGTTATCCATGGATCACTCCAGGATACCGTCTGCGAGACGTCGGGCGGTCGGTAGGAACCGGAAAGAAGCCGACTGCATGTATCGTGAGGAACCGGCCGGATGGCTGCCTTCACGTCTACCTGGGTGGTGGTAGAGGTTGTAGCTGCCGCCATGATCCGGCTGTTCTTTATCTTGAGTTCCTTCTTATTGACGGCAAGGAGAGAGTCGGGGTTACGCTTTAGGTCAGGCGTCTTCAACGTGATGGCTGACACGGAAGCTCTTGGCCTGCCTGACTGCGTCCGTCCTATCTCTACCCTGCCGTTGTGAAGGAGGATATCCTGATTCTCTTTCGTGCGCTCCGCTTCGCCCCTGAGGTCGTGACACTCCTTGAATGCCACAACCAGGGCGAGCGGAATCAGCACTAGAAAAATAACCTTAATAAAACCTATAAACCTATTCACAATTTACAACAAATGACAACAAAACACTTAAAACTTATACACACTTCCGCTGGATCGTCTTGATAATCGAGGTAATGGTGGTGAGGTACGTAGGATCTGTAGCGTACTTGCACCCTACCGCGTCGCATATCTTCTGGGCAAACTTGAACGGGTCCTTGCGGTATGGCCAGGCATCCTTATAGCCCGACTTCTGGAAGAGACGTTCATGTTCCTTCAGACAGTCGCCTACAGAGTCGAAATCCTTGAAGGCACGCATCACGGTATAATACCAGAGATTTTTGCCGGCAACCTTACACACGGAGACGATGCGGTCTGGCTCCTTGAACTTCTGGTTAGGAGTCTTGAAGTACTCATGAGTCTTCACCATGACGATATCTCCGTCCCATTGGCTGCCCTTGGTAATACCGAAGAGGTTAGCCTTACCGATAACCCTTGCACCCCATCCTGTCTCAAGCATCGCCTGGGCAGTAACGAAGGCAGGATCTATTTCTGTTTTTGCCTCCACGGCCGCAGCATACACCTGACGGGCGAAGGCTATTTGAGTTTTACTTGCCATACCTTTATATATATTATAATAATGTATACCTATGATGCATCATCGGGCGCATCTTTTTCTGAAAAGTTGATAGGCCCGCCGCCGATGTAGTCTCCTTTGTCATTAAAGTCCTTCATGCGTTTGACGAAGTTCCTCGGAAATATCGGATATATAGCCTGTATGTTTTCGACAATGGAGAATATCTCGCGTACCATCATGAACACGCAGATATAGGTTCCTATCCATTGCATCGCGCCAACAGTAGAGCCCTCTACGGTGGCATGACTTGCAAAATTACTCAGGATCATCAGGAAGATGTAGATTACAATCTTCTTCGTGAACCTGGAGAAGAAGGATTCGCTAGACGCATCCTTGTGGATAAGATGTTTCCACACACCCAGGAAGGTATCGATAGAGACGGCTATCGCTATCCACTTGGCGAACTCCCAGTCCTGATACACATACTGGAACCCTTCCGACACGGCCGTCAGAGGGAGCGAGGTGATTGCTATCATCGGTATATTTCGTTTATATTGTTTCATAACATTTCGGCCTTATGTTTTTTAGACATTGCAAAATTACGCAAATATTCCTGAACCGCAAAGGACGCTAGCGCATCATCTGGCGCGACAGCCGGTGAACATCCAGTATGTCTGCACCTGTGGCAGACAGCATGAGGGTCCAGCCGTAGCTCTGGAGTTCTGCAGATACGAACGGAATGATCTCGCAGGTAGCAATACTCTCCCGGTCCATCCAGTAGAGTCCTTCTGTCTCCACATCTGCCATGATACGGGCATGAACCTTCGAAAGCATCTGAAGGGTGCGGTCGTTGGCTATGACCCGTTCGAGCATATCGGCATGGGCAGATAACTTCATCGCTACAGTTACGGCTATGCGCTGGGTACATTGGAAACTCCGGCGCCCATCGCTCTGCATATCCACTTCTCCGTAATCTACGAACAGGAAGGAACCGGTAAGCTTATCGATGCGTTGCTTCAGTTCGTCGAACGACTGGCCGTAAACGTAGTTTTCTATCTCCGGGACCAGTTCTTTCTCAGGCATTTCCCTGATTACCTTGAGCACGGTAGCATATTCTTCCATACTGCTCTCGCCCTTGTTGGCAATACCCTTCGTAACTCCTGCAGTAGCAGGAAACTTGGCAAAATATTCGAATAAATCCAATAACATAGGCTTTTATATTTTTGTCGCAGGGAGGTTTTCTCCCTGCATTAGTTATATAATCTTTTTGACTATCTCAAGAGGTAGACCTACCTCGTCAGCAATCTTGGCCAACTCCATACCGGAAGCCTTCAGACTCTTCACGCCCTCGATGGTCTTCTTCCTGAGAATGCGGAGATAGGTAAGCACATTCAGCTGTTCTACCTGCCGGGCATTACCCAATCCATCCTTGGAGAGATCGTAGAGCGCATCGGTTGCATCGGTAGTAATACTGCTGCCTTTCTTCGGTATGAACTTGGTGAGCAGGGAAAATTCAGTCTTCGAGAAGAGGAAATTATTTACTGCAGTAAAGTTCAAAGCTATCGCCCGGAGTGTGTTGACAGGCAGTTTCTTGAACTTCAGAGCGAGTTTCTGCGCCTCTTCCGAGGAATATACTCCCTTGTCGAAGTAGAGTATCGCAGCCAGCAGAGGAAGACTTTCCTCGCCCATATCGAGCAGCTGGCGCGCCTCGATATACTGAAGAGCCGTGAGCGAACAGGTGAGCGACTTGAAATCTGTATTGACCTCGTAACCATAATAGGCTTTCTTGTCGATAAAGATAATCGGCAACTGTTGCCGACAGAAACAGAGATCGAGCACAAACTTATCATCTTTCTCCTGGAAGATGAACGAGAGCTGACTGGCTATAGACATGAAGTTCTCCAGAGTTCGCTCATCGCGCTTAATCTTGTTCAGGTTCCATCCCTTCATGTAGCAGAGAAACAGACATTTCACGGCGCCTGGGGAAAACTGCCCACTCTCCATAAGAGAAAGCAGCTCCACCAGCTTCAGATATTGGTCAGAAGTGAGTAGTTCCCATGAGTTCGGAATTTCATGCTCTATTCCGTTTGCTCTTACGGTTATCGTCTTTTTCATAAGCTTATGGCATTAAATACATATTGTCGTCCGGACGGTTCTCGGCAGAGAATGAAAGGAAATCGTTTCCTTCCTGAGCATCGAGGAGCATATCCACATTATGCAGCAGATCTTCCACCTCCCCGTCTAGCTGTGTGGCGAGCTGCAGCGCACGGCTTGCCTCGTCGCTGCCTGAGCGGGTGGCGGTATTGTCATCGAAGAGGTTGCGGATGGTGGCAGGGAACTCCAGGATATCGAAACGTCTGAGAGCCTTCGCCACGGTCTTCTTTACCAGGGCACGCTTGAGCATAGGCAGCGCCTTCTGGGCAAACTCAGCAAACGTCTGGTCTTCTCCTCCCTGTTCGAGTCGGTCGAAGTAGGCGCCTATGCTCTCGTCGAGCACTTCCTTCTGAAGAGGAACACAACGGAAAAAGAAAAGATACGAGAGGTCGATAGGATAAATTTCATCGAATTCATCGGCAGTAACTACCTTCAGTTTGCTGAGCATCTTGTAGTAATTGGTCTTGCGCCAGTCTTCCATGGCAAGACGGATATCGGCAGGATCGTCGGCATTTATCTCTTCAGTAAGTTCAGAAATCAACGAATCCATCGCATTAAAGTAGTTCTCCATATAGGAGCGCTTCATGCCTTCCATCTCGTACTTGTAGAGATTAATATCATTTTTCCTTCGGTTCACGGCATCGAAGATAATCTGAGTAGCTAGCGTAAGGTTCGCCATGGCAGCACGGAGAAAATCCTTGATGCCACTCTCTTCTTCCTCGATGCTCACAATATCGGAGAACGTATTGTTGCCGATGATGGCAACAATACGTTTGCGCGCAGCTACGGCAGAACCCTGAAGGCTGTCGAAGTCGGCGCTTGTATCTGCACCAGGTGCGCAGTTGCAGAACTGCGCATAACTGGTGAAGAGATTATTGAGTTGAAATTTCTTGTTCATGCCTGTTGCTGGTTAAGTCGGTTGGATGGTGTTATATCTTCCTGTCTCTGCGGAACCTCACGGTAGAACCCTAGCCTGCAGCCCTGCTTGTAGAGTTCCGGGAAGTTCATGCGCAACGCCCAGTTGAGCGGTTCTGCGCAGACTTCATCCTCTGAGGTGAGCGACATGATGTAGATGAGATAATTATAATAGGTATCACTTCCACTTTTAGAAATGACTCCATCTTTATCTACTGCAGATATGGCTGCATCAAGACCTACCGAAGACAGAAGGGCTTGCTCGGTACGCTTGTCGTAGGAGATGAGCGCCTCGATATATTCCTTATACTTGAGATCGATAGTCTCTACCTTCCACGACTGCTCGTGACCCTGGGCATCCATGAAGGAGATAGAAGAGAAACCTTTGCCCTGGTTGTCTGCACCTGACAGATAGGAGCTGAACTTGCGTACCTCGTCACGAACATAGCGAACCATGCACGACTCCTTGAAGTCTGTACCGATATCGATACCGTTATACTTCAGTAACTCCATGCCCTTAGCCTTGCGTCGCTTATTCTCCTCGCAGAGCTTAGTCATCTGGGTGCGCTTGCTCTGGATCCAAGCATTGGGAATAATGACATGCACCTTTGCTGCCAGCGAGTTTTTCAGAAAACTGTTGATATATCTAGCTGTCTTGTTACTACCTTGTATGTACGGGCGAGCTCCCTGATGCGTCTCGTTGGCGCCGTAGAATTCGTCTACTGATTTCTCTCTGTGATGAGAGATCGCAGCATACCGGTAGTTGTCAACTTCGTTAAAGCTGAACTTTGGGTATACCGAGTAACTCGATAAGCCATAGGAGAATCGCCCTACTACAACCTGTTTGAAGTCTCCGTACGAAATCAATTCTGAAGCAACATCCTGGCGGGTAGTTGCCAATCTGCAGTAACGGTTCTCCATGGCTTCGAGGGCAGCAACCGGCTTGCCCATACCTATCACCTTGCCTCGGGTGAAGCGCCACTTCACGAAGAAGTCGCCAAAGTAATAGAAGTTCTTGATACAGGTCTTACAGAACTCCTCGGCTGAAGGGATGCCGCGGGAACTCCAGGAGTCGAGCCATTCCATTACTTCAGGCTGTTCCTCGTACTTACGTACCAGCTTGCCATCCTCGATAGCCTGCTTGTATACGGCGAGTCCATGGCCATAGAGCATCTTGATCTCTTTGGAATAGAGACGAGGGAGCAGTCGGTTCTCCTTGATCTCCTTGGTCACTTCGTCACATTGCTGGTTGTTGTAGCCACGCATTAACACCTGATATCCCTGTATGCCCAGATAGTGGTGCTGCTGCATCCAGAACGTGCCACCAAATGGAGACTCCAGGAGTGGTGACTGGAAGAGCTGGTCTGCACCAAAGATGGAGTCGCCCTCACCTAGCTGGAAGGTGAAGGTATTACCATCGGCAAGGTAGATGCCGGCGTTGCCATACATATCAATTTCGTATTCTTTCATAACCAATTATAACCAATTTATTTTGTGAAGTTTAAATCCGTCTTGAGGGAAGCCCATGTACCTGATGAGAATCCGGTAGCACATCTTTGGCTCTCCATCTTCGTCTGTATAGAGAAGGTAGTTCTCTCCATCGATGGCGAAACGTTCCTTCGGCAACTGGGTGCGGTACTTGCAATGCCGGCGCACCTGAAGCTTTGCGCTCGCCTCACCTCTCACCCTGGAGTAAGGAAAGAAAACCAGGGTGAACTCCCCATCGGGCAGCTTGCTGATCTCTCTGGCCCACTGGAGCGCCGTGACGCCATCCATGATGATGTTCTTACTTGTCTTGCTCATAATGATGCGAAGATAGTGAAAAATTATCGCCCTGCAAAAGACCGGCTGTACCCGTTCACCGTCATATTTCCGAGAAACGTAAGGCCTGCACCTCTCTTTCCCTTCCCAGCGGTGCGTGCACGTTTGGGCGAGGTGATTTTGGGAGTTTTTCTCCCAGCCGGTCCGCTTGGGCTGATTATCAGCATTTTAGCATTTATACCCTTTCATTTTCTGTAAATTATTGATATACCCGCGAAAATTATTACTGCAGAAATGCAGCATTATTCTGCATCTATATCTCGAAATTGTCCGGTAAATCGGTAGGATATGTACTTAATTCTGCCTTCACGGCATCGGAATAAAGGCCGTAAAGCAGGTAAATCATCGCAGAAGGCAGCTGCGTGGTGAGTCCTGCCTGATTCTTCAGTTGCTGTTTCTTCTCCGAACTCTTATCAAGTTCTATCTTCCCGTCCGTTTTCTTCAGAGGAGATATCATGATGGCAGAGCAGAGGTTCTTGCACTCATTTTCATCGATACGGATGATAGGCAGGAGCGGACTGCGCTCACCGAAGAGCATCTGGCAGAGCTTGAACTGCTGCCAATGGTAGATGGTAGGCGCATCCTCGTTATAGAGTATCACCATGAAGCCATACGACTCCAAGGCAGCCTTCAGATTGAGCGAGTCGGTAGTTATCTGTTCCCGTTCCTCCCTACGCTTGTTGCCGGCGCGGTCTGGATAGAGATAGATAGTCTTATTGACGGCCGCAGATCCGAAGAACTGGTGCACCTCTGCCACGAGGTCGTTGTAATCCTTGGGCAGGAAGGCAAAGAACTCCTTAATAATATCGAGACGCCTGCCGTAGTCTTTCTTCTGAGCAACGATGAGCGACTGGAAGTTGCCAGGATCATATCCCATGTAGAGCGGTTCATGAGGGTCGTAATGTAGAAGATACTCTGCCGTAAGGATAAACCTATCCTTCAGGTTCAGGCGAAGAATGGACTCATACTTATAGCTATCCTTGAACTGATGCTTTGCGTGATCGTAGTTGATGAAGAACTTATTGGTTACCTCCTTGTGGCGGATGGCACAGATAGCCGTGAGGAACTCGTCCGTATCAAGAGTGTCCAACTGGGTCTTGAAGAACTTCGGCCCGAGGATATCCTTATTACAGAAAGAGGATGCACGGATATAGTAGATGGCATTACGCCTCATATCTGCCAGACGAGGTTTCCATCTCGCCACGAAGGCATTGAGCTTAACAGACTCAAGGCGCATCTTCTCCAGAAGAACAGGGTCTTTTGAGTCTCGTTCCTGCTGCTTGAGCATGAACAGGCGGTAGAGACTTCTGTTAACTTCCAGGGCAACGGTTGCAATCTCCTCGATAAGTTTCGGGTTCACCTTCTTTTCATAATCCTCAAACCAGTCATCTTCGCCGAGGTCGACGCGAGCCGTATCACTCACACCCGTAACGCCCTCATAATAAGCAGAACAGCGCACATTGGCTGGACCTCCACGTAAAGACGGGAACAGGCGGGTTTTGAGTTTTTCTCCACTATTATGTTTCATCTCCTCCACAAAGGCGTGCACGGCATTTCTACCGGCAACGGATTCCGGCTGGTCGCTTGATACGAGCTGAAGGTGTGCGCCATTCCTGAATATCACGCTATGCTTAGCATAGGCTATCGGATATCGAGGTTTCCGGAAGTGGGAAGGCAGAGTGCTCTCTCCTACTACATAATCAATACCATATTCCAGCATGGATCTCTGTTGCCCGTTTACTACTACCTGGCGCGAGAAGTATGCCTGTATGTTTGGCCAGACGTTGGTCATCAGCGCCACATACGTCTTGTGCACCAGGAAAGAAAGCTCTCCCGGCATATCGTTGGCAACTCGTATCAGACGAGGACCCGTCACACCTTCGGTCTTACCTCCGGCACGGGCAACCTCGGCAAAAAGCATATTGGGGTCGATGATGTTGGCAAGCAGCTGCATGTTGTTCATGTAGTAATGCTCGAATTCACCGAGGGTATTATCATTCAAAATCAGTTGGCTCATCGCTTAGATCATCCACTATTTCCGCTTCCTGAATGTCAGCATCACGAAGCAATCGTTTCTTTTCTGAACTCTCGATAGGCAAACCATCGATGAGAGATATATAAAAACCGCGGTTGTACTTGCCGGCGATTTCCTTGAGGTTCTTTTTCTGAAAACCTAGCTCTTCTGGGGTAACCTCTGGAGTAATGAGGAACACAACTCCGAGATCTCTATCTGCCTCTGCCTGCTCAGACGCACGTCTGCGGCATTCCAGAGCCTGGTCCATGCAGGCCTTCTGCATCTTATAGTCTCGTTTGGCAGAGCAGAGCTTGGCAAGGTCCTCGTACTTGTTGGCAAAATCATTCTCCCAGACTTTTATGGCCACATTGCAATCTACATTAAAGTAAGATATTGCCTGATTGATGCGTGTCATGCAGGTGCGCACATCGAGGGTTATCTTTTGCAGCGAAGCAATGCGCTGCTTGAGCTGCCTTGCGCCACGGGTAATATTACGTTCATACTCGTAGATTTCGGCAGCCCATTGCAGTTGCTTCAGAAAGGTCTGCACGTCCTCTGGAATGCCTTTACCCTCACCTGTAGTCAGGAAGGTTGTAATGAGGTCCGGATGAACGCTCTCCAGTTTTTCTATCTCGCTTTTCATACGCCAAACAACTTCTTTCTAAGTTTCAGTTCTTCGCGATCCTGCATCCGCTCATTCAACAGTTTGATGGCATCGAGGTCGCCGTTTGCTGCCAACTCGGCTATCTTTTCGTCTGCCTCAAGTTGAGCCTGCTCTAGTACACCTCCGTTCTTCACAATCGAGACGCAGCTTTCCGCAATCTTCTTTAATTCCGTCTTATCCATCTTATCTATCTGATTTGTCTGATTTGTCACTATACTGCTCCATCACCATCTTGAACATACGTTCACGTTCCTGATGACGTTGGAGGTTTTCTCGGTCACTAGCACGTTTATCTTTGCGATCATCTCTTTTAATGTAGCTCTTATAGCGCTTGATATTATCGAGAACGTTCTTGTGCTTGTGAAGAAACTCGGCAGGGTCCTTTTTGAAGAGCTTCACGAGTTCATCGAATTCGGACTTACCCTTCAGCAATGGATGCTTATACAGAAACTTGCCGGTATCGTTGTACGCCTTCAGTTCTTCGAATGCCTGAAGGTTGCGGATGCGGAGTTCTGCCATCGCAGCCACATCGTTCGCCTTCGGTTTCTTATCAAGGAGTTCGTCGAGTTTCTTCATTTTGCGCCAGGTGTTGATGCGGTCGTTATAAATGACGGTTGCCATCTGCACGTCCTCATTATAGAGGTTATCCCAATCTATGTTAGGATATTCCTCTTCCTTTTGAACTACTTTTTTTTTGAGTCCTCGCCAGGGTCGGCAGTATCAGGCTGTTCTGATTCCTGTTGTTTTTCGCCTTCAGGAGTTCCTTCTTCGGTTGAAGTATTACTTGAGCCATCATCAGGTATCGGCTCTTCTTCAGCTGAAGCATTACTTGAACCGCCTTCCGGCCCCTGTTCTTTTTCGGTTGAAGTATTGCTTGAACCATCATCAGGTATCTGCTCTCCTTCAGCTGAAGTATCACTTGTACCGCCTTCCGGTCCCTGCTCTCCTTCGGTTGAAGTATTACTTGAACCATCATCAGGTATCTGCTCTCCTTCAGCTGAAGTATCACTTGAACCGCCTTCCGGTCCCTGCTCATCATTGGCTGGGGTGTCGTCATTTAACTTCTCGAAATAGATTCGATGATCTACGATATCTCCCTCGTCGCACTCATCCAGAAGAGCGTAGAGTATTTCGTCTGCATACCGTTTCGGGTCACGGGCAAAACGAGTAAGTTTAGGGTGGCGAGGGTTCGCATCCTCCAGGAGAGCAAGGTCGGCTTCAGCGTGAACAGTACCTCGAAGCTTGTTGAATAATTGTAATTTTTCTCTTCTACTAATCATACCTTATATATATTATAAAAGGTGCGCCACCTCTTGTGGCGACACACCTTAAAATTAACTAATAAACTAAATAAAATGAGAAACGCTAAGAAATTGTTGTCTTACCAGTTGAAGAACCTGAAGCCGTATTCTGCTTTGCGCCAGTAGCCGTATCTGAATGAGCGGCAGCCTCGGCAGCTGTCACACCAAGAGGATCCTCAGCATACAGGCAAGGAAGGTCTACAGATGTACGTTTGAAAGTAAAGGTGGTGTATCGGCCATCCTTATCATCCTTAGTCTCTGTATTGTTGAGAATCATAGGGCGCTCAGGTTCGCCGACGATATACCATTGTGTATCCTTTACATGCTTATAAAGAATAATAAACTTACCACCAGCATACTGCTCAATGAAGTTATAGAGATCCACGCGAGTACCACCCATGATGATTACCAGGTTATTCTCGCCGGATGTCGTAATATCTCCCTTCTCTGTCGTAGCCGTAAATGTAGGAATATCGTGCGCATCGAAGAGATAAGCCTTCAGGGTGTCGGCGGCAGCCGTCTTAAACGGCATTGCCTTGACCACGCGGTCTTTACTCGGCTGAGGGAAGGCCTTCGACAGATCAATTAAAGTCGTAGGAACTAATACTACCTGGTAAGCAATGGCAGAACCATGTGTGTCTCGGTCAGTCACATCATCGATAGATGTCAGCGCAACGAACGAAGCCATAGAGACTCCTGTGCCACCTATACCGACGGTAGATGTAGGATCAGCTAACATCTGCAGAAGTGAAACGATGCCAAGCAGCATAATGAGCGTCATGAAGAGAAGACGGCCCTTATGCTGGGCATAATGATAACCCTTGTTAGGGTTATAAGTACGAGAACGTACTGGAATATTGTTTTTCTTCATAATTTTTTCCGAAAATGTAGGCGAGGTACGCTGTACCTCACCTACGAGTTAACAATATATATAATAAGGATTAACGGCCACCAGGAACATTAGGCTGAACAGCCTTGTTAATGGTTCGCTTGCCACCTACGCGACGTTCGAGCTCACGGAACTTCTCGTCCTTACCGAGAATAACCATGATGTAGTCGCCAGGCTGGCTAGGAGTCCATGCTGCGGTAATGTTCGCAAACTTGCCACTCTTGTCGATGGTAAGCTGATGTTTAGTATCATCCTCACCAATCTCGATGCAGTAAGCTACGCCAGCCTTTGCATTCGTGATATTCTCGATAGCGGTTGCTGTAGTAGCAGCATCTGTAATCTGCCAGAAGCCGTTTGCACCGTTGATCTCTGCACCAATAACAGTTGCAGGGAGGTTGGTAAAGATCTGCTGGAATTCGTAATCGTTGGCATCCATGGCAGCCTTATTGTCGAACTTGCGACCGGTAAAGGCTGCGCCACAACCTTCTTTCCATGTGCTCCAAGCACGAACCATCTCCATCTGCTCCTCCATCTTTACGGCGAACATCTCACCAGGGAGGTTCTCTACGAACTGAATATTGCCAGGGACGTCCATGAACATCCAGCAAGACTTGCCCTCGTATGGGAGCCACTTAATCTGAATGGTAGAGTCTGGAACGCGGTTCTTATAGCCATTAGGACCTGTAAAATCCTGATCCTTACCATAAGTCTCGCGGCAGTTAGCAAGCCACCAGTCAATATGGTTCTCGTTGAGATAGAGAACATGGTTATCAATAGTCATACCCTCAGAAAGGTGAGTCTTAACGTCGGTAATGAACTCCTTAACCGCATCCAGCATATTAGCTGAAGTATAAGTATTGTAGCTCTTATTAGCAAATGGCTTAATGCTGTAGTCGTGGATGTACCGAAGCAAGGTATACCAGATACCTGTACCTGCATTGAGGTAGCTTGATGCCTGGCCAGTCTCCGGCTTAACATAGATACCACGCATACGACGCTGGTTCTGCTCGTCCTGAGCCTTCTTCAGAAGGTTGAGAAGGCAGAATTCAACCATAGACCACTTGATAGGATCAGAGCCCTCCTTGTTGAGATAAGCGATATATTTACGCTCAAGTTCCTTCATTGGGTCGAACTTAACCTTAATCATGGCGTCATCAACATAGCCCATCTCGTTTTCGAGCTGCATACCACCCTTGTAGATCTCACCTTCCTGGTAGCCCTGAGATACCTCATCGAAGAATGCGTTGAAGAGAATGTCACGATCCTGAACACCATAACGAACAGGGAAGAACTCTGTAAGATTACGAAGCTCAAGGATTCGGGCAATAAGCGCATCCTGGCGAAGGATTACGAACTGATCGCCCAGTCCGGCATTATTCACGCCTGAGTAATTGGTAGCAAACTGACCGGAAGCGAGAGTTTTGACGTTACCGAGTTCGTTACGCACCTGATGATACTTGTAGCGTTCCTGGAGTGATCTCGCGAACGCCATCGCTTCGGTACGGAATGCCTTGCCGTCTGTCTCCTCGTTTGGCGTAGATGCTAAGGCTATCTCAGGATTAGCGACAATGCGGTTCCAGCGCTTTTTCATATCGAACATAGAATGCTCGATACCGAAAAGGTAGTTAGCATTTGTCTCAAAACCGTTAATAGGAATAGAAGGAGCAGTAACATGAGCAGCAGGTTTGTCATCTGCTGTGCTATTAGCCATCTTCTTCATATTCTCGGCGAGAGTGTTGACAGCTGTAGAGAGCTTCTCGAACGATACATTCTGGCTGTTCTCGTTCTTCTTTCCTGCATCATCATCATCGTCGTCAGGATCATCATCCTTTGACTTGTTAGCTTTAGATACGATGGCATAGAGCTCATTGATATGCTTCTGATGCTCAGCCTTGTTCGGCTGCACTATTCTCCGCAGCGAGGTCATCCATGAGAGTACTCTGGTACTCTTTCTGATACGCCTCGCAAAGAGCCTTGTACTCATCTGCGGTAAGGCTCTTATTCTCGAACTTCTTAGTAAAACCAAGACTCTCGAGAACTTTGTTTAACTTTGCTTTGAAATTCATAAATCAATCATTTAAATATTAAAACAACTTAGATCAAACAAAAATAATATATTAGCTAAATCCGTAAAGGCTTTGTGCACCCATATAGGCATCACCCAACTGCGCCGCCTCTGCAATCGCCTCCAGTAAGGTGCGCTTGCCATCGATGAGACCGACTTCTTCTGCTGGAGCGGTATACAGGCTCTCGCCCTGAAGTACCGGAGCATCATCATCCAGTTCTGCCAGTTTGGATCGCTGAGATTTCACTTCTGCCAGGAACTGCTCATTCATCGGGTCAAGAACATTCTTAATATAGTCTTCAGACTTACCGTCCTTCAGGTCTTCGAAAATCTTATTCTTCCGGCTAGAATTGGTAGCCTTCGCTACAATTTTCTTCAGTCCTAACTTTTCGAAGTATGGCTCAAAATTCCAGAAGGAACACATAGTACCGATGCATCCTACGAAGTCATGATTCGTTGTTGCGTAAAGTTTCTGACCATGACAGCCGATATAATAGGCTGCGGATGCGCAGTACTCTTCGTAGATGGCAAGAATCGGTTTCTTCGCATTACGGAGAGTCTCGCTCAAACGGTCCATGTACCATGCCTCTCCTCCAGGAGAATTGATATGAAGGAGATGAGCGGATATCTGCGGGTTATTCTCAGCGGCAATAATATCCTGTTCCAGCTGTTTGGAAGAAAAATACCAGTAGCTGTTTGCTGTCACAACTCCGAATACACGATGATATGCGATTGTACCATCATCCAGAGATGGCGAATCGTATTCATCCGTGAGCTGTACACTTTTCGTTTCATCTCTCTGCGATACCTTGGCAGATATCGCTAACAGCGCTTTATGCGTCTCGTACTGATAATATGTATGAGTCTTGAGATATTCCCGAATCTCAGGAATACTCATCGCCTGTTCGGCTTTTTTCTGTTCGAAGCTTACCACCGTACCATTCAATGGGAATGCAGCTACCATCAGCTGACGGTAGGCATCCTCAGTAATCCATAGAGGTAGAGTGGATAGCAGAAGGGTCTGTATTTCGTCCATCTTAATTAAGTTTTCCACAAAGGTACATATATATAATAGGTATATAAAAGACCTTAAAGCAATGGGTTCGCAAGCATTTTGCATTTTATAATAAGCTTCGCCTTATTCAGATGTCTGACGAGCTGAACCTTTGCTGGTATTGTTTCTGTACCTATATCATACGTACGTGCATCAGGATGTCCAACACTTGCGAGCGTGACGATAGCGCTGCGAGGAACCTTTAGCTCGTTAAAAATGCTCTCGTCCGCTATATCGACAAGAAATGTCTTACTACAATCCCAGTACACACCTCCATTTTCCTCTGTCATCGAAGGTTCAAATGTGAACGGATCTGCGCTGAGGACTATGTTTCTTTCTATGCCTCCAAGAGAGGAAATCATCAGAAGACAGGAAAACTCTTTCATAATGTTAAATTTTAGAGTGATTATTGCTAATTTTTGAGTGACAGAAATTTGCACTCAGTATGTATTAAAAACAATTAAATACCCCGTTTTTTTTGGTATTTTCTGGGTGTTTTCGGAAAAAGCCGCTGGCGATAGCGATAAAAGTTCTTCAGGAGCGCATCGGGCGATATAGACCTCAGAGAGTATCTCCTGATGAAATTGTCTACCACATCCTGGTTCCGTAACGGCCTGCCCAGCTCTTCATTCTCAATCATGAGCCGGTGAAACTCAAAATTGAAGAGAAGTCGAATATGCTCTTCTATTTTTTTCGCCGCATTACTGGAAAGATAATTGAAGTAAGCCGGATCCTTACCAGGATGTCCATCCATCTTTGAGCGCCGTGAAGGCAGATATATCTTGAGATTACAGTCTTGCATGATGTCATGATGAGAGTCTGGCTTGGCCATACAATTCCACACCACATGATACAGATCTGTGGTGTATGGTATTTTTACTCCGCCTGTTTCTGGCTCAATTTCTAGCTTTTTCTGAATGTACTCAGCCAGATAGGGCTCAATTCTAACAGACGCTGTTCGTTTCGAGAGACGTTTTTTTCTTTCCATATCGTTTTTGCTTATTTTTGCTTCCTACCGTCCTACAATCCTACAAATTGTAGGCTTACGAATGCAAAGATACTACATTTCAGCGAGTTACACAAATTTTATCAAACATATTTTTGTCCTACACACTCATTTTTTCGTTTCCTACACGTCCTACAATCCTACAAAATGGGGTATTCTGTAGGACGAAATCTCCAAAAGCGCCAAAATGTAAAAATTTCCTATTTCCTACAACGTCCTACAATCCTACAGCATTTCCTACAAAACCACAAAAACGCAAAAATACACATAACATACTGATAATATGATAAATATATAATAATAATAGTTTGAAAAGAAATGCATTTGTAGGATTGTAGGATTGTAGGAAGGCATTTTTCTGAAAATCATTTTCAAAACTTCGTTTTCTCGGTTATTTTTGAAATTTTAGGAGGTACGGGGGATTTTTCGCATCTGGAACACACAAAAATGTAAAGAAATACCCACGCTCGCCCTCACGGGTTTACGTGGGTAAAAATATGCAAAATTCAACTCAAATTTATGCGGAAAACTTTTGGTTTTCTCGAATATTTTTTGTATCTTTGTATCGTTAAATTGGGGTAGTCTACACCTTATATAAGGTAGTTTTCTGGCTCCTATCAGAACGGTTTATCTCCATTCTTACCTGCGTCAGTCTCGTCAAATGGTATACTGCCAGGCTTGTACTGCCGGGCATTAATATCAGTATTAGCCTCTTCATTTACTCCTGGAGTGCTCTGAGCGACGCTCTCAGCAGGGATTTCTCCTCGCCTGAAGTCGATATTATACATCTCCATGAACTTATCGTAGTCGATGATAATTGCACTTGTAGATGTAGAGCGCTCCTTACGCACTCTTACCATCGTTTCCTGGTCGTCCGGCTTGGCTACCTCGACGGTCTCCTCCCAAGTGAAGCGTCTAGATGGTACGGTTCCAACATATGATGGATGTGAGCGAAGATTCTGCTCAAGGGTAGATAATGTCGTATTCTCGCTGTTGTATCCACTTCTGTCATATATAGAATACACGCTGCTGAGACGAAGGAACAGAACATGTGTTCCTGGCTCGAAAGCGAACGTTTTCTTGTCTCCGTGCGAATCCTTGCCCGTGACACTCTTAGGCTGCTCGATGAGCATTTCCCGGCCAACAAGTATCTGTTTTGTATCGATCATGTTGTTGACGGCATTGAAGAACATGGCAAGCTTGTCCGTGCTTCGAATAAGAGATAGCTGGAACTTAATCTTCTCCTGTACCAGGGCAAAGAACTCCTCGTATGTAAACGGAAGTTTCAGATCCGAATATCGCTCCACCAGTTTAACCATTCCCAGGAACAAGGAAGCCGTCTTCATGAGTCGGTCCATCTCTCCGGAATTGATTACATCACTCTTGAGCTCGCTGTATGCCTCCTGCTTGAGCGCACGAAAATGGTCCATGACTCCAGGTCTGAGCGACAGCACTTCTAGTAACACGTTGGATAGCCCTATATTCTTCTCTATATTCTTGAGCTCCTCAAACAGCTTAGTCTCCTCCGGTGTCCTGTTCTTAGGCTTAGGGACCTCGCAAATGATGACGCGGCTCATCAGGGCATTGTCATCTCGCTGAGGGGTCTCCTGACCGCAAATAACCACCGGCGCAAATACCTTATCATTCTCGATATCCCTTCCCGAGGTTCCACGGCGTTTCTGCTTACCATCACCATCATATACAATACCCTTCAGCGCCTGAAACTTGGTATCCGAGATATCCTTGTTATTATACTCATCGAGAACAACCGGAACATCACGGAATGTACCCATCATCGTACTCATGGCCGCATCAGTACCTGTATTGAGGTTGAAAATCGGGATGGTCGGACTAATGAAGAGAGAACGGATAGATATCGCGATCTGAGTCTTACCTGAAGACATTGGGCCCATGAAGAAGGGCGCCGTGAAGAGTCGGTCCAGACAATGTATGTTACTTCGGAATGCGCACATCAACGCAAAAACGATAGCCCATTTGCCGTTGTCATTAATCTTATAGACCTTATCCATTAAGGATGCCCATTTTTCAAAACTGACCTGCTTGTCAGCAGGAATATCATCGTATGTCAGCTGAGATATCAGCTCGTACTTGTCTGACTGGCGCCCGGATCCGGCGTAAATGGTTGAAAATGCAGGAAGATAATAGTTCATGTGATTATGGGTGACAACACCCAGCTCGTTAACCTTCTCAAACACATATTTCCCGTCCTTGTCCTCGTGGGCGATACCATTGGCAAAGGCAAAAAACTGCTCATCTGTCTTCCGGCTCATTCCCTCCGACTGCTGGTTGCCATATACCTGTATCTCCCGGCACTGAACGAAATGGCGGCTCATATATTCTTTGATACGCCTCCACTGCCATTCTTCTCCGTCTGTAAAATTCACGCCTTCATAGTTGATAAGAACGTCCTCGATGGTACTCATCTTCTTTAGAGAACTTGACAGTACCTCGATATATAACGGCTTGTCGAAGTAACGACGATTCACCTTCAGCACTCGCTTGTTCTGCTCGAAATCTTCGTTGAAGATATGGAGAAGAGGGACCATATAGAAGTCTGCAACCTGAGAGAATCCACGTCCGTTCTTATTCTGGAACATATAGCAGACTGGTATGCCCTGCTTATTAAGGCGAGGATAATACTTGCACTCACGAAACATCTGTGCGTACTCTCCCTCCTTGACATAACTGGGAACTTCATCACCGTCAAAGTCATCATCATAGAGATCATCTTTCAGGGCATTCGCCTTCATTACATTTTTGCGCTTGTTGACGAACGGCTTACGGATCTCGTCGAACTGGCCCTTGGATAGCCCTAATTTACTGCAGTAATGATTCTTGTTGACAGTTATCACGGTTTCCTCCGCATAGCTGGTCAACTCGATACACCTTGTAATGATCGGAACCTTGTCGCCCAGAAATCCGGACAGCAGCTCTCCATGTATGCGGATATAGAAATCGATAAAGGATTCCACCTTATCCTCGTGCGTGACTCTTATCTGAGAGATACCAGCCTTATACATCTCTGCGAGCGTTGTCATATAGGCGCTATCCTCACCTGTAGTGGTATTGATGCTGCATCCCTCTTCAGTAGTGACGAAATAACAGCAGATGCGTCTGAGGTTTTCGATATCCGTAGAGGATGGCGTGCCGGAAACATACACGATAGGATTATCTCCGTATGACTCTAAGAATGTATCTATCGATGAGGTCACTACTGCAGGCTCGTTGTTTCTCAGATTCTCCTTCAAGCTATCAATACCAAAGATGCCATGCTGTAGGTTTTCCTTCTTGACACTATCTATATTACGGCGAATATCTCTTACCTTATCTTCCAGGATGGTCATTTTCGTATCGAAGTCTCTGGCCATAGTCTTCATGTACTCGAGACGGAGTCCTGCATCCTGGACGCATGCTATAAGATTGGAGATTGTATTCATTGCTGCAGCAATGACTGCTTCATCCTTGCAACCACGAGGAACCAGCATCCTTTTCATTGCCTTCGGGAAGGCCTCGATAGTTTCAGATAGCTTCTTTTTTGTTTCTTCCTTGCAGAGCTGGCCATAGCTGTCCGGGTCGTACCCTTTTGGCAAGCGGATGCACTTGACACTCGCACCAGCCTTCAGCAGCAGCTCGCAGTTCTTGACAGCAGCCTTCATACCCGCATCATCAGCATCATATATCATGACCACAGACTGGGTGAAGCGCATGATAAGCCTTACCTGGTCATCGGTAAACGCGGTTCCAGAACCGCCGATGACATTCTCTACCCCATATTTATGGAGGGTAATGACATCAAATTGTCCCTCGACAAGATATGTAAATCCTTCTTTGGCGATTGCTCTTTTAGCCTGGTAGAGTCCGAAAATATGCTGGCCTTTTCTGAAAATAGGAGTTTCCCCAGTGTTAACATACTTGCCGGCATTATCATTCGGGGTTACGATTCTTCCGGAAAACGCAACAACTCTTCCAGATACATCGTAGAATGGAAACATGACGCGATCACGGAAGAAATCATAGCTTCTCCCATCTTGAGACTTTCCTAATACCCCCAACGTCTGTGAGAACTTGGAGATTATATCCGTTCTCCGTAAGGTGCTTCATTGCTACATTGCCAACAGGTGCGTATCCAACACCATATTCCACAAGCGTCTTGTCCGTATAGTCATAGCCACGACGTTTGAGGAAGCTTTCTGCCTGGGATAGATTCCCCTGATAGAATTTAGCAGCCGCAGCAATAGCTATGCGGCGAGATTCCAGAAGTTTATATGCAGCGTTCTCTTCAGGAGTTGCCTCCTGCTCGGGGAATTCTACATCTGCAAGCTTGCAGGCCATTCGCAGAGCCTCAGGAAATGTGATCTGGTTGTACTTCTTCAGGAAGTCCAGGACATCTCCATGTTCTCCGCAGACGAAGCAATGATAAGTCTGCCTCGTCTTGCTCACCATCATGGAAGGATGGCTATCATTGTGAAACGGGCAAATGCCCTTGTAATTGATGCCAGCCTTCGTGAGGGTGATATATGAACCGATCACGTCAACAATATCCAATTTACTCTTGACGTTCTCGATGAAGTTTGAGTTGATTTTCATATACATATTTATTGATCAAAAAGATTAAGCTGAAGGGAATCGAATGCCTCCGAGATCGTGATATTGAAATATTCGGCAACAGCCTTGTATTCCTCCGGCTTGATTGACTTCCGCCCGAAGAACAGATCCCAATATCTCACCTGGTTAATTCCGGTCTCCCGGAAGAAGAACTTGCTCGGATGGAAATCCTCAAGGTGACGAAAGCGATACTCAAGCAACTTCTTCAGGCGATTTTCTTTAACAACCTGGTGTTTGTCGTCTAGTCTATGCCGAAGAGCGTACAACCGCACGGCCATGACGGAACGGTTGAGATGGATGGCCATATCCTCAAGGCTCATTCTCCCGTAATTCTCTACCAGGTATGCTATCTCATTTTTAGTCCATTTTTTATTACTCATAGTCACATATTGGCTTATTTATATATTCGACATACCTCTTTAACCTAAGGCAGAACAAGCCGTTGATACATGCTCTGCCATTTTTACATATAACGCATTTCTTGGGCATAAGCTATTTAGTTTTTATATGCTCCAGGTAATATGCCGCCACCTGTGCTAGTGACCTTAGCTGAAGCTTAGCCTTGATATTCTCCCTATGTCGTTGTACGGTTTTAATAGATATATAAAGGCGATCTGCGATTTCTTGAGCGTGCAGACCCCTAGATATGAGCTCCGCTATCTCTAACTCGCGATCTGTAAGCTTAGAGTCTAATTTTGGCTTGCAGATAACGCCCTCCATTCTACATTCGCCACGCAACGGGCACTTGACTTCCTCGAAATGAAAGAAACCATCTGTATCAATATCAGGAGTATGTGCATCATATTCTCCAAAGTTGCATCTGACGAACCTGGACACAATGTTAAACTCGTATACTTTGCGATTTAGCTCGCTAGCTGTATACTGACCACACAGAGCCTTGAAGGCCTTAGGATATCTAGTTTTGATAAGGTCTAGCATCTCCTCGACAACCTTGCGGCTGTCAGCTGTAAGTTCCTGGACAGGTTTACCCAGTTGCTTATACATAACATCACCTTCTGGCGTATTATAAAACTCGACTGACTCCATACTTACTCATCAGGAAAAAGTTCATGCTCTGGCTTACCTAGATACTCAGCGACAATTCCTCTGCATAGAGCGTTCGGTTTGGACTTGCCCTGGATCCATCTATAGACGGAATTATTAGATACTTTGCATTTCTCAGCAATTTCTCCTACTATCCCACAACGTGGATATGGAAGACTTTTCATGTACTCACTAAAACCCATATTTTTTAAAATTTTTGTTTGAAATCATCATTATGTGCGATATTTTTTGTATATTTGCACCGTGAGAATTAATAACACGCTGCAAATATATAACATTTCAGTGATACAACCAAACATTTCACTGATTATTTTTGTATTTTTCAGCATTTTGTTTGAATTTTACATATTATGAGTACGGAAAAAGAAAAAGAAGTAACAGAAACTATCAATGAACGCGTGAACAGCATCATTGAAAAAGAGGGTCACACCATTGCTACATTCGCAAAGAAGATTGGTGTACCATGGACCACGATCAAAAATATCGTATCTGGCAGAAATGCCCCTAGTTACGACATTATCGTGAAGATCATTAACGCCGTCGATTGGGTAGACGCTAATTACCTAATCATGGGAGAGAAACTCACGAAAGGCAACCAGGGAAACCTGTTGACAATCGTTGAGAGACAGAACAAGACTATCGAGAGTCAACAGAAAACGATCGATAGGCTTACCAAAAAGATGTTAGAAAACTAAGATTTTTATTGCACCGTTTTGCGAAAAATGAGTCATTTTGCCAAACATTTGTTTTATAACAATCACACAACTGTTTGAGTATCTGTAACTTGTTTGATACGCAACTCGGTGCATTTTCGGTGTTATATATGTAAAAATCGGAAATATCCTAGTTGATTATCAGATAATTACGCTGCAGATTTAGGGATAATAAAACATCAACTTTTTTGTTTTTTCCTTTAAATCCGAATCGAAATCTCCAAGATTCTCCCCGGATTTGAATGCAAAAGTACACAAACTATCGGAGATAGAAGACAAATGGTAAGGATAAATCGATTTTCAGTTGATTTATTTGTTCATTCCAACATTTTTTAGTACTTTTGCCCACCAAATTACGAACAAGTAAATAAGATTGGTATAAAATAGGTATTACCAAGATAAAATAAAGAATAGATTAGATAAAGGAGAATAAGATTATGTCAACGATTATTTATCCATCACCGATATTCGGTCCGGTAAACTCCCGCCGTCTGGGAGTTTCACTGGGCATCAACCTCATGCCATCTGATGGTAAGGTCTGCTCATTCGACTGCGTTTATTGCGAATGCGGATTCAACGCCGACTTCCGTCCTAAGAAGAAGCGCCCTACCCGCGAGGAGGTAAGAGAAGGATTGGAGAAGGTTCTGAAAGAGCGCCACGACAACAACCAGTCTCTGGATGACATCACCTTCGCAGGAAACGGTGAACCTACGGGACACCCTGACTTCAAGGGAATCGTGGAAGATACGATGGAACTCTGCAAGAAATATTTCCCTGAAGCACAAGTATCCGTACTCAGCAATGCCACCTATATATATAAGGAGGAAGTGAGAGAGGCGCTGATGCTCGTGGATAACAACATCCTGAAACTGGATACCGTGGATATGGATTACATCAAGAAGTTGGACCGCCCTCAGCAGCCTAACTACGACGTGAAGGATGTAATCAAATATCTGAAGATGTTCAAAGGGCACGTCATCATCCAGACCATGTTCCTGAGAGGTGACGGTTTGGACAATACCAGCGAACACTTCGTAGCTCCTTGGCTGGAGGCAGTGAAAGACATCCAGCCTCAGCAGGTAATGGTTTATACCATCGCCCGCGAAACACCAGACAAGTTGCTGGAAAAGGCACCAAAGGAAGTACTCGATGCCATCAAGGAGCGTGTAGAGGTACTGGGCATCAAGTGTACAGCCAGCTATTAAGAGATAATCAGGATAAGAAAGAAAAGCAAGTAGAAAAAAGAAAGAATGAAAGCGAAAAGTAATATCCTTATTATCAGCGACATGTGTGGTTACGGAAAGGTATCTGCTGCAGTTCAGATGCCTATTCTCTCTTATATGGGACTCGACGTGTTCAATCTGCCCACCATGCTCATCAGCAACACCTTCCCATACGGCAAGTATGCCATTCTGGAATGCACTTCGTATATCGAGGAAGCCTTGCAGAAGTGGAACGAACTGGGCATTCACTTCGATGCCATCACCACGGGTTTCATGGCTTCGGAGCGTCAGGCGAAGCTGGTGGCACGTTATTGCAGGGAACAGGCTGCACTGGGCACCGACATCTATGTGGATCCCGTGATGGGCGATTACGGCAAGCTCTATGGTGGAGCCAGTGAGAGTACCGTGAGATGCATGAAGGAGATGCTGAGCGTATCGCATCTCTGTTTTCCCAACTATACCGAGGCTTGCCTGCTGACGGATTCGGAATACAAGGAAGAGGGAATCTCGGAGAAGGAAGCCTATGAACTGATAGATAAACTGAGAGCCATCGGTTCCCACTCCATGCTCATCACCTCATGCATCGTAGAGGGTCAGCATGCCGTGGTAGGTTTCAATCATCTTACAGAAGAGTATTTCCTCCTGCCCTACGAAGAAATCCCTGTTCAGTTCCCGGGCACTGGCGACATCTTCTCCAGCATCATCGTGGGCAGACTGAAGGATGGCGATCATCTCCGCCATGCCACCCGCATCGCCATGGATACCCTGCGCAACTGGATAGACATCAACAAGGATGACAAGGACAAGAACCGAGGAATTCCTATAGAAAGGCATCTGGGGGACTTGTAGAAGAAATTGAAAGGTAGAAAAACAAGGAATTGATAAAGAGGAAAAAGGGGAACCTGCAAAAACAGATTCCCCATTTTTTATAGTCGATTGATAATAGAGTTATCATTCTGAATCTGACCTTTACGAGCCTTATACTTATTGTGGAAGCTATAAGTCAATGTCAGGCTATAACGGGAGTATGCCTTCTGATAGAACTCATAGTCGAGGACAGGATTGAGCTGATAGCCTTTCTGACGAAGCGTATGGAAGACATCAAATACGCTGAAACCCAGCGACAAGGCATCCTTCAAGAATGTTCGATTATACCCTAAACACACGTAGCCAAGAGGATGACTTTTATAGTTTGCATCTATCGTGCTCGTAGAATATTTTCCCTCCACAGAAAAACTACCTATCTTCTTGAAGGTGAGGTAATTGACGCAATTGCCTTTTACCACCCAAATGTGCTTTACATTATAACTCTTTGGAATATCGTCATAATAGCCAGTCAACCCCACATTGAGATTCCACCAAGGCAAGATTTTCCCATTGAAAGCATAATCAGCCCCCACGATGGTCTCTGAGCCAAAATTGGTTATATCACGATAAGTCTTGTCACCAATCGTCTCAAAATACCCAGCTATCACATCTTTCCTATGCTTATACGAGAAAGACAGAGAATGGTTACCATGCGTCAACTCCCATATAAGGGAGTTACTGATAGATGGCTGCACATTCGGATTGCCAGTTGTATAAAGAACGGATGAAATACGTTCCTTGTTATTGGTAAGAACACTAAACGAAGGACGGCTGATACTGCTGCTATATGTAAGACTCATACTGCTCTTGTCATTGAACTTATAAGACAGGTATGCATAAGGAAACCAGTTGGTATATCGCTTATCCACCTCTGTTTTATCAGTCAAGCGATTGATACCCTTCTGCCAAGTATTCTCCATTCGCATACTCAGATAAGCAAATACCTTCTCTCCAAAGTTCTTCGACAACCCGAGATAAGCAGCCGCAACCTGTTCCTGATACTTCCAATTGCTTGAAGTCAAATCTCCCTCCACGAGATTGTTCCTGATGTTCAATCCTGTGGTTCTGATATTATTCTCATATTTAGAACCTAAGCGAAGCGCCAAACTGCTAGGGAAATTATAACGGAAATCCGCCTGCAAACTTCCTGTATTGGCATTCGAGGTTGATTGATTATACTCATCCGTATGCAAAGGCTCATAATCTTCATAAGATGCCACGAAACTATTGCCCTTGTTGGCATACTTATAATTATAGTTGCCTAACACCTTTAGATAACTGTCTTTCTCATCTATTTTCCAATTGTAAGAAAGCACCGCATTCAGATAATCCGTTTTATTATGGTCGTTCATATCAGAAACACCTTGATACGTCATCTTATTGGCATCAGTAAACTTACAGTAACCACCTGCGCTAACAGCATGCCTCTTATTGATATTTCCATTCAGCTCTGCACCCAATAGATGATGATGCTTCTTATCAATGGCGTAGATACTACCCACACGATAGAAATATAACTTTTGGCTATTATCGTACGTTTCAGCTACAAGATGATGGGTATCAGTCTCCATAAAATGATGTTGCGTCTCACCATATAGGGCATTTCTTGCCGAGATATAATAAGTAGAGGCATAAACATTCCAACGCTCCGTTCCCAAGTTAAGATTCAATAATGGATAATAGGAATAAAACTTACTCGATTCTGGGCTTAGATTTCCCACATATCCCGTGATACTTCCATTAAAACCAGCCCGAATCCTTGTCCTGATATGAACAATGCCACCCTTAATGTCGGCATCATGCTCAGCACCATGCGTATCTTGTATCTCAATGCTTTGGATATCATCAGCCTTGATGCTTGAAAGGAAAGACTTCAGTTCCGTTCCTGCCAGTTGTCTGTCATTTACGAAAATGGTTGCCTCTGTATTATTCACCTTGATATTCACTCCTCCGGAAGCATCATCCTGCACCATCACCTTTGGAGCATACTTCAACACATCCGTGGCATTCATAGCCCCGATATTCTTCAGTTCACTCACATTGAAAACGGTCTTGTCTTCCTTGCGTTGAAACAAAGGCTTGTAGGCTTTCACCACCACCTTATTTAATGTATAGGCATCACGGAACAACCGGATACTGCCCATCTTGCCCACATTCACCCGTTTATACTGGGTCTTGTAGCCAACATAGGAGAAACGGACGATGACCTGCTTCTGATGAACAGGAATCACGAAGTCGCCAGAAAGATTGCTCACACCCCCATTCACATAGCTGGAATCCCTGACATCCAGAAGAGCGATGTTGACAAATTCCATCGGTGCCCCCTTATCATCCAACACCCTTCCTATCAGCTTCTGGGGTTCCTTCTGGACACACTCGAAATAGATCTCATCCTTGTCGAAGGTGGCACGGATGGGATAAAAGCCAATTACCTGGGTTACGATATCACGGACATCCTTGTTCTTGAAAGAAGTACTGACGGTGAAATCCTCCAACTCATCGTATATAAAATTGATTTTATATTGGGGTTGAGCCTTGTCTAGCCAGACCAAGACCTTACTGAACGAAGCCTTGTCGAAAGTATGCGACAAGCGTTGTGCATAGCCTGCCATAAGCGCCATACACAGAAATATCATAAATATGATTCTCTTCATAGTTTCTCTCTTTTTCACAGTTCCTGTCGGATAGGAACAAATCATGCGTATTTACTCTACAATCAACATCTGATTAGCCTCATCAAAGGAAAGATGTACCTTATCAAAGTGATTGATCTTGTCGATGATATCCTGCAGGGAATCCTTGCTATCCCATTGCAGATAAAAACGGATATGTGCTGCTGCCTGGTTGCGGTACTCCACCTTTACCTGCATCTTATCAGCAATATACTCCAAGATGCCAGACAACTCAATATCCTCAAAGATAACAGGGGCTTTCTTGGTTGGTTCTATCTTCAGCCAAGCGTCATCTACTGCAACCTTTGCCTTCTGTTTTTGCGGTGTCTTCACGCTATCTGTCACCAAAGCCGTCTCGTTCTTTTCTGCACGGTTCACAATATGATAGGCCGCATACGAAATGCCCGAAAGCATCAGCAATCCCACAAAGGCGGCTGCTATCTTCATCCAGGAAGATTGCCCTGTCGGATGATACGCTTTTGGGGAAATATCCCAAGCCTCATCCCCTTGCTTGGAATCAGTATCAGCAAGTTTTGTCTCAAACTCCTTCCAAGCTTCATCCACATCCACAGAATCTTTCGCCTTCTCATAGGCATAAGCCCGCTTCAGCAGAACTAACTGATCGTCATTACTCTTGTTGGTCATAACTCTGAATCTTTAAATTGTTCTTTAATCATCTTCGTAATGTTGGAAAGATGTTTCCAGACTGCCACTCGGCTGATACCCAGTTCCTCTCCTATCTCTCCATACTTCATCCCTCCCAGGAATCGCATCTTGAAAATGCACTGCTGTTGTGGGGTGAGATGGGTCTTGGCAAAATGCAGCATCTGCTCCAACCGGAGTTCATCTTCTTCTGGAGATGCAGCCATCTGTTGTTCGCTGGCATAAAGCATAGCGATACGCTGCCGGTTCGTTTTTTGTGAAATGCGCTTGAGGCAACTGTTTCGAACACTCGTTAGCAGATAGTGCTCGACGGTATCTGGCAACAATACGGTATCAGATTCGAGCAATCGTTCAAAGATGTCGCTAACCACATCCTTGCTCTCTTGCTCATCGTAGAGGATGCTGACAGCCATCCCATACATCCGCCCGTAATACTGCCTGAACAGTGTTGATATTTCTTTCTTTTCCATCACGATTTTTACTAGCTATTACCCTCGAGTAGAGAAAATGCTAACCTATGAATCCAACTTTTTTTGCAAAAGTACTCATTTTATCCTAAAAAAGAAAAGATAAGGAGGATATTTATTTTGCTGTTTCAAATATTGCACTTGATTATTTGCATATATCAAATAATAATTGTAAATTTGCGGTGGAAATATAAACTTCGAAGATTATGGCAAAGGAAAGTATCTATCCCGTTGGGGTGCAAACCTTCAGCGACATCATAGAGGAAGGTATGGTCTATGTAGATAAAACCGCCCTCATTTACAATATGGCAAAGAAATACAAATATGTGTTTCTTAGCCGTCCACGCCGTTTTGGTAAGTCCCTGCTAAGCAGTACGCTGCGCTCTTACTTTGAAGGAAGGGAAGAGCTTTTCAAAGGACTCGCCATCGAAACTTTGGAGAAAGAATGGACAGAATATCCTGTACTCCATTTCGATCTGTCAACCTTCAAGAACTGCGATTTATCTCTCTTTCCTGAAAAATTCGACATGCAATTACGCAGGTTCGAAAAGCAATACGGAATAGAAGATATGAGGAAAAGTGCCGGTAACCGCTTAACCCAGCTCATAGAACAGGCAGAATCGATGACTGGCAGAAAAGTCGTTATCATTATTGACGAATACGATGCTCCTCTACTTGATGTGTTGCATGATGAAACCAAACTGGAAGCAGTAAGAACTATCATGCAGGAGTTTTATGCGCCTATTAAAGCCAACAGTTCGCATATTCATTTTGCCTTTATCACGGGAATCACAAAATTCTCTCAACTCAGCATCTTCAGCACCATCAATAATCTTACCAACATCAGTATGGATCCGGAGTTTTCTACCATCTGCGGCATCACCAAGGATGAACTGGACACCATTCTGAAAGAAGATATTGCTTTGCTGGCTAGCAAAAATCATGTATCATTCGAAAGAATGAGAGAATTGCTAAGAGAAAACTATGATGGTTACCACTTCAGCAGGGAAGGTGAAGATATCTTCAATCCGTACAGTCTCATGAGAAGTTTTGCGGCAGGATTCATCGACAACTACTGGTATGCTTCGGGTACATCAACCTACCTGATTCATCAGATGCAACATTTCCATACAGATGTCACAACACTTGATGATATGTTTGCCTTTTCCTCATCCTTCGACCGTCCTACGGAAAAGATGAGCGATGCCTTGTCTTTGCTCTACCAAAGCGGCTATCTTACCATCAAAAAGTATGACCCGCTGAGCAATGGATATTATCTAGGCATTCCAAACAAAGAGGTAAGGGCAGGATTAATGGAAATACTCCTACAATAAATATAATGGAAAAGAAAGAAACAAATACACTCAGTATATTTCAGCGCCCGGTATGGGTAAGCCTGTTCGCCCTTACGGCTGCTATCTCGTGGGGATGGGCTTACCCATTGATCAAAATGGGAATGGAGGAATATCAGATTACAGCAGACATGACCGGAAGCAAGATGCTTTTTGCCGGCATCCGCTTCTTCATCTCCGGCATCATCATCCTTGCCATCGCCAGAAGTTCACACCGTGAATTCGAATTCAAGAAGAAAGCTGTTCAAGAGAATGTCTGGTTCCTTCTCCTCTATGCACTCCTCAACACTACCCTTCATTATGCCTTCTTCTATTTCGGACTCTCGCATAATGCAGGAGCACGTTCGGCGATACTCAATTCTATGAGCGTCTTCACGGTGGTTATCTTTGCCTGCATCTTCTTCAAGAGCGACAGGATGACTTGGCGAAAGGCATTGGGCTGCATCATCGGCTTCCTGGGCATCCTTGCCTTGAACCTTGGCGGAAAGGAAAGCGGAAGTTTCACCTTCCTGGGCGATGGTATGATTATCCTCAATGCCCTGTGTGGAGCCAGTGCTTCCCTGCTGACCCGAGGCTTGAGCAAGAGGGTGGATGTTTTCGTAGGAACCGGTTATTCGCTAAGCATCGGTGGAGCCTTGCTGGTGATTCCTGCATTGTTAATGGGTGGCTATCTGCCAGTCATCAGCCTCTGGGGCATCACTATCCTTCTGCTGCTCATCGCCATCTCAACCATCAGTTTCGCTCTCTACAACAAATTATTGAGCTGCAATCCCGTAGGAAAGGTAGCGATATACAATTCGCTCATCCCCGTAGTAGGAGCCATCACCTCCTGTCTCTGTCTTGGCGAAACCTTCTACTGGAAGTATCTGATAGCAGGCGCATTGGCTACTGCCGGAATTTATATCATCAATAAAGGGAAGAAATAAATTCCGGCTGTTGCCCATGCAACCATATAGAAAGCAAAGCCACCTATTTCAATATACCCGTTTCGCGCTCCTCATTGTTGATATTCCGCTGTATCTTACGGTATTCCTTTCCCCGATTGATATTCCAGGCAACACCGATACGGAACAAATTACCTCCCGAATTGTCATAACCACGAACCTGCTTACGGAGCAAGGCGTTAACGATTTCTGCTGAATAGGATTTCGGATGAGCCATAAACGGATTATGCATATAGAGCGTAAAATCGAAATCACCCATATGATAACTGGCTGAGGCAGCCAATGAAGGAGGATTATGCCCGATGTTCTCTCCCTCCATAAAGTTCCAACCGTTATCAGCATACAGCATCACAGTCCATTTTCCCCAATACCCCTGTAATGTTCCACCATAATTATAAGCGGTATAACAATGACTGTACTCATCGCCCTTATTGAAAAAACGGTCAATACCTGCGTTCACAGATAATATAAGGTGGTCGGGGATAATGTCAAACCGGGTATCATTCGTAAGATACAACATATTACAATGGGGCTGATTCGCCTGGGAATAAAGAAACTGATCATTTTCCGTGCGGGTGTATTTCGCCAAATTACAATGACGATTGATGCGATAATTCAAGGTAAAATCAGTATTTATCCTTGGTTTACTGAAAGAGAATACCACCCAGTTCTCATATATACTGTTAGGCTTAAGCGAAGGATTACCCACAGTCCATTCCATACTGTTCTTTCGAATACGGGTATCCGAAATCATAGCTATCTGCGAAATATGCTGTGATAATTCACTTCCCAAGCGGATCTGAAACGAAGATGTCAAGGAATAAGCCAATGTGAGTTTCGGACGACAAAGCCAAAAACTAAATTCCTCATCTCCCTGTCGATAAGACTGATTACTCAACCCGAAGCCAGCCACATAAGTTAAACGTGATGTTCCTTCCTTGAATTGTCCCAAACTTCCCTTGATTTGTGCAAAGCCATAAATACCCAATGAACGGATACCATTCTCGCTAACCACATCACCCAAATACTGATTATCCATATATTTCCAGTTCAAGTTGGTTCCTGCAGAAAAAGTAAAGGGTTTCAACCGGTTTTCATAGATAGCCTCGGCTATGAGCGAATAGGTCTTTCCATCTACCTGATATTGATAGGGTTCGCCCTCACCTTCATAATAGGCTCCTTTGGTGTGGATATAAGTACCCAAAACATCTGCCGACAAAGACTGATGCTTGCCCAACTGATGATAGAAATACAAATCGAGAGCAGGAGTAAAATCCCGACCCTTGCTGGTTCTGTAAACAGGATACGCAGGCTTTCCTGATTCAGAAAACCACATCTCATTCGATGTATAAGGCTGATTGCTGAAATCCGTGGTAAGCGTTGTCTGGAATACATATAATGCAGAATCAGCCAGATTATACTTCAACTGCAATGTATTATCATAATTTCGAGTTGCCCCATTCATGATTTTTCGAGATATCTGATACTCAGAACCATCATGTAGAAGATATTGAGCATCCTCATTATATTCGGATGCCTTATTATCCACATAAGTCTGCTCATATAAAATATTCAATTGGCTCTTGCCCCTATTGACGGATGCATAGACATCGTTCGAACCGAGCTTGGTAGTTAGCGCATTAGTCAGGTTGAAGCCCAAACTGCCACCCGATGAAGCCCTGCGGGTATGAATATCTATCACGTATGCAATATTCTTTCCATATCTTACGCCAGGACTGTCGATATAATCTACACTCAGAATAGAAGCTACATCCAGCATCTGCACGTCATGCTTATTGGCGAGAATGCCATTGATACGAATCTGCACTTCTCCTTTATTATCGGTAGCAGAAATGGAACGGCCAGCCTCATCAACCCTGATATGAGGCAAAGCCAACTTTCCTAAAAGCGAAAAACCAGAAAAAGAACGCTGCTTCTGAATATCGCTTGGAAATATCAACTTGCCATCTTCCTTGTTGACCACTCGTGCCGCCTTCACAACAACCTCTTGCAAGGCTATAGAATCATTCGATACCTTCTGGATCTCCTGGGCACTTATTTCTGCACAAGAGATTAATGCCCACAACATCACCATAGCTGTTAACAATTTACTTTTCTTCATTGTCATCATATACTTTTCTAAAACTTGTTTTCTGCTGCAAAGGTATCAAAAAGAGAAGACCGAAGCGAAAAATATGGCTGACATGAGTCTGACATTTATCAATTAACGAATATTATATCTAGTTTTATACCATCTTTCATAGAATTTCTGTACTTTTGCATTTGAATCTTTAAACAGAATATCATTTAAAAAGAATAGATAATATGAAACTGAAAGCATATCATTCCATCCTCATCTTCGCCATCCTTGTGATGTCTGCGGCATTCTCCAGCGTGAGCAACTACCGCAAGGCACAATATGCCATTGTACAAGATATGAACAAAGCTTTGGCTCTGACTCTTCAGGAAAATAAATATCAATGGATTACGCCTGATACCATCCAGAGCTACCGCTCACATCTCAGCATCGACCTGCTGAAATCGACCAGTAATCTCTGCTATGTGATGGAAGACAGAAGAAGAGGAAGAAACAATTACCAGCTGGTAAATAGCGCCAACCTGCTCAGCAGCAAAGAGATGCTTCTCAACGAGCATTCTATCCAAAGTTATGCCAACTGTTCGATGGCAGATGTTTTGAGTATGAGCAACCAGCGGACACCTTTGACGCTTACCATCATGGCTATGATTTGGGCTATTGCATCGCTATACTATCATCGCAGAAAACAACCCTGGAATCATGAGGCTGATATGTTCGGCACCTTGTGCTATTCTCAAGACGAGGATTCCTTCTACAATCAGGAAAACGGACAAGCCATCAAATTTACTCCGATGCAGCACCAGCTGATGCAACTTTTCTTCAACAATATGCATCATCAACTCTCCAAACAGGAGATTTGTGATGCTCTTTGGCCTAAGAAACCGGATGCCAGCGAAACACTCTATACCTTGATTCGCCGTATCAAACCGGTGATTGAGCAGAATAGCAACCTCATGATTGAGTCGGAAAGAGGCAAGTCTTACCGACTGATTATCAGATAAGTTCAGAAATGTCAGCCAAATGTCATACTTATTATTTGGCAGTTTCTCATCTTCTTCATACCTTTGCAGCTATAATACAAAAGAAGCAAAGATATGAAGAAGATTTTTTTGATAGCAGTTGTCTTGCTGATGATGATAAACTTCATCATCAACTATCATCATGAGGTTACGAAAGAGAAGCATACACCGATGGCGGATTTCAAGACCAAGGTAGAGATGGCGCCCATGAAGGAATACAATGATCCGGACTTCGGCTACGTTATCAAATATCCTTGCTTCTTCCAGCAGGAGGATACTTCGCTATCGGGATACCAGGGCTATGCCCGCTTCTCATTCACCAATCATGCCAACATCATCCTGGAGAGTTACGTTACCCCAAACTATAGCAACACCCTCCAGGCTTGTGCCGATTCTCTAGCCCAGAAGCTTCATTCGGAGCGGACGATGCAGGCATCGAATAAAGCATTCATCCTCTCCGGTCCTGTCTATGAAAACGGAGTAAGAGTAGATGGCTACAGTCATTACGATAAATTCATCAAGAGTGGCAGAATACTCTTCGTCTATTCCCTCACCTATCCCGACAGTTACAAGCCAGCCATGCCCCGCCTGTTCAAACTCATAGACGACTGGAAGGTTTTAGGTGCATATTAATCTGCCTTGAAGATATTCTCACGAGCCTCTTGGAATTGTATAAAAACAGCTTTCAAAGAAGATAAAAGCACTTGATTATTTGCATATATCAAATAATAATTGTACATTTGCGGTGGAAATATAAACATCGAAGATTATGGCAATATTCAGTCGCTTCTTTGGAAGGAAGAACAATCTCACCGTAAACTCTGACATCAAGAAGAAAGATGCCAGAAGCAGGAACATTGCCTTCGTGGATACCGAAGTGGGACTGAAAGACCATAAAATACACGACATCGGAGCATTGCGTTATGACGGAGCCAACTTTCACCAAGCATCGCAGACGGCACTGAACAAGTTCCTGCAAGAAGGAAAGGTTGACTATATCTGCGGTCATAACCTCATTCATCACGATGCCCGCTATCTCCAACTCAACGGCATACTGATAGATACCCTCTATCTCTCCCCGCTCCTCTTCCCCAAGCGCCCTTACCATCATCTGGTAAAGGACGACAAACTGATGAGCGAGCAAATGAATAATCCAGTCAATGACTGCGAGAAAGCCAAGGAGCTTTTGATGGATGAAATCGCTGCATGGAATCAATTATCAGAAAGAAAGAGGAAAATCTTCACCTTGCTGCTCCAGAATGAAGAGGAATTCAGAGGATTCCTGATGTATGTGGGAGCCATCGAAAAAGATGACGCAATGATAGGCGTTTCAGAATACATTCTTTCTGAATACAAGAATCATATTTGCGCCCATGCCAACATTCCGGCACTTGCAGCCCAGTCGCCTTGCGGCTTGGCATACGCCTTGGCCCTCATAGGCACAGACGATTACCAATCTGTAACCCCAGGTTGGGTACTCTGCCATTATCCCGAAGTAGAACATATCATCTATATGCTCTGCCATACTCAATGCACCGATGGCTGCGAGTATTGCAACCGCATGCTCGACATTCATTACAACCTGAAACAGCTCTTTGGCTATGATGCCTTCCGTACATACGATGGCGAACCGCTGCAGGAACAGGCATCGCAGGCAGCAGTGGATGGTAAGTCACTATTGGCGATATTTCCTACGGGTGGCGGCAAGTCGCTCACCTTCCAGTTGCCAGCCCTGATGGATGGCAGAACCATACATGGACTCACCGTGGTTATCTCGCCTCTGCAATCATTGATGAAAGACCAGGTAGATAACCTCGCAGACCGCGGCTTCACCGATGCCGTAACCATCAACGGGCTCCTTGACCCTATCTCCCGCTCCCTAGCCATCGAACGAGTGCAGAGTGGAGATGCCACCTTATTATATATAGCACCAGAGATGTTGCGCTCCAAAACCATCGAGCGCATTCTGATGGCACGGCATGTGGTGAGATTCGTCATTGATGAAGCTCACTGCTTCTCTGCATGGGGACAAGACTTCCGGGTGGATTACCTATACATCGGCAAATTTATCAAGGAATATCAGGAACGTAAGTTTGGCAAAGATGCTATGGCCCGCAATCATGGTCAAACCCTGATACCCGTATCTTGCTTCACCGCCACTGCAAAACAGAAGGTGGTGCAGGACATCTGCGACTATTTCAAGCATTGGCTGGGCACCGACCTCCAACTCTTCGCCTCATCAGCCTCACGTACCAACCTGCACTATTCCGTTATCCACGTAGATAGTGACGGCAACAAATACAATCTACTGCGCTCGCTGGTGGAACAGGCAGATTGCCCTACCATCATCTACGTATCCCGCACCAAGCGAACCCGGGAACTCGCCCAGAAGCTGACACGTGACGGCATATCCGCCCTGCCCTATAATGGCAAGATGGATGCCGATGAGAAGATACACAATCAGGATGCCTTCATGAGCGATAAGGTTAGAATCATCGTTGCCACCTCCGCCTTCGGCATGGGAGTAGATAAGAGCGATGTGGGTCTGGTTATCCACTACGACATCTCCGACTCTCTGGAGAACTATGTACAGGAGGCAGGACGTGCAGGAAGAGACCCACACCTCAATGCCAAATGCTATGTACTCTATAGCGACGAGGACTTGGATAAGCACTTCATCCTGCTCAACCAAACCAAACTGAGCATCAGTGAGATACAACAGGTATGGAAAGCCGTTAAGGATTTTACCAAGCAGCGTCCACATGTAAGTTGTTCGGCACTGGAGATAGCCCGTCAAGCCGGTTGGGATGACTCGGTATCCGACATAGAAACCCGTGTTCGCACCGCCCTATCTGCTCTAGAACAGAGCGGATACATAGAGCGTGGCAACAATATTCCGCACGTCTATGCCACAGGTATCACTGTCAAGAACATGGACGAGGCAAGACTGCGCCTCACCGAATCACCCCTGTTCTCGGAAGATGAGATGCAGAATGCCATCCGCATCATTAAGTCGCTCATCACCCAGAAGCATATAGCCAAGGCACAGGATAGCGAGGCAGAATCCCGCATCGATTACCTCGCCGACATCCTAGGACTCAGCAAGCGAGACGTCATCTCCTCCGTTGACAGAATGCGCCAGGAAGGCATCCTTGCCGATACCCGTGACATCTCAGCCTATCTGCAAGACATCAGCGACAAGCAGCGCAAGCCTCAGCAGATGCTGGAGAACTTCGCCAAACTGGAAAGATACATCCTGGAACATATCCCGGATGAATCGCTGCATATCACATACAAACAACTCAATGATAATGCCGTACATGACGGTATCAACACTTCTACAGAAAAGAAAATCCGCACACTGCTATACTTCCTGGCAGTGAAGGGATATGCGCACAAGAAGGA
>OIYP01000144.1_pt1 | contig 51253 bp, 41 predicted proteins | sample 1588261 | NCBI WGS metagenome assembly OIYP01 (sample SAMN03283293) | human gut metagenome | biome: human-associated habitat; material: feces | host: Homo sapiens | place: Peru | collected 2012 | reverse complement strand
CCGGGACTGGGCACGCCGTGGCAGATGAAGTCCACCGCCAGCAGGTTCTTGTAGTCCTTGCGCAGGTAGCGGCGCAAGCCGGCAATCTGACAGGGCGTGCCGCAGAACAGCACCTCGCGGCCCTGGCGCAGGAAGCGCTCTGCCTGCCGGAAACTGTCGCCGATGTGGCTTTGCGCGTACTTCGAGCCGCGGAAAGCGGCTAGGCCGTCCAGCGTCTCGGTGTGGCCGTGGGCTACCTCCCAGTTTTCGTCGAACCTGGCTCCGAAGACCACGCCGCCTGCGGCGATCGTCCGCTCCGCCAGCAGCGTGAACACGCCGCCGCTGCTGCTTTGCCGGCGCGTTTCCCAGTCGGGGTTCTTCGCGGCGAACACGCCGATCGGCTCACGCGCGGCCCCCTGGTGAATGACCGGGCACACGCTCTCGCACAGCCCGCACTGGATGCAGAGCGAGGCGTCCGCCCTGGGATAGAGGAAGCCCTCGGCGTCCTCACTGAGGCTGATGCAGTGCCTGGGGCACCGTTGCGCGCAAGCCTCGCAACCGCAGCAGTCCTTTTTGTCCTGTATGTCTATCATCGTTTCAGCTTTCTAAGCGGGCTGAGCAACAGGGAGCGCTCGGAGGCGTTCATGCTGAAGCGCCAGAACAGGGCGCCGTATATGAGGGTGAAGGCCAGGGCCGCCACCAGAAAGGGTACCGGGCGGGCCAAATCCAGCCGGGCTTGCGAGATGCACCACAGTGACAGCGCGCAAAGGCCGGCGGGAACAAGGCTCATCTTCAGTATCTCACGCCAGAACCGGCCGATGTCCAGCGCCTGGCGGCGGCGGTAGTAGGCGTTCATCACCACGCCCTGCCCAAGGAGAAGGGCGCCGGCGGTGGCGACGGCGCACCCCATCGCGCCCCAGTGCCTCGCCCCCACGATGGAGGCCGCAAGGCTGGCGACGGCAATGGCGATATAGGACAGCGAGCGGAACCTCATCTGGTTACGCGCCTGGAGAATGGTGATGCCGAGGTTCTGGACAAGCGGGGGCATCAGGGAAATGAAGAACAGCAGGGCGTAAGTGTAGGCCTCCCCATACCCCTCGCCGGCCCACAGGCGGATGAAGGGGCGGCCCAAAACCACAAACGCCGAAAGGATGAACGACATGACGATGTATTGCACACGGCCCGTGCGGACAAAGAGGTCGGAGATCTCGCGCTCGCTGCCGCCGCGGGCCACCATCGCCGTCACGCGGGGCAGGAATACGCTGCTGATGGCCGTACTGAACATCATGAACATCTGTGTCAACTGGATGGACACGGCGTAGACGGCGATGGCCGCTGCGCCGCGGTAAACGCCCAGTATGAACTGGCCCGAGCTCCAATAGATGCGGTCCATGACGGCGTTGAGGAATATCCAGAGGCTGTAGACACTGACCTCGCGCAGGAAGCCCCACCGGAAGCGCCCGAAGCGCACCATGACACGCAAGCGGTGGCGGCAGTACCAGAAGTTGATGAGCAGCGTAGCCACATTGAACAGCGTGGTCACCACGACCATGGCCACGGCCTTGTAGCCGACGGCTAGGAGCAGCACCATCACCAAGGGGTTGAGCACCGATCGCACGATGGCAACCAAGCGCTGGAACACGAAACGCTCGTAGGCGGTCATGATGCTGCCCCAGACGCTCATCGGGAAGGTGAAGGCGAGGTTGAAAGTCATCAGCCACAGCATGGCACGCGTGCGCGCCACCTCCGCGGCGGTCATCTTGGCGGAGAACAGGGCCTCGGCGTTGGCGGCGAGGAACGCGCCGGCAGCGATGGCCAGCGCCCCGATGCCAAGGTAGAGCAGCAGGAACATGCCGAACATCTCCTCCTGCTCGCGCGTCTTGCCTTCCGCGCGGAACTTGGCCGTGTAGCGGACAATGGCGTTGCCGAAGCCCAGATCCAGCACTGTCAGATAGGCGATGAGGCTGGCAGCCAGGGAGTACAGGCCGTACTCCGACTGTCCGAGCATGCGCAGCATGTAAGGTGTGTACAACAGGCCCACGGCCATGTTGATCGCGATGGTCACATAGTTCAGGGCCGCGCCGGCCTTCAGTTGGTTCATCAGGGCTTTTGTTTGTGTGAGATCATTTGTTCCGTATAAGTTTCCACGGGTTGGTTGCCGTGTCCGCAGGCCGCCAGCCACGTAAAGCCGTTCCCCTCCCCCGCGTCGTCCTCCGCCTCGGCCACCACCCTCAACAGCAGTAGCCGTCCGGCGAGGGACGGGCCGGGACAGGCGGCGAGCATCGCCCTGGCGCGGGCGGCGAAGCGGCGCCGGGCGGACGGGCCGGGGCCGCCGTCCCAGCGGACGGCGCAGGCGCGGTAGCGGAGGAAGAGCTCCTCGGGGGTTCTCTCGGTGCGGCGGGCGTAGTGGCGGTACGCCTCGCGGGTGGCGCGGCGGTTGTCCAGCAGGGGCTCGGAGCCGAAGTCCTCGCCGATCAGGCGCAGGCGGCTGTAGGCCTCCGGGGCGCCGATTCCGGGCCAGTGGCTGGCCGGCGGCCTGCCGGCGGTGGCCGTGTCGGGCCGCAGCGCGGCGGCCCACGCGCGGAGGGTGCCGGTGAGGAAGCCGCCGCCCATGGTGAAGGCGTAGCGCCGCCGCCCGGGGGCGTCAGCGTCCCACACCACCCGCGTCAGCGGCGCGGAGCGCAACGCGCGCAGGGCGGCATGCTCCGCGCGCCAGTCCAGCGGGGCGCCGGCGGCGCGGGCCTCCAGAACGGCACTCGCTAGGCGGGTGTCGGCGGCCAGCAGCGGCGCTGCGTCGCGCGTGACGCCCGTGCGCTGCAGGTCATGCAGTGCGGTCGACAGCAAGGCCAGCTCGCCGACCGGCGTCCCGGCGTCCGAGACGCGGCGCTCCGTCTCCGCCGCCAGGGCGGCAACGCGCCTGCGGACGTCGGGGCGGCGGCAGTGGGGTGTCCCGGCCAGGTACGAGGCCATGAAGGCGGAGGCGTGCAGGCCGCACAGCGCGGCCAGCGCGTCGGCCGGCAGGGACGCCAGGGCGCGGGGGCGGAACTTTCCGGACAGGAGCCCGGGAACGGGGGACGGCAGTGCCTGCTGCACGGTGGGAAAAAATAAGAGGTTGGAAGTTGCGGGATGGGAGAAACGGGAGGCGTGAAACGGGGGCATGTGCCTAGAGCGGCTCCACGTCGGCGGCGGGGATGCCGGTCACCGCGTAGCCCAGCGGGCCGACGCGGATGCCGAGCTCGGCGCGGCCGTCGCGGACGGCGGAGACGCTGCCCTCCAGGCCGCGCAGCGGGCCGCGGACCACCCGCACCGCGTCGCCCACGGCGAGCTCCGGGACGATGTCCACGCGCTCGTCCGAGAGACCGACCATGTAGAGGAAGCGCCGGATCTGCGCATCGGGGATGTCGGCCGGGCGGCGCTCGTGGGGCATCGAGAGCAGGCGGTAGACGTAGCACGTGCGGCACACCTCCAGCTGGAGCGACCGCAGCCCGCGCTCCAGGTCGGCGGCGGGGCGGCGCAGGGCACCGCCAGAGGGCGAGGGGACAAAGAGCTCCTGGGCCGCGTTGAAGAACACCATCGATGGCGTGATCACGCGCTCCACGCGCTTGCGGCGGTCGCTCCACTGCCGCGTCTCGGTCTGGGTGGGCACGAAGGCCTCCAGCCCCAGGCGGCGGATCTGGGCCACCGCCAGGCGCTCGCAGCGGGAGCGGACGACGGCCACGTTCCAGTGGCTCTCCACACCCGCCGCGCCGGCGGCGAGGGCAAGCGCTTCGCGGTCGAAAGCCACATCGGCTTCCGGAAAGGCGGCATCGCGGTCTTGGGGTTCCATGATCACTGCTTGGATTTGTTCTGGGAGGCGCGGGGCGCGGGAGACTGCCCGGAAAGGGGCGCGGCCGCGGCCGGCGCCGAAGGGGGTGTCGGGGGCCGCGCGGGCACGCCGGAAACACGCTTTTTCATCCCTCCGGAATGTCGGTCTCTGCGGAAGAGAGCGACATTCCGCGGGAGTGGCTGGCTGTAAGGACGTTATGGGCGCGGCGCGGCAAAAAGGAGGAAAACATGGTAAACGGCGGCGTCGGCCGCCGCATTTCCGCCGCCTCCGGGATGTTAAAATACCGCGAAAACCAAACTTTATTCCCGGGCAAGCCTTGCCAATTCAAAAAATCTCTGTACATTTGCACAAAATGTCGTTCTCTTCCGCAGAGACCGACACAACGCAAAAATCCAGGCCACCCGTTTCCGCGAGGGAAACGGGTGGCTTATTTTTATCTGACAAGATTGGCCCAGTCTGGAATGGAACCGAGGAAACGGAAAGCGGGGTAGCAAGAGACCGCGGCGGTGGCTCACGCTTTTTGGAGTTATGGCACCTGGCCACTCCTTGATGCGCGCTTCCTGCCATCGACCAAAGAAAAATTCGGCTTTAACACTGCTTGCTTTCAGCTCCAGAAAACAGTATATTTGCAGTAGAGGAATGGGCCATCCGGGCGGATGGCCCATATTCGTGCCCTACCGCCGCCCACATTGTCCGTATGTGGCATAAAATCGGCCCTAGGTTTCGGAAAACTGGCCCTAGCCCCGGAAAAATTTGCTCCGAGCTAATTCAAACTTCCCCCAAGGCAGTTTCATCAAATTCCTATTTTAACATTCCGAGCCCGATCAATAGTTAAATAGGTTAAGGTGCCGTTTCGGCAATCGGAACGAAAAAGTGAAGTGGTGGGTGGCGCAGTGTTATATTATGGGGCAACAGGAAACCGCACAACGGCGCCACCGCCATTGCTTCAACCCTAATCAGTCATTAGATTTCGTGATGACTGTTTTGGGTTCAAGGCGAAACAAATTGTGGAAAGTCACGCTCAGAATAAAAAGGTATGCTTACCTTTGTCCATACCGACAGATGCGGTCCGAGATATCATAAGACAAGGAGAAAGAACCGAATCCAGCCAAGACATGCCATCCCGTTCAACGGTGTAAAACGGCCATTGGCACCATATATATATAATACACATATGCCTATCATCGAAATAGACCGTCTCGACGCCCCGGGGGTCGATGTATTCCATACGCTCACCGAAGCCCAACTGCGCAACAAACTCGAACCGGGCAAGGGCATCTTCATCGCCGAGAGCCCCAAAGTGATACGTGTGGCACTCAGCGCGGGCTACCTGCCTCTGGCCCTGCTCTGCGAGCGACGTCACATCACGGGTGACGCCGCCGACATCGTCCAAGCGCTCCCCGCCACGACACCGGTCTACACCGGCAGCCGTGAACTGCTGGCAGCACTGACGGGCTATACCCTGACGCGCGGCGTGCTGTGCGCCATGCGCCGCCCCACCCTGCCGACGGTCGAAACAATATGCCGCTGCGCCCGCCGCGTCGTGGTCATCGACGGCGTCGTCGACACGACCAACATCGGCGCTATCTTCCGGTCGGCGGCAGCGCTGGGCATAGACGCCGTGCTGCTAACCCCGACATCATGCGATCCCCTCAATCGCCGCGCCGTCCGCGTCTCGATGGGGAGCGTCTTTCTCGTGCCATGGACGTGGACAGACGATGCGTCGGCAGCCCTCGCCCCACTCGGTTTTCGCACCGCCGCCATGGCCCTGACCGCTGACGCTGTACCGATCGACGACCCGCGACTGGCAACCGAACCGCGTCTGGCCATCGTCATGGGGACTGAGGGCGACGGTCTCCCGCACAAGGCCATCGCCGCCGCCGACTATGTGGTGCGCATTCCCATGGCACATGGCGTCGACTCGCTCAATGTGGCCGCTGCCGCAGCCGTGGCATTCTGGGCGTTGCGGGCGCGGTGACCAAAATTCAATGAACGGTTTTGGCTTATTTGAAATAATGAGGCGCGACACATGCTATGCCGCCCCGTTCCAGGGCTTCGCTGTGTTCTGAACCAGGAGCCGCACCTGTGTATCTGCCCCATTACGGTCTAATGACCGATTAGGGTAAAATCCAAACCGGTCATTAGACCGCAACGGGGAAACCCTAACATAGCATTGGCTTTTCGTATGCTTTTCGCCTTTTGCCGGCATCTTTTCATTCCTCTTTCAGTCGAATAGCCCGCTATACTCCTTCAAGAGAGAATAAAAATCTGCCTGACAAAAGCCTGAGAATCATCACGAAATCTAATGACCGATTTGGGTTAAAAAGCCGGGCACAGTTGGACATCCCGATTATAATGACTAACTTTGCGCCCTGAAAATCTGCCGCTTGCACAACAGAGCGGCCTTTACACGCAGTAACCACCGAATGAAGAAACCCCTGCAAGGGCCGGCCCGGCCGGCTCTCTTCTTATGTCTGATTGCCGTTGTCCTGCTGGGACTCCACTTCGTTCCCGCCTTCAGCATCGGCGGCTACGAGGTCAAGCCCGTCGACTTGCTCTCCGACGTTGTCAGTGAGCCAGGCCCCGACGGCAGCGGCATCGCTGTGCCCAAGAGCGCCGAGGCGCTGCGCAAGGAAGCCGAAGTGCGTCGCGACACGTGTCCGCCGGGCCTGACCTGCATCGAAGACTACTCCACCGATGGGCGAGGCATGGCACCGTTCTATGCCGCGCTGGCCGACCGTGGCCGGCTCAACCGCCCGGTGCGCATCGCCTACTTCGGTGACTCCTTTATAGAGGCCGACATCCTGACCGCCGATCTCCGCGCCATGCTGCAAAACCGCTACGGCGGTTGCGGCGTAGGCTTTGTCGACATAGCTTCACCTTTCACGAAACTGCGCTCATCCGTGACCCACAAGTCGAGTGGCTGGACAGACCACAGCGTGCTGGAGAAAGCAGGCTGTGACAAGCGGCTGCTGGGTATCAGTGGCCGGTATGCCACCGCAGGCCCTGGAGCCACCATCAGCTATGGCGGCGTCAGGGAATACGCCCACCTCGACAGTTTCGAGATGGCTACGCTCTATGCCACCGGCACAGCGCCGCTGAACGTCACCGCCGCAGCCAACGGCGGCAGCGCCCGCACCCTCAGCAACGGCGGCAACAGCCAAGTTCGCACCGCTACCCTCATCCAGCACATGGGGCGTGTTGACTTCACACTGCACAGCAACACCACCGCTTTCGGCGTGGCGCTGGAGGGCACACGCGGCGTCACCGTCGACAATTTCTCACTGCGCGGCAGCAGTGGGTTGCCACTGGCCAGTATCCCCGATGGCCACCTGTCACAGTTGTATGCCGTGAGGCCCTACGACCTCATTGTCTTACAGTTCGGCCTCAACGTGGCCAGCAAGAACCAGCTGAAATATGACACCTACATACACGGCATGAGGAAGGTGATAGACCGTTTCCGCCACCTCTTCCCCGGCGCGGGCATTCTTGTCGTCGGTATCGGCGACCGTGAGGATCGCGGTACAAACGGGACGCTCCGCACCATGCCTGCCGTGAAAGCGCTGATGGGCTATCAGCAGGCCATGGCGGCCGAAGCCGGTGTGGCCTATTGGAACCTCTACCAGGCCATGGGCGGCGAAGGTGCCATCAGACGCATGGCCGACGCCAAGCCGGCCGAAGCGGGGAAGGACTACACACACATCAACCACCGCGGCGGCAAGCGGGTAGCCACAATGCTCTACCGCGCCCTCGTCTTCGGTTATGGCCAATACCTGAAATCAAACTAAACGCCTATGAATCTTATCAAGAATATCAAATGGGTGGCCCTGCTGACCTTCGTGCTGGGCTATGTCGTCTCCACTGCCACTGCCGGCAACGAGGCTGCGCCAAAGGGAACGTCCGACACACGCAAGGCTGACAACCAGGAGACTGCCGACAAAAACGCCACCAGCGCCGCGCCGCGCTGGGCCTCGGTGGACATCGGGGAGGCCATGCCGGCCTACTTCGCTGACAGCCAGCCCAACGTCATCAACCGCGCCGAAGGCCTGAACCAGATCTTCGACGTGCTCTGCAAGAGCGGACGCCCCCTGCGTGTGTTGCAGCTCGGCGACTCCCACGTGGCCGGAAAGTGCTACCCCCAAGCGGTCAGGAGCACGCTCCAGACAGCGTGGGGCGAAGCGGCCCCCGACTCGCTCAACGGCGGGCTCGTCTACAAATTCATCGGCAAGAACGGCGCACGCGCCGCCGACTTCGCCACGGCACACCGCATGGAGCAGGTGACGGACGCGGCACCGGATCTGATCATCCTCTCATTCGGCACCAACGAATGCCACAGCATGCGCTACGACGCGACGCAGCACCGTGCACAGCTGGAACGGCTCTACAGCATGCTGAAGGAGACCTGTCCCGATGCTGTCATCATGATGACCACACCACCGGGCGACTACCTGACCTCACGCTCTGTGCGCTATGTCCGCAACAGGAACGGCAAGCGCCGCCGCATCGTGCGCACCACCTCACGCATCAACCCGATGAGCCAGCGCTGCGCGGCTGTGCTGGAAGATTTCGGCACCGCCCACGGCCTGCCCGTCTGGGACCTGAACAGCATCGCCGGCGGCACAGACGCCGTACGCAACTGGTCGGCGGGCAAGCTGATGCGCGGTGACCGCATCCACTTCACGCCAGAGGGCTATGCCCTACAGGGCCGCATGCTCGCAGCAGCCATCCTGTCCGCCTACAACGACTATGTGAAACTGGATTCCAGAAGCTAAGGCACCCTTTCCAGCCTTGCCATGACGCCTTAACGGCGCATCCCCCTAACGTCAAGAAACAGACAATGTCTTTCGTCGACAACCTCTTGGGCGTACTCAGTTTCTCGCCCACCGACCCGCTGCTCTTCAACAGCGGGCTATTCTTGCTGCTCCTCGCCGCCTTCAGCATCGGCTATGCCCTGCTCTCGGGACAGCGCACAGTAGCGGTGCGCCTCCTCTACGTCACGGCCTTTTCCTATTATTTCTACTATAAGAACGCCGGTGCCTACTGTGCCCTGTTGGCACTCATCACGCTCGTAAACTTCGGCGCAGCCATTGCCATGGAGCGCACCGCTTCACGCGCTGGCCGACGGGCTTGGTTGATAGTGGCCGTCAGTTTCATGCTCCTGCAGTTGGGCTTCTTCAAGTACACCAACTTCGTCTCCAGCGCTGTCATCCCCCTCTTCGGCGGCACGGCCACGACCTTCGATATCTTCGTGCCTCTGGGCATCTCGTTCTTCACGTTCCAGTCTCTGAGCTACATCGTCGACGTCTATCGCGGCCAGATGCGGGCCTCACGGCGCATTCTGGATTTTGCCTTCTTCGTCTCCTTCTTCCCGACGCTTCTCTCCGGCCCTATCCTCCGGGCCCGCACGTTCCTGCCGCAGTTGCGCCAGCCACTCGCCGTCAGCCGGGCGGCATTCGGCATGGGGCTCTGGCTCATCATGGGAGGGCTGTTCAAGAAAGCCATTGTCTCCGACTATATCGGGGAAAACTTCGTCAACCGCATTTTCGACAATCCCACTCTCTACACGGGGTTGGAAAACCTCATCGGCGTCTACGGCTATGCGCTGAAACTCTACTGCGACTTCTCCGGCTACAGCGACATGGCCATCGGCATCGCCCTGTGGATGGGGCTTCAGATACCGGAAAACTTCCGTGCACCTTACAAGGCCGACAGCATCACAGACTTCTGGCGCCGCTGGCACATCTCACTCTCCACGTGGCTGCGCGACTACCTCTACATCTCAATGGGCGGCAACCGCTGTAGCCGGTGGCGGATGTATCTCAACCAGTTTCTGACGATGTTGCTCGGCGGCCTGTGGCACGGGGCGTCGTGGAACTTTGTCGTCTGGGGCTGCCTGCACGGCGTGGCCCTCTGCGTCCACAAAGCCTGGCAGCAGCTGTTGGGCCACGACAAGCACTATCACCCGGCAGGCTGGCACAGGCTTGTTGCGGTCATCGCGACGTTCCACCTCGTCTGCCTCTGCTGGCTGTTTTTCGCCAACACCACCTTCGAGGCCTCTGGCATCATGCTCAGCAAGATATTCACTGATTTCCACGGTGAGCTCATCGGACAATTTCTCACTGGCTATCCAGCCGTGACGGCTATCATCGTAGCCGGTTTCATCATCCATTTTTTCCCCTCCTCCTGGAACGAAGGCACGGGACGCCTCATCGGGCGCCTCCCCTTCACCGTGCAGGCCCTGTTGCTGCTTGCACTCATTGTCATCGTCGTGCAGGTGCGCGGCAGCGAAGTGCAGCCATTCATCTACCTACAGTTCTAAGGCTGTCCACAGCCCTACACCAACAGCGCGTACCAGAACAGAGACACTATATCGTATCTCCATTCCGGCACGCGCTGTTGGCCGTGAATTGTTCCCCAATCAACATTGGGAACCAATGGGAATTCTCGTCGCAGGCGCCCTGTGAGCGGCTTGTGACCTTACCGTGTGGTCTCCGGACTGTAGACGCTCTTGAGTAGCGTCAGGGCACGGGGCGTCAGAAGAGGCTTGACCGCAGCGTATGGCAAGGTACAGGCCGGCCGGCCGGCGGCGTAGGCGTCTATCTCATACTCCGCCCAGTTGAAGACAATGCCGTCCTTCATAAAAGCAGGCAGATTGGCAGGAAGCGCGAATGAGAACACACCGTCTGACGGGCCGTCGAAAGCCGGGGTATTGTCCTTATAGTACTGCTTGCGCAGGGCGTCCTTGAGCATCTCGGCGAGGCGCTGCTTGCCTTCCGCTGTGAAAATGTCGTCCCATGCCAGGCCATGGCCGTCAGACAGGTCGACGGTCAAGTGACGCTCGGTCGAACTGCCATGGGCCGCACCGCCATAGTAGACATAGCCCGTGAGGCCGAAGGTGGCAAACTCGGGCGTCTGATAAACGAGTTTCAAGGTGGCGTCGGACATGTTCGGCATTGTTGTCGGTGGCTCGCCCGCAGGCCCCCAGTCTTGTGTGTCGCGTTTGAACGTATCGGCCAATTCCCGCATGGTCGCTTTGACATCACCGAGGCTGTGCACCTTGACACCGCCGGCAATAAAGGCAGTCAGGGCACTGTCTACAGCGGCCTTGTGGCGACTGTCGGTGGTAGGCACGTCGGCCACGAAGCGGAAAGTGCTGGCAATACGGCTGTGCGGAGCCTTCAGCCGGAGGGTGTCGACGATGCTGTCTGTGGCGACAGCGAAGCGGTCATCAGCGGATTGTCCGCCGGTACATGCCGTTGCCAGTGCGGCTACGGACAATGCGATAGGGAGCAGATTTGCAGTTTTCTTCATATATCGAAAAGGGATAATGGTATGTCAGGATTGATGTTTCACGGGGCACCATCAGGCATTGCCCATCTTCTTGCGGTACTCCAGCGGCGAATAGCCAGTGGCGTTTTTGAAATACTTGCCGAGGAAGCTCTGGTTGGAGAAGTTTACCTCGCGGGCGATTTCCTTGATGGAGAGTGACGTGTTGCCGAGGAGCTGCTTGATCTCGATGACAACGAGATTGGTTATCCATTGTCCGGCGGTCTTTCCGCTGATGGACTTGACCACTTCAGAGAGGTACTTCGGCGTCAGGCAGAGCCGGTCGCTGTACCACGCCACGTTGCGCTCACGCTTGAAGTTGGCGTCGACGAGGCGAATGAACTTGTCAAAGATGCCGTAGCCGGCGATGCGCGCCGTCACGAGCGACGTATCGCAGTGGCGCGACAGCAAGTCGCAGACGTCGAAGTAGAAGAGTCGTATGAGCGCCGTGATGGTCTCGCGCAGATAGTGGTGATCCTTCATCGACAGGCGCTTGACGGCATAGTCATAACTGCTGTTGAGCGCCTCACACTCGACCTTGTTGAGATGAATGACCGGCTGGTCATAGACGTAGAGCAGATAGGGCCAGAGCTGGTGCAGGCCGACAATGCTGTCCTGCACGCACTTGCGGGCGATGAGAATGACACGGGCCTGGAAATCGTCGCTCGTCGACATCATGTTGAACACATGCTCACCGACGCCGAGGAAGAGGTCGCCCGCCGCCATCTCCACACTCTTGCCATTGAGGCGGAACACGGAGTGTCCGTGGGTGCAGAAGCAGTAGGCCAGAAAGCGCAGTTGCCATGCCGTGTCGGTCATGTCAATCTTGCTGAAGTCGTCTATGACAACGAGGTCGTCATAGAGCGCCAGTGCATGCCCGCCCGTCCATTCGCGGGCCTCGTCGATACCGATCTGGCGTATGCCTTTTGTCGAAGTCATAGATATTGGTTTGGGTGTGAGCATTGTTTTGGCTATGCAAACTTAGCTGTTTTTTTTGATATCCGCCTCCTTGTCAGCCATAAAAAGTTTTCCGACCCTGCCCACCAATCTTCCGGCGCAGCCCAAACGGCATGCCGCAACGGCAAAAGGCGGGCCATCGCCTTGGTCACTTAAAAATAAAGACGTAGATTTGTGGCAGATTATAAAAAATCCATACACCCATACACCTACACGCACATGAAGAAGATTATCTTTGCCGTCGGGTTGCTGCTCTGCTTGCCGGGCAGCATGGCCGCACAGTTGCGCCTCGTCAACCCCGTCCCGCAAGTCGTCAAGTCAGCCTCACAGCAGACCGACCTCCCGGCTGAGTGGCGGATCGTCTGCGACGCCAGCCGCAGCGGCAGTATCGCCGTGAAAGCTCTCGACAACGCCACGCCAAAGGCCACACAGAAAGCCAAGTTCACCGTCACGCTCGGCGTACGCGGCGACAAGGCCGTCAAGCGCAGCGCCAAACTGGCCCCCAAACAAGCCGAGGGCTATTATCTCGACATCACCCCCAATGGCGTCACCATCGTCGGTGCCGACGAGCAAGGCCTCTACTACGGCGTGCAGACACTGCTCGCCTCGATCAGCAAGGGCAAGCTCGAGGCCGCTACCGTCACAGACTGGCCCGACGTGCCCTTCCGCGGTGTCGTCGAGGGTTTCTACGGCACACCGTGGAGCCACGAGGCCCGCTTGTCACAGTTCGACTTTTACGGGCGCAACAAGATGAACGTCTACATCTACGGCCCGAAGGACGACCCCTACCACCGTGACCACTGGCGCCAGCCCTACCCCGAGGCTGATGGACAGCGCATCAAGGAGCTCGCCGAATATGCCAAGGCACACGGTGTCAACTTCTACTGGGCCATCCATCCGGGGGTGGACATCAAATGGACCACGGAGGATCGCGACGCCCTGCTCAAGAAATTCGAGCAGATGTACGCCCTCGGCGTGCGCTCATTCGCCGTTTTCTTCGACGACATCTGGGGCGAGGGTACCCGCGCCGACAAGCAGGCAGAACTGCTCAACTATGTCGACGACAACTTCATCCAGAAGAAGCACGACGTGTCGCCCCTCATCATGTGCCCGACAGAGTACAACCGCTCATGGGCCAACGACGAGAAAGGCTACCTACGCACTCTGGGCAGCAAGATGAACAAGAGTATCAGGATCATGTGGACCGGCAACACCGTGGTGCACTGCATCGACAAGCCGAGCATGGAATGGATCAACCAACGCATCGACCGCAAAGCCTACATCTGGTGGAACTTCCCCGTCTCTGACTTTGTGCGCGACCACATTCTCCTCGGCCCGGCCTATGGCAACGGCCTCGACATCGCCGACGACGTGTCGGGCTTCGTCTCCAACCCCATGGAGCATGCCGAAGCGTCCAAGATTGCCCTCTATGGCATCGCGGACTACACTTGGAACATGAAGGCCTACGACTATCAGGCCGACTGGGAGAAGGCCATCGTCGACCTGCTGCCCGACAACGCCCATGCCCTGCGCACCTTCGCCCTCTACAACAAGGATCTTGGCCCCAACGGCCACGGGTTCCGCCGCGAAGAAGGCGATGAGCTCAAGGACATCGCCGAGAGTGCCGTCAAGGGGGAGGCCATGGGCATCGGCCAGCTCATGCAGAAGTGCATGCAACTGAGACTCTCGGCCGACATCCTGCTGACGGACAAGAGCAACCTCGAACTGATCCGCGAACTGCGCCCGTGGCTGCTACAGGGCAAGAACGTGGCCGACTACGGACAGGCCGTCTGCCTCATGGCACTCTGCGCACAGGCACAGGCCGGACAGCCCACTTTCCCCACCTTCCCGGAACTCTACGCCCAGGCCCGCTCACTGCAGGAGCAGATGTACCAGCTCGAGAACTCTGACGTGCGGCACCCTCTGCAGCCGGGCATCAAACTGGCCACGAAGGTATTGCTCCCGACACTCAACAAGCTCTACGCACAAGCTGTCGACAAGTACAACGCTGCCAACGGCACAAAGTTCGACAACGTCGCTGAGTACAATCCCTACAAGCTGACCAGCACTGTCAGCCAGCTGGCCCTGCTGCCCGTCAGCCTGAACGGCAACACCATCAAGGTCGCACCGTCCAACGAAGTCATCAACTGGCCCGCAGGCGGCACACTGACCATCACAGCCGAGACCCCGACCACCCTACAGGGCATGGACTTCAACCTCGGCATTCCCGACGTGGCCAAGCACTTCAAGCTAGAAGTACTCGTCGACGGCACATGGAAGACTGTCAGCCTGCTCCACTACAAGGCCGACGACCCTGTCATCCATACCGGCAACGAGCTGAGCGGCATGAAGGCCATGGCCCTGCGTCTGACTAACACAAGCGGTGCTGAGCAGAAAGTCTACTTCCGCTCATTCAATGTCACCAAGCGGTAAGCCAGCTATCTGGCCCTAGCCACACATCCCTTCTGACAACGAAGCGGCTGGTGTGTCCTTTCGTGGACTCGCCAGCCGCTTCACGCTGTATATTCCCCGCCAAAGCTATCGCTCCACCAATGGCCGCAACAGTTTCACCGCTACGATGAAACCGACTTTTCTACCACTCCCCACTGTTGTTCTTTTTTTCCGAAAGTCTCGTCCATGGCGTCTTTTCTCCACCTATAATTTTGTGAGAATGAAGAGAAGCCAGTAATTTTGCACCGCTTTCTTTTCAACATCGCCGCTTACGGGGCTTCTTCGGAAGCCCCGGCGGTGATTGTTCAAAAGGAGAAATCAACCAACACTCCAGTGAGCCGAAGGGCCGAAGGCCAATCCGCACGCCGGCCCGCAGTTCCACACAACAACTTAACTATCCATATGAAGAAAACCTTTACGCTACTCGCAGGAGCGCTCGCGTTCTGCACTGCCATCCAGGCACAGCAGATCAACGGCAGTTTCGACAAGCAGACGATCTGGGACGCCAGCAAGGGCGGCACAGTCGTCGAAGGCTGGGACGTCCTTAACGTCGTGCAGATGGGCTCTATCAAATATGCCCTCGCCTTTGCCGACAAGGATCATGCCGAGCCAGACAACGCCGACAAGAAGAGTGTACTGCTTCATTGTCAGTTCCTTGGCTTTGCAGGCATGGGATCCAACTCCCCCAGCTACATGACGCTCGGCAAGACTTGGGTTTACGCCGACATCAAGGGCGTCATGTCCGGTGGCAGTGACCACGATGACAGCGACGGTGGCTCACAGGGCGGCATCGCCTTCACGGCACGCCCCGACTCCATCGCTGGTTATTTCAAGCGCACCCATGGCACAGAGAAGCCCGACGAGGTGGCACGCATCATCGTCTACAGCTGGAAGGGCACGACAACCTCCGACGCTCCGGCCAATAAGGGCAGTTTTGAAGACTTGAGCACCTCGACAGAGGATGCCCCACGCCAGACACTGACCGACCGTGACATCGACATTCTGGGACGCGGTGCCAGTGGCAAACCGGCAGACGGCATTACGCTCGTCTCCAGTACCGACACGGCCATCGCCGGTGACATCGAAGACTGGAAGCGCATCGCCGTCCCCCTCAACTACCTGACCAACGACACGCCCGAAAAGCTCAACGTCATCATCTCATCGGCCAACTACTGGGATCGCTCGGCCATCGGTGCCGACAACAAGCTCTGGGCCGACGACGTACGTCTCATCTATAATGCCAAGCTCAAAAGCCTGAGCATCGACGGACAGCCGCTGGCAGACTTCGACGAAGATACGTTCGCCTACAGCCTGCCCGCCGCCGACGCGGAGAAAGAAATATCGGCCACTGCCTGGGGCCAGAACGCCACAGTCAACATCACGACAACGGGTAACGTGAAGACCATCACCGTGACCGACGAGACCTCCAAAGGGCAGAAGACCTATACCTATACAATCACCTTCGCCGGTGAGGCCACGGTCATCACCACACCGGAAACTGCCCCCGCCATCACCTACGGCGACGAAGCCATCGATCTGGGATTCAAGTCGAACAGTACCGCTGCCTTCACCTACCAATTCTCTGATGAGGGGGTACTCGAAGTGCGAGACGGCAAACTTGTAGCTGTCGGTTCCGGTACGGTCAAGGTGAAAGCCTACCAAGCCGCCACCGAGGAATACTCCGCTGCCTCAACAACTACCCCGCTGAGTGTCATCGTCAGCAAGGCCCCCCTGACCGTTGCCCTCGCTGACACCGTGAAGGTCATGCGCGGACAGCGCTTCAGCAGCAGCGATGCCGCCTATGTGCTGACCGGCCTGAAACTGGGCGACGACACACTCCAAGTGTCCGACATCCTGACCACCATGCCCAGCGTCAGTGGCCCAGCCCCCGAGAGTACGGAGAAGGTGGGCGACAAGCGTGCCATCACCATCTCCGGTGGTGAGGCCAAGAACTATGAGCTGGCCTATGCCGACAACCAAACAGCCACAGTCGTGAAAAACGAGGTATCTGTCTATGTGGGCTATGCCAGCAACCGCTTCAACGCCCTCTATGACACTGAGAACTACCATGTCATCAAGGTCGCTGCCGGACAGGAGAGCTATGACTTCAGTTTCCTGTTCACCGGCACCGCTTACGATGACGAGGAAGTGCTGGCCAAGCTGCTCCCGACGGATAGCATCAAGTGCGCCGTAGACAAGGCTTCCGCCATCGGCGAAACCATACCGGTCCGTCTCAACCTGCCCGACGTCAGCAACGCTGATTTCACGCTGAAATCTGTCCTGCCCACCGACGCCCGTATCGTTGTGGCCAAGGCGCCGACCATCGGATTCGCCGACCTGACCGGTATCGCTTACGGCTCTGAGCCCTTCACACTGGCTAGCACCGATGACGGCGTATCGCTCACCTACAAGGTGCAAACATCAGACGTCATCAAGGTCAGCCGCGGCACGGCCACCGTACTCAAGGCCGGCCACGCCGCTGTCCTCGTCACCAGTGCCGCCAAGGGCGACTTCGGTGCCACGTCGAAGCTGGTCAAATTCGACATCGCCAAAGCCGGACTGACAATCACAGCTAAGAACGACACCATCACGGCCGACGACGACCTGCCCACCACGTTCACACTCAGCTACGCCGGTTTCGTCAACGGTGACACGATTTCCACCGTCTTCCCCGACGGAGCACCGACAGCCAGCGTCGACATCGACAAGGTTGAGGCCGGCACCTACCCCATCAAGATCAACATGGCTGAGCAGCCTGAAAACTATGACGTCACCCTCATTGAGGGCACTCTCGTCGTCAATGTCTCCACCGGCATCGGCCACCTGAACGCCAACGGCAACGCCTACACCTACAGCAACGGTGTCCTGACCCTTCCGGCAACCGGCGCTTACAGCGTCTACACCGCCGATGGCCGCCTCGTCAAGGGCGGCAGCGGCGCCACCGTCACACTGCCGGTCAATGCCGCCGCCGTCTATATCGTCAAGACCGCACAAGGCGCTTTCCGCCTCATCGCAAAATAAGGACAACTAGACTCTACTATATCTTTCGCCGCCCCGCACCATCGCACACCGCTGATGGCGCGGGGCGGGACGTTTCAGTAGGCTTCGCACGAAACAGGCCAAGCGTGCTTGCACCACCTCTGGATTCGCACAAGGTAGGCTGCACTCGGGAATGGGAAATCAAAATAAATTTTGCTTTCCCATTCCACTCGTTTGCACTACCTTTGCACCGCAAATGAAACAGCTCATTCCACTCGTCCTGACAGCCATAAGCGCCAGCACTGCTGCCGCACAAAGTGACAATGACGCTATCGACCAGTTCACGGCCGATATGCGACTCGGTGACGACACGATCAGCCTGGGTACCCCAGCGGCTATAGACACTATGTCCACTGACTCCGTCAGCACAAGACCGGGATTGGTGCGGCGCGTCGCCGACTATTTTCTCAACGCCGACAGGCACGCCAACAAGAAGTTTGACTTCGGCGTGCTCCCAGGTCCGCACTATTCATCGACTGTCGGACTGGGTCTGGGCGTAGTGGCCACAGGGCTCTACTCACTCGACCGCAGCGACTCCACGTTGCAGAAATCGAATGTCACGCTCTATGCCGACGTCACCACGAAAGGTTTCCTCATGGTGGGGCTCAAGGGCAATAACATCTTTAAGAAGGAACGCTACCGTCTGGACTACCGCCTCTATGTCTATACCTTTCCCACGCAGTTTTGGGGCATCGGGTTCGACAATGGCAACGTAGACGCCAACGAGACCGACTACCGCCGGTTCAAACTCGACGCCATGGCCCGCTTCACCTTCAAGGTTGCCCCCAACACCTTCGTCGGCCCCATCGTCAACTACCAGTTTGTCCGAGCCAGCGGCATCGAGGAGAAGGGCCTGCCACTCTTCGGCGGGCAGGCACACACCGTGCAGACCCGTCAAATGGGCATCTCGCTGACCTACGACTCGCGCGACTTCATCCTCAACGCCTACCGTGGTTGGTATTTCCAGTTCGACCAGCTCTTCGCCCCGCGCTTTCTCGGCAATGACTACTGCTTCTCGACCACCGAACTGACGGCCAGCACCTACCGCCGCATCTGGAAGGGCGGCATTCTGGCTGGTGAGTGGCACTCCCGTTTTACCTACGGTAACCCCGCATGGTGCTTGCTCAGCGACGCGGGCAGCACGAGCCGCCTACGCGGCTACTACGAGGGGCGCTACCGCGACAAGAATATCGCGGAGATGCAGGTCGAGTTGCGCCAGCACATCTGGCGGCGCAATGGCATCGCCATCTGGGTCGGTGCAGGCCAAGTGTTTCCGGAAGCCAAGGCACTGCGCTGGGACAAGATGCTTCCCAGTGCCGGACTGGGCTACCGCTGGGAGTTCAAGCGCCGCGTCAATGTCCGCATTGATTACGGCTTCACCCGTAACGGTGGCGGTTTCATGTTCAACATCAACGAGGCCTTCTGACCTTCATTAAGAATCAAACAATTTATACTCTAACACCTACAAGACACATACACATCATGAACAGAAAAACGCTTGCCATGCTGGCCGTGATGTTCTGCGGCTGCTGCCACCTCGTGCAGGCCCGCCCCGGCAGCCAAGACACCCCTGAGAAAGACCAGGAACTGGGTACCGATGAAAAAGTGGAATATATCCGCTACGGCAACTTCGACACGTGGCTGACACGCAACATCAAGGAGAGCGGCATCATCGGCGGCAAGACCAAGACGCTCTATGAGATTGCCCCCAACGGCACTTGGAACAACAACAATGCCTACCACGGTCTCGGTGGCTCGCCTTGGGCCACGTCCAACGTTCTGGCCCGCGTGTCTGGCATCACAAAGACCAATACCTCCGTCTACAAGGAGGCTCGCCCGGGCCATGGCTACTGCGCCAAGCTCTACACCCATATCGAGCAGTGCAAGGTGCTCGGCCTTGTCAACATCAAAGTGCTCGCCGCCGGCTCCGTCTATCTCGGCTGCACGCAAGAGCCCATCACCAGCACCTCCGACCCGATGAGCAAGCTCGACGCCGGCCTGCGCTTCAACCGCCGTCCGAAAGCGCTGATGGTAGACTACCGCGTCAAACTCTCCGGACAAGCCAACCGCATCAAGCAGACCGGCTTCAGTCGTGTCCAGACTGTCAGCGGCATCGACATGCCCGACATCATCCTCTACCTGCAGAAGCGCTGGGAAGACAGCAGCGGCAATATCCACGCCCGGCGCGTTGGCACCCTCGTACACCGCTTCAACCACTCCACAAATGGATGGGTCAACAACGCTCGCTTCAATATTCGCTATGGCAACATCACGCGGCAGAGCGGCTATGCCTCATACATGGGCCTGACGGGCGGTGACAACATCAAGTATGCCAAGAACAGCAAGGGCAAGATGGTGAAAGTCATCGAGGAGGGCTGGGCTGGTGCCAACGAGACGCCGACACACCTTGTCTTGCAGTTTGACTCCAGTCACGGCGGCGCCTATATCGGCAGCGTCGGCAACACGCTCTGGATAGACAACGTGCGCCTCGTGTTCTGACACCTGCACGGCCATGTAGGCTCTTCCAGACAGTCCACATTATGAATCCATAACACCACATTGATATGTACACCGTAGATGAACTCAACGACCGACTGATAGACCTTGCCTTCTCCGAAGACATCGGCGACGGTGACCACACCACACTCTGCTGCATCCCGGAAGACGCCATGGGCAAATCGAAACTGCTCATCAAGGAAGACGGCGTTCTGGCTGGCATACGCATCGCCAAAGAAATCTTCCACCGCTTCGACCCCACCATGCAGGTCGAGGTGCTCATTGAAGACGGCGCTCGCGTCAAGAAGGGGGATGTCGCCATGATCGTGACCGGAAAGGTGCGCAGCCTGCTCCAGACCGAACGCCTTATGCTCAATGTCATGCAACGCATGAGCGGCATTGCCACGATGACGGCCAAGTATGTCGAGCGGCTGAAGGGCACCCACACCCGCATACTCGACACCCGCAAGACCACACCCGGCATGCGCATGCTGGAGAAAGAGGCTGTCAAGATCGGCGGCGGCGTCAACCACCGCATTGGGCTCTTCGACATGATCCTGCTCAAGGACAACCATGTGGACTTTGCCGGCGGTATCGCCAATGCCCTCGACCGCTGTGCCCAGTACCAGAAGGGAAAGGGACTGCACCTCAAAGTGGAGATCGAGGTGCGTTCCTTCGACGAGATACGCCAAGTCATGGCACACGGCGGCGCCGACCGCATCATGCTCGACAATTTCTCCGTGGCCGATACCCGCAAGGCCGTTGAGATGATCGGGGGAAAGTTTGAGACGGAGTCGAGTGGCGGCATCACGCTAGACACGTTGCGCGACTACGCCGAATGCGGCGTAGACTACATCTCGGTCGGCGCCCTGACCCACTCGGTCAAGGGGCTGGACATGTCGTTCAAAGCCTGCTGAAGCCAGGCGATACAGCCACACAAAAAATACACATGAAAAAGAATATCTTACGCATGGCCCTTGTCGCACTGGCTTGGGCCATCGCCACCATACCATCGGAAGCCTGCACCAGTTTTCTCGTCGGCAAAAAGGCCTCGGCCGACGGGTCGGCTTTCATCACTTACAACGCTGACGACTACGGCATGTATGGCCGCCTGCTCTACCTGCCAGCCGGCAAACACGCCAAAGGCACCATGCGCCGCATCGTCGACGGCGACACCAACCACTATCTGGGTGAAATCGCTGAAGCACCGGAGACCTACGCCGTCATGGGCAACATCAACGAGCACCAAGTGGCCATCACGGAGACAACCTTCGGCGGACGCGCCGAACTGGCTGACTCGACGGGTATCATTGACTATGTCAGCCTCATGGCCATCGCCCTGCAACGCAGCAAGACAGCCCGCGAGGCCATCAAGGTGATGACCACCCTTGTGCAGGAATACGGCTATGCCAGTGAGGGAGAGAGCTTCTCCATCGCCGACCCCAACGAGGTATGGATTCTCGAAATGATCGGCAAAGGGCCGGGCCGCAAGGGCACTGTATGGGTGGCTGTCCGCATCCCCGACGACTGTATCGCTGCCCATGCCAACCAGAGCCGCATCCATCGCTTCAACCTCAAAGACAAGCAGAACGTGCTCTATGCCAAGGACGTCATCAGTTTTGCCCGTGAGAAGGGCTATTTCAAGGGACGAGATGCCGACTTCTCGTTTGCCGACGCCTACGCCCCCGCTGACTTCTCAGCCATCCGTTTCTGCGAGGCCCGTGTCTGGAGTTTCTTCAACCATTGGGTCGACGGCATGGACAAATATCTGGACTATGTCGACGGCAAGCACATCGGCAAGGCCGAGGTGATGCCGCTCTACTTCAAGCCGAAGCGGCTGCTCTCGCTCCATGACGTCATGAAGTCAAACCGCGACCATTTTGAAGGCACGCCTTTCGACATCACCAACGATGCCGGCGCCGGCGTCTATACTGCCCCCTACCGCCCCACGCCGCTGACTTTCAAATACGAGGGAAAGACCTACTTCAATGAGCGCCCCATCTCGACGCAGCAGACGGGATTCACCGTCGTGGCACAGCTCCGCAGCAACCTGCCCAATGCCATCGGCGGTATTCTCTGGTTCGGCAACGACGACCCCAACATGGTGGCCTATACTCCCGTGTACTGCTCGGCCACGCGCGTCCCGGAATGTTATGACAAAGACACAGCCGACGGTGTGACCTTCTCCTGGAAGTCAGCCTTCTGGGTGTGCAACTGGGTGGCCAACATGACCTATCCGCGCTATGCCCAGCTTTTCCCCAGCGTCGAGGCCGTACGCGACGAGCTCGAAGCGCACTACGCTACAGAGCAGGCCAAGGTGGAGGCCGAGGCCGCTCGCCTCTATGCAGAAAGTCCGACAAAGGCCATAGCCTATCTGACTGACTACACCGTTCAGTGTGCCCAAGATATGCTCAACCGCTGGCGCCAACTCGGTGAGTACCTCATCGTCAAATACAATGACCAGACCGTCAAACCGGAGGCTAATGGCAAGTTTCTCCGTACACCCGACGGCCTCGGCCAGCGTCCGGAGCGTCCCGGCTTCCCGGAGAAATATAAGGAGATCCTCATCCGCGAGACGGGCGACAAATATCTCGTTCCCAGACAATGAATACTCTGAGCACGACGGACACGCCCGACCAAGCCTGACAAGCGTGGTCGGGCGTGCCGTCGCTCCCCCTTAGCCGCCAACAAGCGAAAACCTATCAAACATAAATCCTAGCATTTTCAAACAACCATGCAAAACAAGCCACATTACACGGGACTCTCCGAGGCAGAAATCGCCGAAAGCCGCCGTCTGCACGGCACCAACGTGCTCACGCCGCCGGAGAAGGAGTCACTCCTGAGCAAGTTCGCAAAGAAATTCGGCGATCCGCTCATCATCATATTACTCGTCGCCGGCCTGCTCTCTGTGGGCATCGCCCTCTACGAATATTTCGGCCCGGGACACGAGCAGGGTGACACGGCCGTGTTCTTCGAGCCCATCGGCATTTTCGTGGCTATCTTTCTGGCCACCGGCTTGGCCTTCTACTTCGAGATGAAGGCAGACAAGGAGTTCGACCTGCTCAACCAGGTCAACGACGACACCCCCGTGCAGGTCATTCGCAACGGCAACACAACCGAGGTGCCCAAGCGCGACATCGTGGTCGGTGACATCGTGGTGCTGACCACTGGCGACGAGATTCCGGCTGACGGTGAACTGCTCGAAGCCACGTCGCTCCACGTCGACGAGTCGACATTGACGGGTGAACCGATATGCGCCAAGAGCATACGCCCCGAGGACTTCGACACTAACGCCACCTTTCCCACCAACCACGTGCTGCGCGGCACCAAGGTGATGGAGGGGCACGGCCTCTTCCGCGTGACAGCCGTCGGCGACAGCACAGAGAACGGCAAGGTCTTCGTCGCCGCACAGATTGACAACAGCGTCAAGACTCCCCTCAACGAGCAGCTTGAAGGACTGGCCGGCAAGATTTCCGTCATCAGCTACGGGCTGGCCGCCCTCATCATCATCGGGCGCACGGCCCACTTCTTCATGACCGCCGACGCACCGGGCTGGATCGACGTGCTATCCAGCCTGCTACAGACCTGCATGGTGGCCGTCACCCTCATCGTCGTCGCTGTACCTGAAGGCCTGCCCATGGCCGTCACACTCAGTCTGGCCTACAGCATGAGGCGCATGTTGAAGACAAACAACCTTGTCCGCAAGATGCATGCCTGCGAGACGATGGGGGCCACGACCGTCATCTGCACCGACAAGACAGGAACGCTGACCCAGAACCAGATGCGGGTGGCCGAGACACACTTCTACGCACTCGGCGACGCGCAGAAACTCGATGACTCTGAAACGGCGCGCACCATCATCGAAGGAATCGCCGTCAACTCCACAGCGACACTCGATCTTTCCGATCCCTCCAAGCCCCATGCCCTCGGCAATCCCACCGAAGGTGCCTTGCTGCTCTGGCTACATGACAGCGGCATCGACTTCCGTTCGTTCAAAGAGGCCACGACGGTCATCGAGGAACTGCCCTTCACGACGGAGCGCAAATACATGGCCACGGTGGTCAAGTCTGCCGTGACCGGCCTCCGCACGCTCTATGTCAAAGGGGCACCGGAAATCGTACTGAAACTCTGTGCCACCATCGACGGCAACCGCTCTGCCGCCGACGTGGCCACGCAATTGACTGCCTACCAGAACCAAGCCATGCGCACATTGGCCTTCGCCGCCTGCACGATCGACGACGGCGAGGCCGCCATCACTGACGGCAAGGTCTGTGCCAAACACCTGCACTTCATGGGAATCGTCGCCATCGCCGACCCTGTGCGTGCCGATGTGCCCGCCGCCGTGCGCCGCTGTATCGACGCCGGTATCGCCATCAAGATTGTCACCGGTGACACACCGGCTACAGCTCGTGAAATCGGTCGGCAAATTGGCTTGTGGCAACCAAGCGACGGTGACCGCAACATCATCACCGGCCCGGAGTTTGCCGCCCTCTCAGACGACGAGCTTGACAAGCGCATTCTCGACCTGAAAATCATCTCACGCGCCAGACCGATGGACAAGAAGCGCCTCGTCGAGACGCTACAGAAGAAAGGGCAGGTGGTCGCCGTCACGGGCGACGGCACCAATGACGCCCCAGCGCTGAAGGCGGCCCACGTCGGGCTCTCGATGGGTGACGGCACCTCTGTGGCCAAGGAAGCCAGCGACATCACGATCCTCGACAACTCCTTCGCCAGTATCACCAGGGCCGTCATGTGGGGGCGCTCGCTCTACCAGAACATACAGCGCTTTATCCTCTTCCAGATGACGGTCAACGTCGTGGCTTGCCTCGTCGTCCTCATCGGCGCCATCTTCGGCACACAGTCGCCCATCACGGTGACACAGATGCTCTGGGTCAACCTCATCATGGACACATTTGCCGCCATGGCGCTGGCCTCGCTGCCTCCCTCAGAGGCTGTCATGGCAGATAAGCCGCGCTCACGCACCGCGTTCATCATCAATCGCCCCATGTGGCAGGGCATCATCGGACTGGGACTTCTTTTCACCGTCCTGCTCTTCGCGTTGCTCATGCTCTTCCGCAACTACGATATCCAGTCATTGACCGCACTGGCCGACCTCTCGGCCCACGCCAAGAGCGACGGCAATCTCTCGCCTTATGAACTGAGCCTGTTCTTCACCATCTTCGTCATGCTGCAGTTTTGGAACATGTTCAACGCCCGCGCCTTCGAGACTGGGCGCTCGGCTTTCCACTTCAAGGGCTGCAACAGTTTTCTGGCCATCGCCCTGTTCATTCTCGTCGGCCAGTGGCTCATTGTCAGCTTCGGCGGCAAGATGTTCAGCGTCGTCCCACTACATGCTGCCGACTGGGGCATCATCATCATCGCCACGTCCGTGGTGCTCTGGGTCGGTGAACTCAACCGTGTCATTTTCCATCGCCACCGGGCCGACGACCCGCACCCTGCACCCTAAAAACGATTGAAGCATGACGCCCCAAGAGATTAAGACCAACAAAGAGCTGTTCATCACCGCCTGCCGCGAACACATTCAGCGCGACGGCATAGACCGGCTGCTCGACTATCTTGAGAAAGCAACGGACTTCTATACGGCACCTTCGTCGACAGCCTTTCACCTCAACGAGGACGGCGGACTGTGCCGCCACTCGCTCAATGTCTACGAGACAGCCGTGAAACTCTATGAGACCGTCGTCAGACCGGCCATCGAAGCCGGCACTTCCCCTTTCACCGAACCGCTCAGTGGAGAGAGCATCGCCATCGCTGCCTTGTTGCACGATGTCTGCAAGACGAAGATCTACCACAAGACCGAAAAGTGGAAGAAGGACGGGCAGGGGCGTTGGGTCAGTTACACTGGCTATGAGATACAAGACGACTTCCCATTCGGACATGGGGAGAAATCATGCGTCATCCTCAGCTGGTTCATGCGCTTGAAGAGCGACGAACTGCTGGCCATACGCTGGCACATGGGCATGTTTGAGATGACGGAACAGGGCAGCAGCACGCGCTTTGCCTACCGCAATGCGATGGGCAGATCGCCGCTCGTCTCGCTCCTCCAATGCGCCGACATGCTGGCCTCTAACTGCCTTGAGCAGACCACAACACTGAAATAGGGCTCAAGAGCCAAGGACGGGGCACCCGCATGGATGCCCCGTCCTTTTTTCAAGATAATGCATTCCGAAGCGAAAGCCAGTTTGGTTCAAGCCGACTCCGGTAAGCCGGTAAGCCCCTGAGTACACGACGTTTCTTTCCGCAAAGGCCTTGCATTTCGTTTTTTAGTCGTAACTTTGCACACAACAATTTTGCTGGTATGCACCGACTGTCAAATTTCAAGCGCCTCGCCATCAGCCTCATCGGGACATTGCTTCCCACACTCTTCGCCATGGCTTCGGGTCACGCAGACGACAAAGCCTTTACCATCGTCATCGATGCCGGACACGGCGGTGCTGATGCCGGTGCCACCGGCGCATACTCCAAGGAGAAGGACATTAACCTGAAAGTGGCTCTCGAACTGGGACGCTTGCTCAAGCGCAACAGCCCTGAGGTCAATGTCGTCTACACCCGCCGCACTGATGTCTTTATCCCCTTGCAAACCCGGGCAGACATCGCCAACCGCAACAAGGCGGATCTCTTCATCTCCATTCACACCAACGCCCTGCCCAAGGGACGCATTGCCTACGGCTCTGAAACCTATACACTTGGTATGGCGCGCGCCGCAGCCAACCTAGAGGTGGCCAAGCGCGAGAATGCCGTCATCACCTACGAAAAGAACTATAAGCAAACCTACGAAGGCTTCGACCCCAACAAGGCTGAGAGCTACATCATTTTCGAGCTCATGCAGGATCGCTACATGAAGCAGAGCGTCGAACTGGCGCGTGCCGTACAGCAGCAGTATGTCAGGAATGGGCGCAAGAACAAAGGGGTACACCAAGCCGGCTTTCTCGTCCTGCGCAAGACGTCCATGCCCGCCATCCTCACCGAACTCGGATTCATCTCCACTCCTGAAGAGGAGGCCTATCTCAACTCTGACAAAGGGGTCAAGACCTTGGCACTGAGCATCTACAACGGCATTGCCAAATACCGCAACTCCAACGCGGCCTCAGCAGCGCTCTCCATGTCGCCCATCATACCTGAAGATCCCATTGACAAGGATGCAGCCGGCGAGAAAGCAGTCGTCGCCGTCGCCAAGCCGGTTCTGCCAGCCATGACGGGCGATGAAGGCACCAACAACAGCCGTAAGCCCGCAAGCGACCAAGCACTGCCTTCCGTCATGCCGGTTGAGACGACCGACAAACCGCAGCTTGCCGATGCCAGTGCAGATCGCAGCCACCAGACCGCCGCCAAGCGGACGAATGAGCCCAAGAAGGCCTCCACGGAGGAAAATGCCGGCACAGCGACAAAAAATGCGGCTGCCAGCAAGCAGCAGCAAGCACCACAGGCCTCTGCCGACAAGAAAACGCCGCAGGCCAAAACCACAAAACCGGCTGTCCCGGCTACCAAGGCCGATGGAACAGCCAACCGTAAGCCGGCAACCGCCGACACGTCCGGTCGACCAGTGTTCAGGGTACAAATCTTCGTCAGCGACAAGCGACTGAAAACGACAGACAGCCGCTTCAAAGGGCTCTCACCTGTCGACAGCTACACTGACGGTGGCAGCATCAAGTACACCTACGGCGAGAGCACCAGCTACGCGGAAATCCGCAAAGTCCAGAAGGGCATCGCCGACAAATTTCCCGGTACATTCATTGTGGCGTTCGTCAACGGCAAGCGCACGAACCTGGCAGAAGCCATCAGTCTCTCCAGACAAAAACAATAGTCAAACTCCCCCATGAAATTCCTTACCAAAGAAGTCCGCATCGCCCTGATGGCCATTGTAGCCATCATCTTGCTATTCATCGGCATCAACTTTCTCAAGGGTATCAACGTCTTCAAGGCCAGCAACACCTACTACGTCAAGTTCCACAACATCAACGGACTGGCCGTCTCCAATCCCGTCTATGCCAATGGTTACCCAGTGGGCATCGTACGCACCATAGACTACGACTATAGCCGCACGGACAACGTCATTGTCGGCATCGAGCTCGACAAGGCCATGCGCGTGCCCTGTGGCACCCGTGCGGAACTGGAAGCCGAACTCATGGGTGGTGTCAAGATGACGCTGCTCCTCGGCCCCAACCCGACACAGAACCTCAGTCCGGGCGACTCCATCGAAGGCGGCATGCACGTCGGAAGCCTGAACAAACTGGAGGCCATGTTACCCGCCGTCGAGCAGCTCATTCCAAAACTCGATTCTATCCTGACAAACATCAACCGGCTCACCGCCGACCCGGCACTGGCACAGACGCTTCACAACACCGCAGCACTCACCGCAAATCTCAAAGCGGCCTCGGCCCAGATAGACGGCATGATGAAGAATGACGTGCCGGGCCTCGTCGACAAACTCGACCGCATTGGCAGCAACGTCGAGACGCTCAGCGGCAACCTGTCCCGTGTCGATGTCGATGGAACGATGCGACAAGTCAGCACCACCCTCAACGGTGTGCAGCAACTGACTAACAACCTCGTCGGCACCACCAACCTGCTCAACGACCGGCTCAACAGCCGTGACAACACCTTGGGCCTGTTCCTCAACGACCGTTCGGTCTACGACCGGCTCAACAGCACCATGGGCAACGCGGACTCACTCATGCTCGACCTCCGCATGCGTCCCAAGCGCTATGTCCACTTCTCCATCTTCGGACGCAAGGACAAGTGATCGCCCACAGGCCGAAGCATGGCGCACAGCAGATGCCACACACAAAACGGGATTTGTGACACAAGGATCATAGCCATGTGTCACAAATTTCGTATATTTGCCGTCTGAAAGACATCTAAAACAGTAATCATCTCTACACATGAAACTTCAAATCGCAGTATTGCCGGGTGACGGCATAGGCCCCGAGATTTCGGTCTGGGGAGTAGCCGTGGCCAAAGCGGTGGCTGAAAAGGCCGGCCACACGCTGACTTTCAGCCATGCCCTGTGCGGAGCTGCCGCCATCGACGCCACAGGTGATCCTTTCCCCGCCGAGACGCTCCATATCTGCCAGACAGCCGATGCCGTGCTCTTCTCCGCAGTCGGCGATCCCCGCTTCGACAATAACCCGTCTGCCAAAGTGCGTCCCGAACAGGGCTTGCTGGCCATGCGCAAGCAGCTGGGTCTCTTCGCCAACATACGTCCGGTGCAGACGTTCGACTGTCTCATTCACAAGTCACCGCTGAAAGATGAGCTTGTCCGCGGCGCCGACTTCATCTGTATCCGTGAACTGACAGGAGGCATGTACTTCGGTGAGAAGCACGAAGGCGACGATGTGGCTTGGGACACCAACGCCTACTCCCGTCATGAGGTGGAGCGCATACTCAAGGTGGCGTTTGAATATGCCCAACGCCGACGCAAGCACCTGACCGTCGTCGACAAGGCCAATGTTTTGGCCTCCAGCCGGCTCTGGCGAAAAGTGGCACAGGAGATGGCCCCCGCCTACCCCGACGTTGAGACGGACTACATGTACGTCGACAATGCGGCCATGCGCATGATACAAGAGCCGCGCTTCTTCGATGTCATGGTCACAGAGAACACCTTCGGCGACATCCTGACCGACGAGGGCTCCTGCATCAGCGGTTCCATGGGGCTATTGCCGTCAGCCTCGACGGGTGAGAGCACACCGGTCTTTGAGCCCATACACGGGTCGTGGCCACAGGCCAAGGGCAAGAACATTGCCAACCCATTGGCGCAAATTCTCTCGGTGGCCATGCTCTTCGAGCACTTTGGCCTAAAAGCGGAGGGCACACTCATACGCCGTGCTGTCGACGCCAGTCTGGACGCCAACATCCGCACACCGGAGATCCAGGTTCCCGGTGGAGAGACCTACGGCACGACCGAAGTCGGTCAGTGGATTTTCGACTATATCAAGGGAGAGAAGAACTGAAACAGCGGCTTCCCCGTATCCTCTAAGTTATACTGGGCGGTGTGAACCATTGCGGGTTCTCACCGCCCTAATTGGTAACCGGCATAGAGTGCCAGAAAACCTAGTCCGAGACTGAGGATAAGGTAGGCCAAGGCTATGCCCAGATGGTTGCCGCGCAAGAGCAGGAAGTTCTCATTGACAAAAGTGGAGAACGTGGTGAATCCACCGCAGAAACCGGTGGTCAGAAGCAGGCGCAGTGCCGCCGACGGCTGGCCGTGCCGTGCCAGAAGTGCGTTGGCTAGTCCAATGACGAAGCAGCCCCCGACGTTGACCGCCAGTGTGGCCAGCGGGACACGTCCGGTTGCCGCCGGAAACCAGCAGCCAACAGCATGGCGCGCCATTCCGCCGACCATACTGCCGAGGCCCACATAGACGAGTTCTCCCCACATGGCACCGGTTTTCATTTGTAAATCAAGAATATCGCTGGCACTTTTCCCAGATCAGGCAGTCCGGTCTTTTTCCATTCAGAGAGCCGGCGGGTGCGGATATACTCATGCGCCGTCGTCAGTCCGGCCGCTACGCAGAGACGGGTGCGGGGACTGCATGCCGCACAAATGTCGGCAAACAGGCGGGCATTGCGGTAAGGCGTCTCGATGAAAAGCTGTGTCTGATCCTCAGCCACAGACCGCGCTTCAAGCTGCTTGAGCCGGCGTGCCCGTGCTCCACCATCGATGGGCAGGTAACCATGGAAGGCGAAACTCTGCCCGTTGAACCCAGAGCCCATAACGGCCAACAAGATGGACGACGGCCCGACCAACGGCACGACATGCAAGCCCTCGCGCTGGGCAATGGCCACGATGTCGGCTCCGGGATCGGCGACAGCCGGACAACCGGCCTCACTGATAACGCCGACATCCTCGCCCCGGCGCAGAGGATCAAGATAGGCCGAAAAGGCAGCGGTGTCGGCATGCTTTCCCATCGGATAGAACGTGAGGGCATCGATGTCGATACCGCGATCCACCTGCTTAAGGAAGCGGCGGGCGGTGCGAACCTCCTCGACAATGAAGTGGCGGAGACTGCGGACGACGGTATTGTTATAGTCAGGCAAGACACGCTGGAGTGGCGTGTCACCGAGTGTGACGGGGATGAGATAGAGTGAAGCCATAACGATTACGGTGCTGTGGTTCAGAGGTTGAAATCCAGACCGAGGTCACTGAAGCGCTTACGGCCTTTCAGATAATAGTCGACGAGAAGCGATTGTCCGACGCGCTCAGGAACCGAGGCGCTAACGGTGGCCTGGAGGTTGCGGCGACGGTCTCCAGCCAGTTGTGGCCTCATCTGCCTGAAAGCGCGACGTCCCTGCCAGACGGCCCGGGCATGGCCAAAGCCGCCTTTGAGCAAAAACTGCAGGGCAGCCAACCAGTCGAGCCAGAAGCGCAGGCGCATGACGGGACGCAGCTCAGCCTCAGGCAGGTTCTTGTAGAGCATGATGAGGTTGTTGCGGAAGTTAAGGAATGTCTTCCGTGGGTTGCTCTGGTCGAGCGACGCGCCACCGACATGCCACACACGGGCTTCCGGGACACAGACAATCTGCCGCCCCCGGCTGCGCAGGCGCCAACAGAGGTCTATTTCCTCTTGGTGGGCGAAAAAGCGTCCGTCGAGTCCTCCCGCCGCTTGCCAGTCCGTACGCCGGATCATCAGGGCGGCACCAGTGGCCCAGAAGAGGGAGGCAGGCGCGTCATATTGCCCCTTGTCTTCCTCAACGTCTGCAAAGATACGGCCACGACAGAAAGGATAGCCATAGCGATCGATGTAACCGCCTGCCGCACCGGCATACTCAAAGCGCCCACGATCTGCGTAGCTGAGCAGCTTAGGCTGGCACGCTGCCACCTCGGGGTGAGCATCCATGAAACTGAGCAACTTGTCCGTCCAGCCCGCCTCCACCTCCACATCGGAGTTGAGCAAGAGGTAATAATCGGCGTCAAGGCCGGCCAAGGCCCGGTTGTAGCCCTCGGCAAAACCGTAATTCTCCGGCAAGCGGATAAGCCGCACTTGCGGAAACTCGCGTGCCAGCATCCCACAGGAGTCGTCGGTCGAGCCGTTGTCGGCCACGATGACCTCTCCTTCGTCTCCCGTTGCGACAATGACACTGGGCAGAAAGCGCCGCATCATGTCGGCACCATTCCAGTTGAGGATGACGATAGCTATTCTGTGTCTACTCATGAATCAAATGTTTAGGTCGCCGCTTGCTTCCGAACCGGCGGCTGTCCCTCCAGGCACTCACCGTCCGGAGTGAAGCCACCGAGACGCACGGCCGAGAGTGTGTTGTCTGCGATGCCGCTCAGGCTATCGGCAGCGGCAACACGAATATAGTTGTCTGTAAATCCTTGCATGGCCCCCCCAGCCTTGGCATGTTCCCAAAGCACAGGGCGGTACTGGCCGCTATGGGCCGCATAGAAGGCGCGGCGCTTGGCCTCAGAGAGCGCGATCAGGCGTTGGCTTCGCTCATGCTTGGCTTGCTGGCTGACCGTGTACGGTATCTCCAGCGCCTTTGTCCCGGGCCGCTCGGAGTAGCTGAACACATGGAGTTGCGAGATGTCAAGTCCCTCGATGAAGCGGTAGGCCGCATCGAAGCATGCCTCTGTCTCCCCACGCGTCCCGACGATGACATCTACGCCGATGAAGGCGTCGGGTATGGCAGCCCTGACCTTCTCGATCTTGCGAGCAAAGAGTGCGGTGTCATAGTGCCGACGCATGAGCCGCAACACCTCATCCGACCCACTCTGTAGGGGAATGTGGAAATGGGGCATGAATGCGCGTGAGCCAGCGCAATAGTCTATGATCTCATCGGTCAGCAGGTTGGGCTCTATACTTGATATGCGATAGCGCGCGATGCCCTCCACCTTGTCGAGCGCCCGCACCAGACTGAAAAAGTCCTCTCCCGTACTGCGCCCGAAATCACCGATGTTGACGCCTGTCAGTACAATCTCCTTCCCCCCTTCGCGCGCCACGGCCTCAGCCTGCGCCACGAGCGAGACGATACTGCCGTTGCGCGACCGGCCCCGAGCGATAGGAATGGTGCAGTAGGTGCAATAGTAGTTGCAGCCGTCTTGCACCTTGAGAAAATAGCGCGTGCGGTCACCGCGTGAGCAGGAGGGCACGAAAGTCGTGATTTCCCTTGTGGGCACGGCGATAGCCTCGTGGCAAGCCTCGCCCTCAGCAAGTGCCCGCTTCTGGGCCATACGCTCCCGGATGAGGCGAACCACCTCACCCTTGTGCTGCATGCCGACAACGAGATCCACACCATCGAAATGGGCAATCTCATCGGGCCTCAACTGGGCATAGCACCCCATAACGACGACGAAGGCGCCAGGATGCTCACGCGTCAGACGGTGTATGGCCTGACGGCACTTGTGGTCGGCCACATCGGTGACAGAACAGGTATTGACAACGCAGATATCCGCGCACTCACCCTTCTCCACCGCCCTCACCCCCTGCCGAGCCATGGCGTCACGCAGTGATGACGTCTCGGCAAAGTTCAGTTTGCAACCCAACGTGGCGTAGGCTGCACTCATATTATATATAGGAGTATCCTCGGTCATGTCTAATCCGGTCTTGTTCAGCACGGAAGCCCTGCTGGTTTTGAAAAACTCGCACTCGGGCTTAAAGTGTGCAATCTGCTAGCGGGTACAAAGTTACATCATTCTTCGCAACCGCAGAAATTGTAAAATAGCATTTTTGTGATAGTATTGATTATCACAGAGATGCGAAGAAGCTGTGTTAAAAATCAAGCTGAGGCAAAAAAAAACTCCGGAAAGGCTTGTGGGGAATTTCCAAAGTCCGTACCTTTGCAGCGTTTTAAAAAAGCAATTGATTGTTTAACTAAAAAACTTGACAACAAAATGAAGAAGTTAGTTTTCATGTTCGTAGCTATGGCTGCTGTATCTTTCGCATCTTGCGGTGGTTCTGAGAACAAGGGCGCTGCTGCCGACAGCACTGCAACGGATAGCGTTACCACTGACAGCGTTGCTGGTGACAGCCTGACGACTGATAGCGCTGCTACCGTAGACAGCACTGCTGCTGCTGCCGCTGCTCCCGCTCCCGCTGCTGAATAATCAGCCCGAGGGCTTGCCCCTCGATAGCTTCGCCTAGTGCGAACAAAGAGAGAATTGGAACCTGTGAACATCTGTTCGCAGGTTTTTTTTATGCCCAAACTTCATCTGGCCATACACCCTACGGCCCCTGGGCTATCATTGGGCTCGGGTTGAACCCGATCGGGGCACATTGGCACAAGGCACCAGTAGGCGTTTATGAAAGTCTGATCGTCGCGATTGTGGGGAGAACGAACGGTGTAGCATTCGAAAACGGCCCCGCCTGATGCTATGGTGCCACACCCCAGATTCCTTCGTCCCCACATAATGAAGCAGTCCCATAATATAACACCGCGCCACACACCGCTTCACCTTTTTGCCCCGATTGACGAAACGGCACCTTAACCTCTTTAACCTTCAGCCGGGTTCCGCGTGTTAAAATGGGGACTCGGCGAAACTTTCCCGGAGGAAATTTGAATTAGCCCGGAGCAAATTTTTCCGGGGCTAGGGCCAATTTCTTGGAAAACCGGAGTGTTCTTTTGACATATGCGGGCAATATGGGTGGCCACCGGGCACTGAAAAAGGCTACCCAGTGGGATAGCCCTTTTCTCTAGCGCAAATATGCTGCTTTCTGACGCCGAAAGCAAGTTGTGTTAAAGCCGAATTTTATTCGTGGGGGAGACTACCTGCGTGCTCAGCGCACCATGGGCCAGTCACACCGGCAGAACAGCTGACCACGGAGATGAAGACCATAAACCGTCCTCAAGATGACCCATGGCGATCATTCCGTTCAGACCATCCCTGGGAGCAGTCCCCTACCGCCAAGAGGAGGAAGCAAGCGCAAGGTGACATACGGGTATGGAAGTGAACCGACACAAGCAAAAGCCGCGATTACTTGAGACTAAGTAACCGCGGCTTTTGCTTGTGACTCATATAGGATTCAAACCTATAACCTTCTGATCCGTAGTCAGATGCTCTATTCAGTTGAGCTAAGGAGCCAGAGTGTAATCAGCGGTGCGTACGGGACTCGAACCCGTGACCCCATGCGTGACAGGCATGTATTCTAACCAGCTGAACTAACGCACCAATGTGTACCTCTCTTGGATTCGGGTGCAAAGTTACGATTATATTTCTTTCCGGCCAAATATCAGGCGGGATTTCTCAATATTTTCTGATAGACGCCAATATCCTCGTAGCCGGCACCACGGGCATGCCACTGCGGCAATATGGCAACGCGCTCATAGCCCAAGCAGCGAAACAGACTGTTGCACACCTCGTTGCCGTGCACGGAGACATAGGCGTAGAGAAGGCGCAGGCGCAGGCGGTCACGGCAAAAACCCTCGAGGGCTGCGAGAGCTGCGGTGCCCAAGCCCTTTTGCCGGTAGTCATGATGGAGGGCTATACAAACCTCAGCACGGCCATCGGCCGGTGCATAACCCACAAGATCCGCGAAGCCAACGGCCCAGCCGTCGGCCCGCTCGATGACGAGGCGCAATTCGCCACTCTGGAAGAAATCCTGCGGCATGCTCTCCAAATAGCGGCGAGCGGCAAAGCGTGAATAGGGTTGGGCCGACTGGGTGAAATCCCACACAGACGGATCATTCTCTATCGCATAGAAGAGGTCAAGATCTTCCGGTTCGAGGGCGCGGAGCCTTACCACAGGCTCACCGCCGATGCTGTGGCTTAGTGTCATTCGTCAATCTGGGTATTAAGGCAGATGGTGTAAGAGCCGGTGATGAGTGTCTGGCTATCGGGGGCATAGGTACCGACATGCTGCCGGTGGTCTGAGTGGCGGAAATAGTCGAGCACCGCAGCGCGACTGAAATTACTGAGATCAAAGATGACATGCACACAACCTCGGGGCATGGCGGCAGCGATGTCCGCCGCCTCAACAGTCTGTGCGTCGCCCTCAAGACAGGTGACGTCCAAGCCCCATTGCGCCGCAAGCGCTTTGACGTCGTCCACATGCCGGCCGACATAGAGTTGCCGCCCCATGCTGTTGCCGCGAACGGGGAAAAGGAAGCGGCTGAAGCGGCGCAACTGGCGCCACAGGAGTTCGAGGAGCGCTTTGAGCAGGATGGCAAACTTGACAGGCAGCGCTATCGTGCAGGCAGACTTGTGGAAATGCTTCTTGAAGAAGATGAGCATTGCGCCGTAAAAGACATGCACATAACGATAGGTGCTTTTGTGCGTGCTCTCCCCCTTGTAATGGAGAATGGGTGATGGGATATAGTAGTTCTGGCGTTCGGACTTGAGCAGGCGGTATGAGAGGTCGATGTCCTCGCCGTACATAAAGAAGTCCTCATCGAAACCTCCGCCACTGAGCAGGGCCGCACGGGGAACCATCATGTAGGCGCCGGAGACGATGTCGATGGCACACGGGCGGTCGCGGTCGAGATAGCGCATATAGTAGCGGCCAAAGAGCCGCGACTTCGGGAAGAGGCTGGACAGCCCCGACATCTTGCAGAGGGACGTCCACGGTGTGGGTAACCCGCGACGCGACTCGGGTGCAAAGCGTCCGTCGGTCTGTAGCATCATGGTACCAAGGGCACCAAGTTCCGGATGGCAGCGCGCGAAGGTTAGGCTATCGGCCAGTGTGCGCTCTCCGAGCAGGGTATCTGGGTTGAGAAAGAGCACATAGTCTCCCTTGGCCCGAGGCAGCACTTGGTTGTTGGCCCGGCCGAACCCGACGTTACGGGCATTGGCCACGATGTGCAGGTTAGGATATTGCTGCTTGGGAAAGCGCTGGCGGATGAAACGCGGACTGTCGTCGGCCGACGCGTTGTCGACGACGAACACCTCATATGCCACACCACCGGTCGAAGCATAGACAGACCGCAGACATTGCTCAAGGAAGTGGCGGACGTTATAACTGACGATGACAATGCTGATGTCCATGTGTCAGCCTTCTTTTTCGTTGATGCCCCCCACGGACGAAAGGCTGCGTCGCTCTCCCTCTGACGGCCAGCAGAAGACGGCGGCAATCATGGCGATGAGCAGGCAGTAACGGGTTGATCCGACATAGGCTGTCGCATAGTAGAGCACAGCGTTTGTCCACAGCGCCAATGCCATGACGCCCAGTCTGGCGGTGGCCAGACGAACATAAAGCCGGCTGTTATCCGCTTCATTTCCGGCGGTATCCTGCAAGCGGCGACGTATGACCTTGAAAGCCATCAGACGCAGGGCCAGAGAGGTGCCCCCGATGGCCGTGATGATACTGGCAAGGCTGACAGCATAGTCAGCCGTCGGGGTATGGGCCAAGTATTCCGTGGGCAAGATGTCGAGCTCAGAGAGCAGCGTCCACACGGCGCCTGCGATCCAGATGCCAACATAGGCTATGCGCAGGCTGAGGAGTTGACGCGAGATAGTGGTTACTGTCATATGATTAAGTGTTTTCGCTCAAATGGGCTTACGGTCCATGATGGAGCGGCCGAGGGTCACTTCGTCGGTGTATTCCAAGTCGTCGCCGACGCTGACGCCCCGCGCCAGAACGGTGAGTTTGACTGGCATACCGGCCATACGGCGCTGTATGTAGAAGTTTGTGGTGTCCCCCTCCATCGTCGGGTTGAGAGCCAGGATGACCTCTTTGACTTTTCCATCGCGCAGGCGCTCAATGAGCGAGTCGAGCTCCAGGTCAGCAGGGCCGATGCCGTCGACGGGCGATATAACGCCACCGAGCACGTGATAGAGGCCATGATACTGTCCGGTGTTTTCTATAGAGAGCACACTGCGTATGTTCTCGACCACGCAGACAGTCGAGGCATCGCGCGTCGGCGTGGCACAGATGTCGCACACCTCGGTATCGGAGATGTTGTGGCAAATCTTGCAGTACTTGACATCGTCGCGAAGGTGGTTCAGGCTATCTGCAAGCGCATGCGTGGCACCGGCATCGCGGGCCAAGAGATGAAGCGCCAGGCGCAGTGCGGTGCGACGCCCTACGCCGGGGAGCTTTGCCAACTCTGACACGGCACGTTCCAGAAGTTTTGAAGGATATTGTTCGGTCTGCATGAATGTCTTGCCCCGTATCGGCTGAGCGGGCCGGCCGGCACATTTTGGTCGGCAAATATACTGAAAGTCCCCGAAAAAGCCTACCTTTGCAAGCAAAAACTTTTGCACATGGAAATCAAATCTGCCGAATTTGTCATCAGCAATACTGACTACCGCAAGTGTCCCGCCACATCGCTCCCGGAGTTTGCCTTCATCGGCCGCAGCAACGTGGGCAAGAGCAGTCTCATCAACATGCTGACCAAGCGGAAGGGACTGGCCATGACCTCATCTACCCCAGGAAAGACGCTGCTCATCAACCATTTCATGATCAACGGTGAATGGTACTTGGTCGATCTGCCGGGTTACGGCTACGCCAAGCGCAGCAAACAGGCCGTCGAGGCATTGCAGCGCCTTATCAGGGCGTACGTGTTGCAACGAGAAGCCCTGACCAACCTCTTTGTACTGATTGACTCACGGCTCACGCCACAGAAAATAGACTTGGAGTTCATCACCTGGCTGGGGGAAAACGGCATTCCGTTTTCCATCATCTTCACCAAGGCGGACAAGGCACGGACCATGCAGCTCCGAGCCAATGTCAAGGCCTTCCTCGACCGCTTGGGCGAAGAGTGGGAAGAACTGCCGCCACACTTTGTCAGCAGCAGCCAGTACGGCACTGGGCGCGACGAGATTCTGGGTTACGTGGAACAGATATTGACCGACCTGAAAGCCAGCCGCTAGCGTTCACTCCGATGAGAATGCGTTTTGACCACATCGTGGGGCGACCTGAGAAGCGACGGGTCATCAAGATCTCGCTCATTGTGGCGGCGGTCGTCATCGCCGCAGGGTCACTGACCATCTCGCAGACGCTCATCAATGATCTGAAGGTCGAGGAGCAGCGCAAGATGGAGACATGGGCAGAGGCCATGCGCGCGCTCATCAAGGCTGACGAGACAACCGATCTCAACCTGGTGCTCAAAGTCATCAACGCGAACCACACCATACCGGTCATCCTTACCGACGACAGCGGCAACGTCATGGATTACCGAAACATGGCTCTCCCCGACCGCGCCGACTCGCTCAAAATCCTTCGCGCCGATGCGGCCGACATGCGCACTTCTGGCCGCGTCATGTATGTGCAGCTCTCTTCGACTGACCCTACTGCCGGACGCTTCGCCATCTGCTATGGCGAGTCTCTGATGCTCAAGCGCCTGACGGCTTTCCCCTATGTGCAGCTTGGTGTGGTCGGCCTCTTCATCGCCATCGCGCTTTTTGCCCTCCTCTCCTCGAAGCGGGCGGAGCAGAACAAGGTGTGGGTGGGGCTATCACGCGAGACGGCGCACCAACTCGGCACGCCAATTTCCTCACTCATGGCGTGGACGGAGATGCTGCAGGAGAGCTATCCCGACGATCCCATCGTGCGCGACATGACGCTAGACGTCGACCGCCTGCAACTCATCGCTGAGCGCTTCTCGAAGATAGGTTCCACTCCCAGCCTGCAACCGGCGGATCTGGGCACCGTCATCGGGCGGGCATTGGCTTATATGTCACGGCGGGCTTCCGGTCATATCCGCATTGGGCTCAGCGCTGACACTGAGCACGTCACGGCCAAGGTGAATGCCCCGCTTTTCGAATGGGTCATCGAGAATCTGTGCAAAAATGCCATCGACGCCATGGGCGGCGCCGGCAGTATCACCGTCACCATTCACCGCCGAGACCGCCAAGCTGTCATCGAGGTGACGGACACTGGGCGTGGCATACCGAAATCGCATTTCAAGGCTGTGTTCCGGCCAGGCTTCACCACTAAAAAGCGTGGCTGGGGCCTGGGGCTCTCTCTGGCCAAGCGCATCATCGAGGAATATCACGGCGGCAGCATCTTTGTCAAGCAGAGCGAGCCCAACGTCGGGACAACGTTCTGCATCCTGCTGCCACTCTGACACGCTCCAGAGCTATTCCACCATACAAGAAACGCCGCCGGCCCTACTGTGTTTGCAGCAGAGCCGGCGGCTATCGTGATTGTTCTAACTAAAAATTCAGAGTTGTGGCGAGACGCAGCACCAGCGCACCTTTGCCAGAAAGGCCACAGGGCGGGTCAGTATTTCAAAATCTGACGCGGACGGAGCTTTGCGCGGCTGTTCAGGTTGTTGTTGCTGCACAGCGTGTTGACACTGATGCCCAGTTTTCGTGCGATACTCGAAAGCGTGTCGCCAGACTTGACCTGATAGAAATGACCGCCGTCATGGCGTTCTGCCCCGGCAGTCTTGTGTCCCGAAGAGGCTGCGGCCAGTGCTTCGTCAGCCCGGTCTTTGTGAAAGACAAAGAAGTCAGCCGTGACGTCTTGGTTGGGGAAGTCAAAGAGCAGTTTCGGATCGATGGCCTCACCGAGCAGGCGTGTCTCAAAGTGCAGGTGCGATCCGAATGAGAGTCCGGTGTTGCCGCCGAGCCCGATGGGCTCACCGGCCTTCACGTCCTGATTGACAGCGACGAGCTGCTTCGAGAGATGGCCATATATGGTCTCCAACCCGTTGTTGTGGCGCACGACGATGTAATTGCCATAGCCACCAGCGTCATAGCGCACGACACGCACCTTGCCGTCGAACGCGGACACGATGGTGTCGCCGATGTAAACCTTGATGTCGAGCCCTTTGTGCATGCGGCGGAAGGCTGGCCGATAGCCGAAATTACTCGTGACATTGCGGCTGGGTGTCGGCATGACGAATCCACGCAGGTCTATTCTGAAACTGTCCGGTACCTGTGCGGAGGCATAGGGATGAGCCCGGTCTGTGACCCAAGAGGTATAAAGGCTTTCGCCATTCTCGATCTCCTCTGCTTCGATGAATCGCTGGAGAGCAACAGAATCGACCGCCTTAAGTTTGCGGTCGATGGGAGCCTGATTGGCTATGAGGTCTTGCCCATAGCCCGTCAGTGTGCTGGCTGCGAAACAAAGAAGGCCGACAGCCACGGCCTTTAGACTTCCCAATATCATTGACGTGGTGGATTATGTGCCACAAAGGTACGCATTCCATTGCGGTTGACAAATGGAGATTACAAATTTATTTATTAAAAAACCACAAACGCCCGGTAGAGCCTGTCATAGGCCTGCATTTTGCTATCACGGAGGGCTGATGTCCGCCTAAGGGAAAAGCGATGATACCGAGGCATACCATACAAGTCCTGACGTCCCCACAACCGTTGGGACACAGCCACAAATTAATTCATAAACGCTTGGCCATCTGAAAAAAAAATCGTTCCTTTGCACCGCTTTTCCGGTGGGCCGCTGTCTGGATGAGAGTTCCCCGTTATGCCCGCCGGACGAAATCAAATCACACACCAAAACACAATGGCAGATTTAATCAAAATCGCAGAGGAAGCTTTTGCTACAGGCAACTCATTTCCTAACTTCAGGGCTGGCGACACCATCACGGTAGCCTACAAGATTATCGAGGGCAACAAGGAGCGTATCCAGCTCTACCGCGGGGTTGTCATCAAGATCTCCGGCCATCAGGAAAAGAAGCGCTTCACCGTGCGCAAGATGTCTGGCAACATCGGTGTAGAGCGTATCTTCCCCATCGAATCGCCCAACATCGACAGCATCGAAATCAACAAGTACGGCAAGGTTCGCCGCGCCAAGCTCTACTATCTTCGCGCCCTCACCGGCAAGAAGGCGCGCATCAAGGAGCGCCGTGTCAACGTGGCCAAGCAAGCATAAGCCCACTACGCCCCAAGGTAACAGACAGGCCTGTCCGCACATCGGTGTGGCAGGCCTGTCTGCTGTCTAGGTCACAGATGTTTGAAGCAGGCACTGGCCATCTTCCGAAAATCAACTACCTTTGCATTGGCACAAGCCACTCACCACAGACACCACACTGCCCATGGACAAAAAGCCTGACATGACTTTCAACAAGAAGAAGGAGCACAACGTCATATCGCTGTTTTCTGGCGCTATGGGACTTGATCTCGGCGTAGAGAAAGCAGGATTCACAATAAGGGTTTGCAACGAGGTTGACCACTATGCCGCCGAAACCATCAGACGCAACTCTCCCGTACCGGTGATAGAAAAGGACATTTGCCAAGTCAGCGCAGAAGAGCTGCTGTCTGCCGCCGGCATCACGAGAGAACAAGTCACAATGCTTATCGGCGGCCCGCCTTGCCAGGCATTCTCCACCGCCGGGAAGCAAAGGGGCATGGCCGACCTGAGGGGAAACCTCCTGATCCAGTATCTCAGAATCCTGTCGGAAATCCGACCGCCCTATTTCATTCTGGAGAATGTGCGAGGACTGCTCTCCGCCAAAATCAACGCCCAGCTCCTGGATTACTCCGGGTATGAAGGTCTCGAAAATGTCAAAGGCGGCGTACTCAGGTTCCTCACCTCGGAGATGGGCAAGCTAGGATACAGCGTCAGCTATACGCTCATGAACGCGGCCAATTATGGTGTACCGGAAAAGAGAGAGCGCATGGTGCTTATCGGCCATCTTGGCGACCGGGTTCCCCTGCCCAAGCCGACACACTCCGAAGACGGACGCTGCGGAACAAAGCCATGGGTCACGCTCCGAGAGGCCATCGGCGATCTGGAAGACAGAGCGGATCTGAGGTACATCCCATTGCGCCCTCGCTCAGTGCCCTATCTAAGCAAGCTGAAAGCAGGCCAGAACTGGAGGAACCTGTCACCGGAAGACGCAAAGGCCGCCATGGGAAAAGCATATGAGCTATCTGGCGGGAAAACGGGATTCCTCAGACGCCTAAGTTTCAGCCAGCCATCTCCGACGCTGGTCACGCAGCCCACAATGCCGGCCACGCTGTTGTGCCATCCCACACGCCTCCGCCCGCTCTCTGTGGAGGAATACGCCCGTATACAGCAATTTCCGGGCACATGGCAATTCACCGGCCAGCTGACGAACATTTATAAGCAAATCGGGAATGCCGTGCCCATCGGACTGGGATTTGCCGTAGCCAACCAGATCATGCGGCACATCAACGGCCAGACTAGCGTCGAAGACGAGGCGCTGAACCTCATTCCTTACTCCAGATACCGCAATACAACCGATGCCAACACCTCAGCACCGGCTTACTTGTCTGATCCACATAGCGACTACGACAAAAAACATGAGTGATATGGACTTGATTAAAATAATCGGAATATACGTTGGAGACCACATCGGAGAATTTCACAATAGCAGAATAGAAAAGCTGAAAGGCATGAGCCTTGATAAGCTTTTGAGCCGTAAAAATCCCTATCTATATAGAGCTAAATATCTCACAACACCCGGTGACATGGTTGAAAGTTTGGCTTCTGCCTTTGTGTCAAGTGCAGAAGAGACTCTTTTCGGCGAGTGGCTGGAGAAACTGGCGATTTTTGTTGCGGAAGTAGTATATGGTGGACGAAAGAGCTCTACAGAAGGTATTGACCTTGAAATGGTGATTGACGGCATACACTATGCCGTCAGCATAAAGTCCGGCCCTCACTGGAGCAATGCCTCATCAAGAAAGAAAATGCTAGACTACTTTACAAAGGCTCAGCGTGTATTTCGGACTAGCGGGAACAAGAATCCACTCATTTGCGTTGAGGGCATCTGCTATGGGAAGGACACTCAACCTGACAAGGGGACACACCTTCGTTTATGTGGGGAAAAATTCTGGACATTTGTATCTGGGCAAGAAAAGCTATACCTTGACATCATCAACCCATTAGGCGCTGATGCCATGGAGAAAAATGCCGTGTACAAGAAAGAATACAACCGCATGATCACACGGTTCACAAAGGACTTCGCAAATCTCTACTGCCTTGACAACGGCGACATAGACTGGCATAAGATTGTCAGGATCAACTCCGGTTACACTGCCCGATGAAAAGCCCGCAACCGTTCAACCTACACACCACATTCATCTCTCCATGCACATCAGACATCTCATCATCACCGCACTGGCCTTGCTCTGCGCAGCCTTGCCCAGCACCGCCAAGAAGGGTGGACGCAATTACTATATCGACCCAGTAACCGGCAATGACGCGGCCGACGGCCGCAGTGTGAAGACGGCTTGGCGAACGCTCGCACCCGCCAAGGCCCTGATACTGCAAGCGGGTGACTCGCTCTTGCTGCGCCGCGGGACAATCCTCCACGGCTTATTGGAAGTCTCTGCCGCAGGAAAGCCCGGACGGCCAGCGGTCATCAGTGCCTACGGCAATGGCGCCAAACCCTGTATCGCAGCCACAGACTCGTCGCTCTACGCCATACACGTTAGCAACTCTGACCACCTGACCCTACAAGATCTGGAGGTCACCAACACCGGCAGCCAGCGCATGGCCAACCGCACGGGAATCAAAGTGTCGTGCGTCGATTTCGGCGTATCGCACGGCATCGTGCTCCGCCGCCTCTACGTCCACGACGTCAACGGCAGCCTCATCAAGCAGGCTGGTGGCGGATCGGGCCTGCTCTTCGTCAACGGTGGCCGCAAGACGGTTTCCACCTTCGACGGCCTTCTGGTGGAGGACTGTGTCATACGCCGCTGCGAGCGCAACGGCATGATATGGAGTGCCTATGCAGACCGCAACAACTGGCATCCCAACCGCCATGTCACAGTACGTCGCAATCTGATCGAGGAGGTGCCCGGAGATGGTATTGTCCCCATCGGCTGCGACAGCGCACTTATTGAATACAACCTGATGCGCGACTGTCCTGGCACCTTGCCGCACAGCGAGGCCGCCGCCGGATTCTGGCCGTGGAGCTGTGACAACACGACAATGCAGTTCAACGAGGTCTCCGACCACAAGGCCCCTTGGGATGCCCAGGGCTTCGACGCCGACTACAACTGCCGGAATACCACTATCCGGTACAACTACAGCCACGACAATGACGGCGGTATGGTGCTCATCTGCAACTCCGGCACCGCTCCGGGAGCCGGCAACCGAGGTACCCGTGTCGCCTACAACGTCAGCATCAACGATGCGATCCGGCCTCGCGCCACGCGCAGCGGTATCTTCTCGCCCAGCATTCACATAGCCGGCCCCTGCCACGACACGGAGATCTTCCGCAATATCATTCATGCCAACCCCAAGAGCGAGCCGTTCATTGACCGCAGCCTGCTGACATCGGACTCTTGGGACGGTTATGCCGATGCCACGACTTTCAGGGAGAATATATTCTATGCGCCAGAGCAGACAGAAATCAGACTCAACCGCTCGACGGGCAATGTCTTCGACGGCAATTACTATCTCGGTTTCTTCAAGACGCGGCCTGTTGACGCCCACGGCCACAATGCCTCTTCTTATTACGCCGCTGTCATCGCCAGTGACCCATCTGGGCGCCGCAGCCTTGACTTTCTCTTCGACAAACACGTCGTCGGCGACGGCACGGCCATTCTCAGGGCTGTCAACCCTGAAACCATCACGGACTTCTTTGAGCACATGAAGGCACACTGACGGACAAGCCCCCTTCATGCGGTGACTGGCGCAGTATAATCCAGCGCCGGAACTCTGGGAACTACCGACTATCGGCCGGAACTGGTTGACGCCTCCCCAGACCATAACGGGCAATACTGTCACGGGCTGCCTCGCGTATGGCATCGACATCGGCAGACGGCACTTTGACGGGCATAGCCAGTATGTGCAGGGCAGTAGTGCAAAGGGCTGCCGTGTCGCCACGCTCACCATAGACCTGTAGCAAGCCGTAGTGTGGCATGAAGCGGGCTGGTACCATCGCGGCTGCTTGCAGCAGGTGGTGCTCGGCCTCTGCCAGCGCACCGGTCGCCAAAGCGTTGTCAGCGGCGACAAGCTCAGTGTCATAGTTGTTCAGCCAACGGGTGCACAGCCCCAGCATGCGCTGGCTGTCGGCATACCGTCCGGCCAAGTTCAGTTCCGCTGCGTGGTTATAGAGGAAGTCTGGCCTATCGCCTAGGGCTTTTCCCGCACTTGCATAGCGATCCAAGGCCCGTGCAGTCTGCCCTTGGCGGACGAGGACTGCGGCTTTTCTCCACTGGCATTCCGCCACGGCACGTTCCCCCACAGTAACCACCGCCATCAGTCCCACCAATGTGCAGACTGCCTTTGCCCACAGCCGTAGAGGCCTGCGTCCTGTGCCGCTGGCTACGGCTGGATTCTGGCCTGCCACAGCCAAGACGCTCACTCCCAGCAGGCACAAATAAGAATAAGCCGTCGGATAGGATGTCAGCGACATGCCTGCCAGCGCCAAGGACATGGCCACGACCGTGTACTGCCATCCTGTATTCCGCCTTGGCCCATGCAGCAGCGCCTGCCGCAATGGCAGTCCGATGGCCGCCAACAACAGCAGCAGTCCGACGAAGCCGTACTTCACGGTGAAGCCCAGCGGTTCATTGAAGGCGTAAGGTACATTGTCAGCCAGTAGTCGTGCTGGGTGATCGGGGTGCGCCTGCAGAAAGGCGGCCTGGTGCGGCATATAATCGCGATGAATGGCTCGGCTACCGTGCCCGGCAAGAGGCGCCTCAGCGATACACGAGACGGTCACGCGATAGACGAGTAACCGGCCGTCGGCAGATGCAGGGCGAAGGCGGTAGAGCCCGACGAGGCCTGCGGATAGGCCCACAATGACGGCTACAGCCAAAGCGAAACGCCGGGCGCGTGTCAAGCGGGGCCAGACGGCGTACAGGCCTGTGCCCAGTGCGGCCAGCAGCAGGGCGAACCACGCCGTACGGGAACCGGTCTGCCACAGTGCCCACAGTATCACGACGCCGCCACCTGCCGCCAGCACCTTCTGCCAGTGGCTCCGCGCCTTGGCCGCCATGGCGACGGCAAAGGGCAGGCCGCACACCAATGCCCCGCCATAGCCAGCGGAATTCCGAAACAGCGGGGTGCTCCACAGACCGTAGCCGTAGCCCAACCGGTGCAAGGCGCAGCATACCGTGAGCGACGTGATGAGCAGTGCCAGGGTGTGCCATTCCAGCGGGAACCGCCTCAGTTGCATGTAATGGGTCAGCAAGACCGTCTGCCACAGCAAGGTGCCCACACCGCATGTTCCTTGCCACACATCTACGGCAACACACCAGCCACACAGGCCGATGGCCAGCCAGTCCACACGGTCTGGCCGCCTGAACACGGCGCTCCGCCAGCACAGCACCAGAGCAATCAGGACGATGATCACCTCTGGCAGCCATTGGCTGGCCGTCCATTGTTCGTCGACAAAGAGGCCCCCGCCCAAGAGTGCCGCAACAAGTGGCAGCAGATACACCCAGATGAGAGAAGAGTTGGGCACACCGCGCCATGTTCGTGGCCTGTCGGACGGGGACTTCATAAGAATAAGAAAGGGGCTGAGCGACTACTTGGCCTCAGCCACACGTCCCTCGCGCACATCCTTGATCCAGAGCTCGTAGAGCGCTAGGCCGATGACAAACTGCACGCCGGGGTCTTCCTGGATTTTCACTTTCTCGGGCTTACGGGCAAACAGCATCATACGCTGGTTGTTGCACAGGAATGATCGCTTGTAGAGGTGGTCGACGTATTTCTTGTAGTCACCCTTGAACGTGCTGTAGATATCGGCATAGAACACCGGCTTGTGTACCGCCACGGAGTCGAAGGCCCGGAGCGCCTCAACAAGGGCAGCCTTGTCGGTGGCACGCTGCTTGTAGTCATAGCGGTACCTGTAGATGTTGCGCATGAGCGGTTCACGCAGCGTGTCGGGAAACAGGAAGTTGTCCAAGCGCCCATAGCCGGGATAGGCGTTCCAATTGCCAGCGTCCTTGAAACCGACATAGGTGATATAGCCACGGTCGTTCCAGTGGATTTCAGAACCGCCGCCCGCATCACCCGGCGGGCTCAACTTGCTGCTGACCTGTTCACGCTCAGCCTTTGTATACGTGGCAGACAGGCGGTGATAAAGTTGCATAAGCGCCTGTAGATCTGTCCGCGTGCCGATGTTTTCTGAGAAGTACTGCCGGAAAGCGAGTGTGTCCCGAACAGGGCATTGTCCATGCACCCCACAGGTACAAAGCGCTAAGAGAGTGACGATGATGAGTAGGCGTTTCATGGTGTGATGTGTTTAGAAGTGATGTTGCAGTGCCTGTCGGGCAGGGATACTTCGTAAGAAAGAGACTGAGCAGCTTATCGGGCCTCCACCACGCGCCCTTCGCGCACGTCCTTGATCCAGAGCTCGTAGAGCGCCATGCCGACGACGAACTGCACGCCGGGATCTTTCTGAAGATCCTCAGCCTTGGGGTAGCGGACGAACTTGTCCATGCGACTCTTGCTGCAGAGAATGGAGCGCCCGTAGAGGTGGTCGACGTACTTGCCGATGTTGCCCTTGAACTTGCCGTAGATCTCGGAAAAGAACACCGGCTTGTTGACGGCCGCCGTGTCGAAGGCCATCAGCGCCTGCACAAGCCGCCGCTTCTCAACGCCCTTGTCCGTGTAGCTGGCGCGGTAGGCGTCGGCCTCCCGGTCGAGTTGCCGGATATGCCCGTCCAGATCCGTCAGCCAGTCCATGACCAGCTTCCCCTCTGGGTATGAGCGCTTCTCCTGGCGCTGGAAGAACTTGTCCGACCGCGCCTTGGCCGCTGCATAGGTGAGGCCGCCATCGTGGGAGCCGGACACCAGCGCCGACAATACGTCGCTGGTGTCGCTTCTGGCTGCGACAGGTTGTCTGGGGCCGTAATACAGGCGGTCGTAGAGGGTCGCCAGCGTTTGCATCGAATAGTATTTCCACATCTTGTCAGACAGCAGCTGCCTGAATGCCAGTGTGTCCTGTGCCAGCCCCTGTCCACAGGCCTTGCCGAGGCCAAGGGCCATGAGCACGATGGCGAATAGTAACCGTCTCATAATGTGTAGGGAATTAGAAGGTTGATACAGTGCCAGACACAGACGGCCGGGCGCCGGTTTCACCCGCCAAGTGACAGTCACGCACACTTTTGACCCAGAGGTCGTACAGCGCAAGATCGAGGGCGAACTGCACGCCGGGATCCTCGACCAGCCTCTTCACGGTGGGCTTGCGTGTGAACATGGCCATGCGCCACTTACTCCCCAGTATGGACTTGCCGTAAAGCGCGTCAACATACTTCTCGACACTGCCGCCATAGAGCGAGTCGATGTCATGCAGGAACGGCGGTCTGGCCGTGGCCCCAGCCCTGAAAGCCGAGATATTTTCCACCAAGCGTTTCTTGTCGGCCCGCCTGTCGGGGTGTGTCCAGCGGTAATAGCGTACCTGCGCGAGCAGCTCGTGGCGCAACGAGTCGGGCAACAGGGCGTTGTCTATGTGCCAACTGCCCCAGAAGCGCGAAGGCTCGAAATAGCCGACATCGAAGACATAGTCCGGATCGTTAGCATCGAACCATTTCTCCACCGCGATGCCCTTCGTCTTCGGATCCTTGAACCGCTTGTACAGGTCGAGCAGTAGGCGCACGTCGACGCTCCGGCCGATATGGTAACCGGACAGATGCTGGCGGAAGAGTAGCGTATCCTGGGCTGAAGATGGGGGCTGTGCCTTTACCACAAAGGCACTGAGCCCAGAAATTATTGTGATGAGTAGCAGGTGTTTCATAAGCTGAAGATGTTATCTTAGTGGATAAAAGTAACTTGGGCAGTTTGTCACGGATTATTCAGCATGGGCAATGCCCACCACGCGCCCCTCGCGCACGTCCTTGATCCAGAGTTCGTAGAGCGCTATGCCAATGACAAACTGCACGCCGGGATCTTTCTGGAGATCCTCAGCCTTGGGGTAGCGGACGAACTTGTCCATGCGGCTCATGCTGCAGAGGATGGAGCGCCTATAGAGGTGGTCGACGTACTTGCCGATATTGCCTCTGAACTTGCCGTAGATCTCGGAGAAGAACACCGGCTTGTTGACAGCCGCTGTGTCGAAGGCCATCAGCGCCTGCACGAGCCGCTGCTTCTCGGCGTCCCTATCAGTGTAGCTGGCGCGGTAGGCCTTGGCGGAGTCATAGAGGCGCTGGAGTGGCAGAAGAAGCTGGTTTTCCTTGTTGTCGGGAATAAACGCGGTGCTTTCCCAGTTCAGTCCTGCCTCCAAGTCGTCGTCACGGACAAAATCACTGGGCCGATCCACACGGTGTATATAGGTGTAGTTGGTATAATAGCCGTCATAGTTCGCAGGACTGAATCCAATCAGAGAGCTGGAACTGGAAGAAGGCGGATACCGGTCTCGGATATAGGCATATGCGCCCGACAAGGTCGCCATAGGAACATACTTGCTTATCGCCTCTCTGTCCGACAGCATGTGGCGGAAAGCCAGTGTATCACGGACGGCGGTTTGGGCAAGACCGGGTGCCACAGCGCACCAAGCCGCGCCTATACAGGAAAGAATAAATACATACAGTTTCATAAGGCCTGATTATATTACATGTTGATACATCGCTCCACAAATGGCTTATTCCTAGCTATACAGAGGAAAAACCATAAATCCTTCGCTTCCGCCAGGCCAGTTACAAAGCGTATTGCAGGAAAGAATTCATCCATACGACCGGCCAGTTTGGGACGGAAGCCAAGAGCGCTATATTGAATCGTTGGGAAAGAACTGGGGATAAGAATTTTCGGAGGTTCACCACGCGATGAAACCCTGCCGGCCCCATCCGGCAACAGCCCGTAATCCACTGAGGCGCCCCGCTGACAGGGGAAGCCTCTTGACGCCAACGCGACCAACAGGGCCGACGCCGCAAGCAATGCACGAATCACCGAGCCATTCATAAGTAGAGTGGTATTGGTTGCGCTCGCAATATAGCAAATAAAATTCTAACCACCAAATTTTCACCGCAGTTTTTGAAAATATTTTTCAGGTACCGGTGGGCGAAGCCCTTGACACACGTCCAATGCGCCCTGTCGGGGTGTCGGAGTAAGCCCCAAGATAAGAACGGCCACACGTCAAGCAAGATGGACTACCCCATGTGCAGATAGTCCTTCTTGCTTACATAAAGTGTCATGACGCTGTGTGATATGTGTGGTGTAAGATTGATGATATGGCGCCCCGTCCCAGGGCTACCACCACACACTCATCGCACCAACAAAAATATCCCCCTAATATAACACCGCGCCACCAGCCGCTTCACTTTTTTGCCCCAATTGCCGGAATGCCACCTTAACTTATTTAACCTTCGGCCGGGTTTCGCGTGTTAAAACGTGGCTTCAGATAAACTTCCCTAGGGCAAATCTGAATTAGCTCGGAGCAAATTTTACCGGGCCCTAG
>OIYP01000142.1_pt1 | contig 51584 bp, 52 predicted proteins | sample 1588261 | NCBI WGS metagenome assembly OIYP01 (sample SAMN03283293) | human gut metagenome | biome: human-associated habitat; material: feces | host: Homo sapiens | place: Peru | collected 2012 | reverse complement strand
CAGCCAGACGTGCCGGAACTACTGCCACATGGGATCAGATCAACAAATATTTTGCGTTGATGCAGATGCCTATTATCTCATCCCGCTACTGGAATATCGTCCACGGCGCAAAGCCGGAAGAAGTAAGGAAAGATCAGGAAGGGATGCAGACCATGCGTATCCTTGGGAAAAACATGGCCTTTTTCCTTCACTGCAAAGAACTTGCAATGAAAGCGGGACTTGTCCTGCCTGAGCAGGAGCCAGTCACTTTTACGAATTTTATAAGAGAATAGGAACTGTTATTTTGAAGAATATTTTATTTATTACCTCTACCCCGACCACACATGGAAACGGGGATACTTTGATCGAGGCGGCAATGTAAGCTGCCAAAGACCAGTTGCCTGGAACGGGAAGATTATCTTTCCTCTGCCCGTGCGCTTGGAGCATGGGCGGTACAGGAATGAGTAAACCAAGGACTGCCGGGATGCAGCTTCGCATGATGCTCCGCTTTATTGTGGATTGCAGCATGGCAGTCCTTCTGCTTCTGCTGATGTCCTTTGAACTTTTGGGGCGGGATGCCCATGAATGGACTGGATTAGCTATGTTTTTTCTTTTTTTGATCCATCACGGACTGAATTGGAAATGGAGCACACATATTTTTCGAGGGAGCTATACTCCCGTGCGCATTCTGATGACCTTATCGGCTGGAGCTGTTTTTTTGACTATGTTCGGTTCAGTATTTAGTGCAGTCCTAATCTCGCGGGAGTTGTTTGCATTTCTTCCCATTGACGGAGAAAATCATCTCGGACGTAGTGTATTGTACCGATGACATTTAATCTTACTACCAATTTTTAATTTGTAGTAAGATTCGGATACAATGATATTAGTTTTTCTCTGGCATCACCTGTTTGAAAATGCCATTTAATTTTCGCTTTTGATTTGTTACGTTCTTCTTCCCATGAACTTAATTCTTTACGGAGCCGTTCAATTGTTTCAATACGTCTGGATAAGCATTGCCGTGTCATGACGTTTAATTCAATCTCTGCCATGTCAAGCTAACTGCCGTGCTTCGGGGTGTAATGTATTTCCAGCCTCTTGATAATCCGTCTTGCTTCTGTTGGAGGAAACGTTTTATACAAGGATGCAGGTTTATGAGTGTTTAAGTTATCCATGACAAGAATGATTTTTTCTGCGTCTGGAAACATTACATCTGATAAATACTTTATTTTCTTTGCCCAGTCAGTAGCTTTTCGATGCTCATGTACGCTTACATGATGCATCCCACCAAGTGGTTCAACAAACGCAAATATACTACATGTTCCATTGCGTATGTATTCGGAATCAATTTTGGCATTATCTCCAGGACGCATTGGTAATGATTTTCTTGCATCTCCCAAAAGTTGATATGGTTTTTCATCCATACATACAACAGGCCGTTTAGAATTATATGGAAGTTCATATACATCAAGGACATCTTCCATACAGGCTACAAATTCTGCATCTTCTTTTGAGGGGATGCACCAGTAGTCGTTTTTGTGAGGTCGAAGTTTGTTTTTTTTAAAGCCCGACCAATTGCATTTTTTCCAACCGGTGTATCCAGTACAACTTTTGCTTGTTCTTCGAGAAGACGCAATGTCCAACGAGAATGTCCTTCCGGTGCAGGACTACATGCAATTTCTATCAGACGTGCTTCCGCACGACCATCCAACTTACGTTTAGCATTGTCTGAATTAATGTTTCGTTGCAAAGTAACAATGCCGTCAATTCCTTTTGTTGAATACAGTTTTACCGTGTTGGTAATTGTTGCAAGGCACACTGCATTGGACTTTGCTGATTGTTCATGGGTAAGGACTTTCCCGTGAGCTTCATCAAGATCCAAAAGAATCTAACATCTGCTCTTTACTGTTTTTGAAGTCTGCTTTTTCCTGAGAGTAGATTTGATGGTCTTTAATTCATCTTCAGTCAGGTTGATATGATATGTTTTTGGTCTTGCCATTTTGTAATTACCGCCTTTTCTTTTAAGTATACATCAAAACGGCGTAAAAACAGTAATATTTTAACTATATATCATCGGTACACTACACTAGTAATTTATACGGGCTGGGCAGCTATTGCCATTGGCTCTGGCAGCCGCAGCAGTTTTAGGGATTGTAGTTATGAAGACCCTGAGAGCAGTGAAGAAAACATGGAATCATCTATACTTGTTTTATCTCATACTGTCTATGGCAATTACAACAGCGATGGGAGATCTGATAAAAAGCTATATACCACTGAATCAGATATTGATTTGGATGCTTCTATATCTTTTGTTTCGGCTGCTCAACTGGCAGATTAGCCATAGGATTTAAATGTTCAAAACACTGACAGCAAAAGAAGCCATTCAGCGAACGAGTGGCTTCTTAAATCTGAGTATTATTTTTCCTACATGGATTTCTAATGGATGCGAACTCAAAAGGAGATGTGATTCAGGCATTGTTAGTGGCAGCGGCGATTGTAGGATTGTTGCGGGGATTATATGTTGGCAGCATCACTACATTGAGGAGTTGGAGAAGAGAATCAATGAAATTAAGGAAATTTTGTAATGCAAAAAATATTCCAGATGAGCGCTGAAAAATTGAGCTTGACTACAAAATAATAGCGTGCTATTATTATTCCGAGGCGATAAGATGAAGAAAGAAAAGGACTGCGGAATATTATTGAAACAGATATGTGACAAACTTGAAACGTCTGCCAATAATGAACTAAAGAACAGTGGATTAACTTTATCACAGGTTCGATATTTAGAGTATTTATATGAGAGGCATCCGGCAAAAGTACATCTAAAGGAATTGGAGGCTGCATTTGAAGTGAAACAGCCAACGGTGGTAGGAATTATTACCAGACTGGAGAAAAAAGGACTTGTCCACACGGAGCAGAGTGCAGAGGATTCAAGAGCAAAAACGGTGTGCATGACTGAAATGGGATATCAGAATTTTTGTCAAGCCGGAAAACACAGGCAGGATACGGAATGTCAGATTCTGGAACCGCTAAGCAAGCAGGAAAGAAGCGAATTTAAAAGACTGTTACAGATTGTAAATGAACATTTGGTGTAAGAATTAAGTTCTGAAAAGGACTTAATTTTTTGAAGAAAACGATAGCACGCTATTATAAGAAGGAGGAATTATGGTTAAAGTATTAAGATATTTTGACAAGAAGCAAAAAGTGTATATTGGAGTCGCATTGATTTTCATTGTTCTACAGGTTTGGCTGGATTTAAAACTGCCGGATTATATGTCGAACATTACTACGCTTGTTGAAACGAAGGGAAGCAGTATGACAGATATTCTTGCACAGGGAGGCTATATGTTAGCTTGTGCAATAGGAAGTATGATTGCTTCGATTATAGTTGGATATTATGCAGCAGTTGTAGCAGCAGGATTAGCGAAAACACTTAGAGGACTTGTTTTCGATAAAACGATGTCGTTTTCAATGGCAGAAATAAACCGGTTCTCAACAGCCAGCTTAATTAACCGAACAACAAACGACATTACTCAAATCCAAACACTGATAGCGATGGGCTTACAGGCAATTATTAAGGCACCGATTTTAGCTGTTTGGGCAGTGATTAAGATATCTGGTAATAATTGGCAGTGGTCTGCTTCCACTGCAGTAGCTGTTTTTGTTCTTGTAATCATGCTAGCAGCAACACTTATTTTTGCAGTACCAAGATTTAAAAGGATTCAGGGAATTACAGATAAATTAAATCGTATTGTGAGAGAGCATTTAACAGGTATTCGTGTTGTACATGCATATAATGCAGAAAAGTATCAGGAAGAAAAGTTTGCAGTAGCAAATGAAGAACTCACAGAAACCAATCTGGTTGCAAATCGTGTGATGGCAATCATGTCACCGGGTATGACATTGATTAATTCCGGTCTGACACTTGCAGTTTATTGGATTGGAGCGATATTGATTCAGAATGCTCATATGGAAGATCGCCTTTCCATCTTTTCGGATATGGTTGTGTTTTCGAATTATGCAATGCAGGTAATTATGGCATTTATGCTCCTCAATATGATTTTTATACTTCTTCCCCGTGCACAGGTATCTGCAAAAAGAATTATGGAAGTATTAGAAACTAAAAGTTCCATAAAGGAAGGAAAAGGTGTAGAGAATCTGAACCGTAAAGGAGAAATTACATTCGAGCACGTTACTTTTCGTTATCCGGATGGCGGTGAAAATGTCATATCAGACATTAGTTTTCACATTAATAAGGGACAAACGTTTGCAGTGATTGGAGCTACAGGCAGTGGGAAGAGCAGTCTCATCCAGTTAATTCCCAGATTATATGATTGTACTGAGGGTGTTGTTAAAGTGGACGGTATTGATGTGAAAAAGTATAAGGAAAAGGATTTAAACAATAAGATCGGATATGTAACACAAAAAAGTATTTTATTTTCCGGTACAGTGGAGTCAAATGTTGCTTATGGAGAATGTGAACAAAACCTTGTATTTGACGATGTGAAGGAAGCTGTTGAAATAGCACAAGCTGTCGATTTTGTTGAAAAAATGGAAGGTACTTACAAAGCACCGATTGCGCAGGGGGGAACCAATGTGTCTGGTGGTCAGAAACAGCGAATTTCAATTGCAAGAGCAATTGCAAAGAAACCGGAGATTTTAGTATTTGATGATTCGTTTTCTGCCCTCGACTATCGTACAGATAAAATTTTGAGAAAAACATTAAATAAAAAGTCAAAAGAACAGACCAAAGTAATTGTTGCGCAGCGAATTGGTACAATCAGACATGCGGATCAAATACTTGTCTTAGAACATGGAAAAATAGCGGGAATAGGAACACATGAAGAACTCATGAAATCTTGTACGGTTTATAAGGAGATTGCCTATTCACAGTTGTCAAAGGAGGAACTTGCAAATGCCTGAAAAGAGAAAAGCAAACAAACCCGGGGCGGCACCTGGCGTAAGCAGCATGGTGGCGATGGATAAAAGTAATGATTTACAGAAAGCATATGGTGATTTCTTTAATTACATTGGAAGATATAAGTTTTTATTAGGCGTTGCCATTATATTTTCTATTATTGGGGCAATCTTCAATTTGATTGGACCCGGAAAATTTTCAGAGATAACAAACTTGATTACAGAAGGATTAAACGGAATAATTGCATTAGACAAAATAACAGATATTGCAATTTTACTGGTTGTTTTGTATGCACTTGGCTTCGTACTGAATTATATTCAGGGTTTCATTATGGCGACAATCACACAGAATGTTACAAAGAATATGCGTCATGACATAGAATCCAAAATAAACAGACTTCCACTGAAATATTTTGACAGTGTACCTATAGGAGATGTTTTAAGTCGTGTGACAAATGATGTGGATACAATCGGACAAATGATGAATCAGAGTTTTTCGACACTTGTATCATCTGCGGCTCTTCTTTTGGGTTCTCTAATCATGATGTTTTCGACAAATGCGTTGATGGCGACAAGCGGTGTACTTGCTACATTACTTGGGATTATTCTCATGTTTCTTGTAATTGGAAAATCTCAGGTGCATTTTAAGGGACAGCAGGAAGAATTGGGAATTATTGATGGGCAGATTGAAGAAATATATGGCGGGCATACCGTTGTGAAGCTTTATAATGCAGTGGCGGATGCAAGAGAAAAATTTCATGACAGTAACGAAAGACTGTTTAACAGTGCGTGGAAAGCGCAGTTTTTATCTGGAATTATGATGCCACTGATGATATTCATCGGTAATCTGGCTTACGTAGTTGTCTGTATTGTTGGTGCAATCCTTGCAGCGAAAGGAAGTATCAGCTTTGGAGTAATTGTTGCATTTATGTTATATATTCGCCTTTTTACACAGCCGTTACAGAATCTTTCACAGGCGGCTACCAGCGTTCAAAGTATGGCAGCTGCATGTGAGCGTGTGTTTGATTTTCTTTCAGAGGAAGAAATAGGGGATGAAAGTGATAAGAAAGAGTTCCTTCAGACGGTGAAGGGAGATGTGACATTTTCTCATGTCAGATTTGGATATGAGGAAGAACAGACAATCATCAGAGACTTTTCTGCACAGATTAAAGCCGGACAGAAGGTGGCAATTGTAGGACCTACAGGAGCAGGAAAAACTACGATGGTTAATTTATTGATGCGATTCTATGAGATTAACAGTGGAAAAATACTAATTGATGGAATGGATATCGGTAATTTGACCAGAGACAACATTCATAATCTATTTGGAATGGTATTGCAGGATACCTGGCTGTTCGAAGGAACCATACGTGAGAATATTTGCTACGGGAAAAAGAATATTAGTGATGAAAGACTGGATGAGATTTGTGAAGCAGTGGGATTACTGGATATGATTCATCAAGAACCAGAAGGATACGACACTGTTTTGGATGATAAGGCAAGTCTCTCAATCGGACAAAAGCAGCTGATTACAATTGCCAGAGCAATGGTTGAAGATGCACCGCTCATGATTTTGGATGAAGCGACCAGTTCCGTAGATACGAGAACCGAGTTGAAAGTGCAGCAGGCAATGGATTTATTGACTGAAGGAAGAACCTCGTTTGTGATTGCACATAGATTGTCAACAATTAGAAATGCGGATTTGATTTTGGTAATGAAAGATGGAGATGTCATAGAAAGTGGTAATCATGAAGAATTATTGAAACAGAAGGGATTTTATGCAGCCCTTTACAACAGCCAGTTTGAGGAAGCTTCAACAAATATGTAGTGAAAAGGAAAACGTTATATGGAAGATAATAAAACATTAGAAGTGTTTGAAAAAGCACCAATCAAGAAAGCGGTACTTCAAAATGCATTATGGAACATGTAAGATTACAATAAGTCAGGCTTTATATTGCTGTACTACAGCATTTTTGATAGCAGAATTCTCAGCATCATTAGGTTGGCAATGTGTGATCTATTTGCAAATATTTGAAATCAACATAAAAGTGATTCATATGCTTGTTTTAGCTTTTATTTTGGCAGTTATAGCGCTTGCTGCATATTTTTTAGAAAAAACGCTATTTAAAAATAATTATTTGAACTATCTTTCCAGTTGGGAAATCATTTCTACGTTTGGATTGGTGGTCGTAACATTTTCATTTAGTAATATCAACTTTTTAATCACAGATCAGATTCTATCGCCTTCTGTTCAAATGGGAATCTTTAAAATGAGGACACTTGTGGATTTAGCGGGTCTGGCTGTTTTATATGCTTTTCAAAGCAGAGCGAGCAGATATATTTATGAGAAAGAAATGGATTCTATCCGTATGGCCTTAAGAAATCAATATGAACAATATCGAATTTATCAGGATAACTTAGAAAAATTGAGGATTTAAGATTATCTTCTCGGAAGGAGAAGCAAAGAAGAACTAAAAACGATGGCCGGAAGGAGTGGAATGATGAAAGTAATGAAAATTCTGCCGGTAGATTGGAACTATACGATTCCTTTTGGCCTGCTTCACTCCCATAAACCAACCCCGGTAATCCGGCAAATTTTAAAAGCAGTCCATGAAATATCAGAGGACGGGAATTAACTATTAACCTAAAGGTTGAAACTGCATAACCAATCGAGACTTCTGCGGAAGTCTCCTTTTTATTACAATAAAATCACAAAAAGGAAGGGATGATCTTCCGGGACCGGGAACGGCGGTGATTCAGTACACGGGACACAGCGAATATACTGAAAATGACCCGCCAACTTTTTCCTTCGTGGGAGAAAATGATGGGATTGCCAGTTGGCGCACCATGCAGCGAAGATTGGAAGCCATGAGTGAGCTGGGGATTCCTACAGAATTTCATCACTATCCGGGACTGGGCCGTGGATTTGGAATTGGCACAGGCACCATCGCAGAAGGATGGGTTTCGGAAGCGGTAGACTTTTGGGAAGAACAAATGTAAGAAACAATATTTTGAGAAAGGACAATGGATATGAAAAAAAGATTACTTGCAATGGTTTTAACTTTAGGACTGCTGACTGGATTGACTGCATGTGGCGGTCAAATAGCAGATACGAAAGTGGAAAGAACACAGGAAAAAAAGAGCAGCGAAGAAAGCGTAATGACAGAGACAGAAGAAAACACGGAACAGGAAACAGAGCAGGCGGATGATGCTGCCCAGACATCAGAAACGTCAAATATCCTAATCGCGTATTTTACAATGCCGGAAGATATTGATGTAAGCGGGATTGACGCAGATGCCGGTGCAAGTATCGTAGTAAAAGATGGAGATGTCATGGGAAATTTGGAGTACATGGCGCTGACAATCCAACAGGCGGTCGGCGGAGATTTGTTCCAGATTGAGACACAGGAAACTTATCCTTTGGATCACGAACCTCTGGTGGATCAGGCGGCGGAGGAGCAGGATGAAAATGCCAGACCTGCTCTTGCTACCCATATTGAAAACCTTGAACAGTACGATACGATTCTCCTTGGTTATCCGAACTGGTGGGGAGATATGCCGCAGGCACTGTATACATTTTTGGAAGAATATGATTTTTCCGGTAAGACAATTATTCCTTTCACTGCCCATGGAGGAAGTGGATTTGCGGGAACGGTAGGAACGATTGAAAGTTTGCAGTCAGAAGCTATCGTGAGGGATGACGGTCTGTCCATATCCAGAAATGACGTGGCAGACAGCGCAGAGGAAGTCAGACAGTGGGCATTAAATCTTGGACTGTAAAGAAACCAGCGGTTGAAAAGGGCTTTGTAATGAATAAAAGAGTGATAACCAAAATTATCATAGATATTGGGATGACAGTCGTTTTGATTTTACTTATGGCTTATGAGTTGGTAGGTCGTAAGGCACATGAATGGCTGGGTGTGGGAATGTTCCTCCTGTTCGTCGCGCATCATATTCTGAACCGGGGATGGATAAAAGGGATGTTCCGCGGAAGGTATTCCCCTTTCCGGATTTTGCAGACAATTTCCGTTATACTGGTGCTTCTATCCATGTTATGCTCTATGGTTAGTGGAATTGTCATGTCAAGGTATGTGTTTCAGTTTCTGGATATTTCAGTGGGTCGAAGCTGGGCAAGGATGATCCATATGCTGGCTGCTTATTGGGGATTTTTGTGTATGTCTTTCCGCCTGGGGACGAATTGGAAAATCATGATGGGAATAGCAGGTAAAGCATTGAAAAAGAAATCATATATCCGGGAACGCGGATTAAAGCTGGCGGGAATCATGATCGCGGCTTACGGCATTTATGCTTTCTCAAAAAGGAAGATAGGAATGTATTTGTTCTTGCAGTCTATGTATGTCTTTTTCGATTATGAGGAACCACTTATCTTTTTAATGCTGGATTACGCTGCGGTTATGGGATTGTTTGTCTGGATTGGGTATTATAGCTCCGGTATTTTAACCCGTATAAAAAAGTAAAGTAAATATTGTAATATAGGAAGGCAGTAAAATGAAAAAAAGCTTCATAAATAGCAAAATGGCGGTTTTATTGTGCGCTATCCTTTTCCTTTCCGGATGCTTACTGCTGTCAGGTAAAAACAAGTCAATAGAAGAAAGTCCTGTGGAACGGGATTTTTTTGCTATGGACACATGGTTTTCCTTTACTGCCTATGGAAACGGAGCCAAACAGGCATTGGAACAGACGGAAAACAGGATGATCCAGTTGGAGCAGTTGTGGTCTGTGACAAATGAGGACAGTGAAATTTATGCTTTAAACCATAGCGGCGGACAAACGGTAAATTTATCAGAAGATACGGCTGAGAATATAAAGTTTGCTTTGGAACTATCAGAAAAAACAGGTGGTGCTTTAGACCCTACGATTTATCCTGTTTTGACAGCATGGGGATTTACCACAGGGGAGAATCGTGTTCCGGAAGAGTCAGAAATTGAAATGCTTTTAAATAGAACCGGATATGAAAAGGTAAATCTGCAAGGTACGCAAATAAAACTTCCTGCGGACTTTGAACTGGACTTGGGTGCAGTTGGAAAAGGCTGGGCAGGCGATGAGGCGGCAGCAATCCTGCGGGATGCCGGAATATCTTCTGCGATTTTGAATTTAGGGGGAAACATTCAGGCGGTAGGAAGCAGACCGGATGGAAGTGATTGGCGGCTGGGAATCCGAAGTCCTTATGACGAAGGAAATTTGGGAATTTTGGAAATTTCTAATTGTGCCGTCGTTACTTCCGGGAATTATGAGCGATATTTTGTTGATAAGGATGGGAAAAGTTATGGGCATATCCTTGATCCAAATACCGGCTATCCCGTAGAAAATGAACTCGTTTCCATGTTGGTCATAGCAGAGGAAGGGAAAATGGCAGATGCGCTGTCTACTGCTTTGTTTGTGATGGGGAAACAAAATGCGGAACAGTTCTGGCGGGAAAATAAGGATTTTGAAATGCTGTTTGTGACAGCAGATGGAACCATTTACCTGACAGAGGGTATAAAGGATAGGTTTACCTTAAATCAAAATTTTGGAAATATGAAGGTTCAAATAATAGAAAATTAAGAAAAAAACGAGTGTTAATCTTTGGGTATAAACTGCATAACAAATGGAGACTTCTGAAGGAGATGCAACAGAATTATGTGTTGACAAGAGAGCGGATTATTATAATATAGTAAATATCACACCGATAAGAGAGTATAAAGTGAGATAATAATTGACAATTAAGGAAGTGATTTTATGTATAATCCCCAACTTGAAACCTTCTTAAAAGTAGCCGATGCAGGGAGCTTTAATAAAGCAGCAGAGCAATCTTTTATTACACCTACTGCAGTGATTAAGCAGATAAATCTTTTGGAAGCAGATTTAGGGGTGCAGCTCTTTGAACGTACGCATCGAGGATTAAAATTGACAAAGGCAGGAAAATCACTCTACCGTGATTCCAAATACATTATTCAGTATTGTCGTGATTCTGTCGTACGAGCCCAAAACGCCATGCAGGAGGACGAGCAGATTATTCGGATTGGAACATCTCCTATGACACCTGCGCAGGTATTATTAGCATTATGGCCGAAAATTCATGAGTACTGTCCAAATATGAAGTTCCAGCTGATTCCATTTGAAAATACGCCGGAAAATGCAAGAGAAATTCTTGCCAACTTGGGACAGAATATTGATATTGTTGCAGGTATTTTCGATGATACACTTTTAGATTTACGCAGGTGTAAAGGCTTTGAACTGTCGCGTGCCCCGATTTGCTGTGCTGTTTCCATCAATCATCCATTAGCAGAAAAAGAAAAACTACAGATATCTGATCTTCACGGTGAAAATCTTATGTTGATGCACCGGGGATGGAGTAACTATGTAGATAAGCTTCGGGATGATCTGTGGATGAACCATCCACAAATTCACATTGTAGATTTTGATTTTTACAATGTTGGTGTGTTTAATCGGTGTGAAAACAGTAACGATATATTAATGGCAGTTCAGTCATGGGAAAGCGTACATCCGCTGTTGAAAATGATTCCTGTGGAATGGGATTATACGATACCATTTGGTCTTCTCCATTCGCCGGAGCCGACGAAAGCTGTTGAGGAATTTCTCTCAGCTATACAGGAGATGAAAGAGTAAAATAGAACCGTGTTGCAGCCCGAAATGGAGCAACACGGTTTTCTTATTTTTTGTCAAAGTATTCTGCTCGTCCTTTGTACTCACTTTGGATAATTTCATTCATTTCTTCCGGTGTTTCTTTACAGCCTCTCTCCAGCCACATTTTGATGATTGCAGTGATACCGCTTTTGAAAAATTCCATGTGATAAGGAATGAAGCGATTATCGAAATGCTCCGCAGCAAGTCTTTGGTCATAAGCTACTATTTGATATTGATTATCATAGCCCAGCTTAAAATAGGTTTGATAGAAAAGCGGATTCTCTGAAATATGTCGGAACAATTTCAAATAATCATTACTGTTAAAGCTATTTGCAACTTCATCCTGATACAATTCACCCAAATTTTGCTCTAGATTTTCACGTACCACATCAGCCAGTTCGTAAATATCAGCATAGTTGGCATAAAAAGTAGAACGGTTTAGTTCTGCCAATTTGCAGATGTCGGAAACTGTAATTTTACCTAACTCTTTTGTCTGCAGAAGTTCAACAAAGACGGACTCCATTTTTGCTCTGGATTCTTTTTTTCTTTTATTATTTTTGGTATTCATAGGCAAAACCTCTTTATTCCAACACTTGTATGGATATTGATGATTGTTTTTCGACTTTCCTGACATTATAGTATAATTACAATAAACAAACAAGTGTTGTTTTAATAAAAGGAGGTTTCTATCATGAAAAAGAGTAGTTATGTAGCAATGATTTTGGGAACAGTCAGCGGAGTTCTGTTTGCACTTGGAATGTGTATGGCACTTCTGCCGGAGTGGAATGCTTTTAAACCGGGAATAATCGTCGGGTGTGTGGGGGTGGTTCTTGGTATTATTACCATAATAATCTGGAGAAGAATGGAAGGTAAGCAGCCGGTACAAATTGACCGTAAAGCAATTTTAACAGCAGTCGTTGGAAGTATCGGAGCCCTGGCACTTGGAATAGGCATGTGCTTTAGTATGGTATGGAATCAAATGGTACCAGGTATTGTCATTGGGCTTATTGGCATTGTTGTCCTGCTCTGTCTTATCCCTTTGACGAAGGGAATTAAATAGAAGGAGAAACAAAATGGCAAAATCAAAATTGGTGAAAGCAAATGAGAAAATCGCCGAAAGTGTAACTGGCGGTTTTCAGAAAATACAGGATGCCGTAGTCGGTGGATATACAAAAATTGAGAATAAGTTTGTAGACCAATATTTAACCCGCGATGGTGAAAGTGTTGAGGAGGCCAAAGCCAGAATTAAACGAGAACAGGAAGAACGGGAGCACAACAGCTAAAACATGAGTTATTACCTTTGAGTATAAACTGATGAACGAATCGAGACTTCTTCGGAGGTCTCGATTTTTTTATAATAAGAATATAAAATAGATGGGAGGTAAATCAGGATGAAGAAAGCAAAGATGACTCTTATGGTATATGTTTCAATAGGAATTTTTATAGCGTTTTTAATTATTTCGTGTATAGGTTTATTTATATTCAGACAGATATATTCGGAGAATACATTGATTGTATATTTTTCAAGAGTAGGAAATACGGCATTCAATGAAAATGTGGATGCCGTAACATCCGCATCACTTAGAGTAAACAAAAATGGAGAGTTGGAAGGAAATTCTCAGGTTATAGCAGAAGATTTGCAAAAGCTTTTAGGGGCAGATATATTTCGTATTGAGGTAGAAGATTTGTATCCTCAGGAATATGATGCAACTGTTGAACGGGCTAGTCAGGAACTTCAAAATGACGTGAATTTGCAACTTATATCTAAAATAGAAAATATGGAGCAATATGATAAAGTTGTTATGGTTTATCCTATATGGTGGGGAACTATTCCTGTGCCGGTTGCAAGCTTCTTAAAAGAATATGATTTTGCGGGAAAGACGATTTTTCCAATTGCTACACATAAGGGAAGCTTTTTGGGTAACAGTGTAAGTGATATCAGAGAAATTTTACCGAATGCTAAGGTCAAAAACGGAATTGCAATTAGTGGTGGTAGTGTCGATTATTTATTGGAATATTGGATTTTGCTAATATTTGCATTGAGTCTATTTATTGTATCTCTTATTTTTTATCGTAGTGGTAAGCTGATAAATAAACAAAAGATACTTTGTAATACAATATTGATTATTGCAGTTATTATAATTGCTATATGTCTATTAAGGCTTTTTATATAGATTCTAGAAGAGAAAGGAAAAATGCGATGAGTAAAAACGTTTTAATTTTATCAGGAAGTCCCCGTAGAGGAGGAAATTCAGATTTATTATGTGAAGAGTTTATGCGAGGTGCTGCATATGCAGGGAATCAGGTGGAGAAGATTTTTCTTCGCAGTAAAAAAATCGGCTACTGCAATGCCTGCTACTATTGCAAGCAAAGCGGAGGAATCTGTGCGATAAAGGATGATATGGCGGAGATTCTTTCCAAAATGCATCAGGCAGATGTGATTGTGCTTGCAAGTCCTGTTTATTTTTATTCCATTGACGCACAGATGAAAACAGTAATTGACCGTACCGTAGCGCAGTGGACGCAGATTAAAAATAAAGAATTTTATTATATTATGACTGCCGCAGAGGACAGCAGGCATGCTATGGACTGCACATTGGAATGCTTCAGAGGGCTTGCAGCCTGCCTTTCCGGTTCCAGGGAAATGGGCGTTATCTACGGAACAGGTGTGTACGAAGCAGGAGCAGTGAAAGATACGCCAGCTATGAAAGAGGCGTTCGAAGCAGGAAAAACTATATAAGGAAGTGTGTATAATATGAAAAAAAGAAAGCTTGGAAAAAGTGAAGTATTTGGCGGACATAAAATGAAGTAGACAGGAGGAAAAGAAGATGAAAGTTTTACTTGTTAACGGAAGTCCACATAAGGAGGGGTGTACTTATACGGCACTCTGCGAGGTGGCTGAAGCGTTAAACAAAAATAGGGTTGACACAGATATTTTCTGGATTGGAAATAAAGCAATTTCCGGATGTATTGCCTGCAAAGCCTGTGTCAAGAAGGGAACGTGTGCTTTAGGCGGTACGGTAAATGATTTTTTGGAGATTGCAGGAGATTATGACGGCTTTGTATTTGGTACTCCTGTGCATTGGGGTGCTGCCAGCGGTGGGTTAACTTCATTTATGGACAGGGCATTTTATGCTGATTTGTGTGGAGGAGGCAATCGTTTTCTGATGAAACCGGCGGCAGCAGTAGTTTCTGCCCGTCGTGCCGGAACAACGGCAACATGGGATCAGATTAATAAATATTTTGCGCTGATGCAGATGCCGATTATTTCATCTCGTTACTGGACGATTATACATGGTGCAACGCCGGAGCAGGTACGAAAAGATGAGGAAGGAATGCAGACGATGCGAATTCTTGGTAAAAACATGGCTTATTTCCTGCGTTGTATAGAGGCGGGTAAACAACTTGGTATTGCAAAACCGGAGTCTGAAGATGTTACGTTTACGAACTTTATTCGAGAGTAATGAGGAAAAAAGCAGGCACACATCATTCAAAAGGCGTAGAAAACTGATTTTAAAGTGCCTGTAATATATGTTTATATTGTTCTGCCAAAGTAGGTTTTCCCCATCTCATATACAAACTATACAAATAACGAGCAGTACTTTTGGAATAATCATTATCAGGGTTCTCGTTCATAACATCATGAAAGACAGCATCTGCGTTAAGCAGGTGCTGTTCTGCTATTACCGGCTGAGAACGAGTGTAGGCGATAACACCACGGTAGAACTCGCACAGTCCATAATCGAGATTGTTTGTACCAATGACTTCCTCAATGGTAGATTCGCAGAAATCAATGACTTCAAGAGCTGAATCATATTCCTTATTCTGCACCAGCATGTTAGCAAGTGAGAGTGTCTGCTGCAGGGTATCATTATTTTCTATCAATCCAAGGCTGGCATATTCACTGCGTACTGCGAAAGCTGTCTTTAATTCTGTTACAGCTTCTTCACGTTTCTTCCGGAACAGATAAGCAGTAGAGAGGTTGTTGTGCAGGTTTGAAAGCAGATTGGCGGAACGGGCATCCGCAGTATTGGTCTTATGGTAATTTTCCATGAGGGCAATCGCCTTTTTATATTTCTTGATGGCATTATCATATTCCTTGCGTGGAAACAGGAGCTGCGCTTTGTAATCTAATAATAATGCTTTGTCACAGGCAGAAATGTGGTTTGTTTCTTCCGTAATATCTGGTGTGATTGACTCATTTGAATTACATGGTTTATTCGCTCCATCCGACTTGCCTGCTTCATCCATTAGATTCATCACATATTCCATTCGGTCCACCAGCTCCGGCAGATAATCATTATCCAGGTACTTGTCAAAGTATGGGAACATATCCTGTAAAAACAGCAGATAGTAAGCCCTGTTATCTATGATGATATGTCTATTGATACTTTTCAGACATTCCATAACGGTCACTGGTCTTTTTACATCCAGACCATGAGCAAGGCATATCAGATGCAGGTGATTCAGCATAACATGGCAGTCCGATACGGTTGGAATGGTCTCTGCGATTGCCACTTCCTGAATGAGAGGATGGAGTGCAATCGTCTTATTTTCGGTATCTTCACTGATAATGCCATAGCGTATCAGCTCATTAACATTTTTGAGAGAATCCAGTTCCAGCCACATTTTGAACGCACTTTTATAAACTCCTGATACCGGCAGGAGTGAGAGGTTACGGAGGATATCAATACTGTCTTCATTTAATCTATTAAGCTTCATCAACATGCGAAGGTGTCCTATCATACTGGCATAGGAGAATTCATCATCCTTGAATACCTCGATTTCTTCCGTGTTCTGCCCGATACCGCAGGAACGCAGCTCCTGTAACAATTCTTCCGGTTCCATGCCGCTGGCTTCTAAGGTAAGAGCAGCCATGCAGACAGTCAGGGTATGACAGTTCACTTCTTCTATAATGGCAGACACACTGTCCGGATCACGTTTTGCAGAAGGACAATGTTTGTAGAACAGTTCTGTCAGCTCTTTTTCTTTATCCAATTCCTTTACTTCTATAGAATCATAATTCTTAAGTCTGCATCTGCTGGTAATCAGTAGCTGCATATCATTCTTCATCAGTTCCTTTAAGAAGGGTTCGTCCTTTGGAAGCACATTGAAGTTATCCAGAATCAGCAGTGTATCTGTGTGGAGCCTCTGCATCACCTTATAGTGATTCTGAAAACGGACTTCTTCATTCATTTCTACGGAATCGTCTGCGAATGTAAGATTTGCGATGTCCTTTCTCAAATCCCCGGTGTAATACAGATAAATGATATTGGTGTACTTTTTACGGTTCTTCTGTGCATAGGCTTTGGCAACCTCACTTTTCCCAATGCCTGCCATACCGGTAATGAATAAGACGGATTGACTGGAAAGATGGGATGCGATTGCTTTCAACTCGTCTTTTCGCCCAATGAATGCCTGATTGAAGGAGGGAAGTTTATTGTAAAGAATCACTTCGGATAGATCAGGAGAATACAGCGCACCTGTGCTATGGTCGTTTAGAATAGCATATCTTACAACAGAGCAGAAAAAGGCTGCATTATCTCGCTCCTGAATCAGTGCATCAGCCATTTCCTGCCCGATGGTTTTTATACTGTCTGTAATCAATTCCTCCATCTGGATTCGAGCCTGTGCTTCGTTCAACAGGTTCGGAATAATCTTATCTCTGAAATCATCCTCCATCGTATCCCATTCATCCTCATCTTCATAAGTCTTTAGGATATCTATAGGAATCGGGCGGGCGCCATTGCACCAGCGGCTGTACATCGTCGTGTCATCTGCGATTAATTCCGAAGCTGTCAGAGTATCATCCAGATATGCAGAGAACAGACTGCGTACAAGCTGGTGCTGCGGGTAGGTTTTCTTTTTATTTTCCAGTAATACACCAATCACATTGGCGAAGGTCAGTCTGTTTCTCATCTGCGTGCTCCTTTCAGAGAAGATGTATCAATCCACCTATCTTAATTGTCTTTCTATATTTTCAATCTTTGTAAAATTTCTATGTCAAGTTCCGGTCAAGTGACCGTCAATTATTTTATCCTCTATATTTTACTACAATTAACTTACAAAACGTAGCCGGGCGGCATCAGAAATGAAGCAAACCGGCTACAACAATCATAACACAAAACAAACAGATGTTCTACAAGAATATCGAAATGTTTTAACTGTACATTGAAAACATCATGAGTTGTATTCACAGTCAACGGACTTTGCGATGATGCTTAAAGCAATTTAAGTGGAGCGAAGAGTAGACACTTCCGTCAAGGGTGGGAGAGGATCTCGCGCAGGAGAGGCCCACAGGCAGGTTTCAGTAGTGAGAAATCGGTGCTAAAGAATCCAGACAGTGGATACGTAGAAAACCAAACTAAGAGGACTGGAACAATCTTACTTTAGGAACCGCTTATTGCGGGTAGGAAAGAAGGTGGTTAATGAGAATATTACGATAGGAGGCGAGACTGCAATGAAGACAGAACTTGATACAAGAGCATTATTAAATGTAAAGGAAATGTGTGAGTACCTTGGTATTGGACAGACGAAAGCAAGAGAATTGCTTTCCAATCCGGCCAATGGTTTCACGGTAAGAATCGGTAACAGACTATATGCTCATAAGGGCAGATTAGACCACTGGTTACTGAATCAGATTCTTTCATAATAAGAACACGGAGGGTTTCAAAATGAGAATTCAATTTTTGAAACGGATTGATAATTGTAAGGTTTTATGGTAGAATAAGGACGATATTTGGAATCCTTCCTATTCTACACTTAGGAAGGAAACATAAATGGGTAAATCCCTTAATGGTAAAGAATTAGGTAAAGGCTTATCACAGAGAAAGGATGGTCTTTATCAGGGAAGATTCGTGAATCGTTTTGGCAAGAAACAGACGGTTTACGCAAAGACGCTGAATGAGGTAAGACAGAAGCTTAGAAACGAACAGTATGAGGATGAAAAGGCACTCAATGTTGTTACGAAGGACGTAACGCTTGACGAATGGTATGAAATCTGGATGGATACCTGCAAGAAGAATTGCAGAGCCTCCACGAAGGAGACATACGCAGGTCATTATCGCAGAATACAGAAGGCTCTGGGATGGAGAAAACTCACATCCTTGAATTTACTGATTATGCAGCAGGCGATTAACGAACTGGAAACAGACAATGAGCGTAAGAATTCAAAAAAGATACTGGTCGATATGCTGGAGAAAGCAATAGACTCTGATTTACTTATCAAAAATTCTGCTAAGCAGATCAATACTGTGATTTCTAAAGAGGTTAAGAAAGAACGTAGAGTATTAACGGTAGGTGAAACGGAGCTTTTTTTTAGCTATGCGAAGGACACATTCTACTACAAGTTATATGTAGTGGCAATCGACACAGGAATGCGTATTGGTGAGTTGATGGGGCTTCAGTGGTCTGATGTAGACTTTGAAAAGAAGGTTGTACACGTCAGACGTTCCTTATGCTATTTCCGCAAGGATGGCAAATATGTCTTTGAATGGCATGATACCAAGACGCATAACAGCAAGCGAACCATTCCCTTAACAACAAGAGCTATGGAAGCTCTGAAAGAACAAAGAGTTCGCAGGCAGGAGATTCTGCTTAAGAACGCACAAACAGCACAGGACGAATACAAGAATCTGGTTTTCGTAACCAGAAACAATCGACCTACACAGCAGTTCATCGTACAGGAATGTATGGATGTAACAACGAGACGAATTCAGAAGGAACACCCGGAATTTGAGAGGTTCTCTCCCCATTGTTTCCGTCACACCTTTGCAACAAGGGCAATCGAGAACGGAATGCAGCCTAAGAGCGTGCAGAAGCTTCTCGGACATGGCTCCTTACAGCTGACAATGGATTTGTATTGTCACGTAACAGATGATACCTTGTTTGACGAGATGAGGAAGATGGAAGCGGTGTAAAGTGTGTAAAAAGTGTGTAGTAAAGCAATTTGAGACAATAATAAAGGCGTGAAAGCCTTATAAACAGGAGGTTTTAAGATACAATGGAACAGTACAAGCAGGAATTTATCGAGTTTATGGTTGAGAGTGATGTGCTCAAATTTGGAGAGTTTACATTAAAGAGTGGACGTAAATCCCCATTTTTTATGAATGCAGGAGCTTATGTGACAGGTTCACAGTTAATGCGTCTTGGTGAGTATTACGCAAAGGCGATCCATGAGAAGTATGGAGATGATTTTGATGTCTTATTCGGACCGGCATACAAGGGAATCCCGATCAGTGTTGTAACAGCAGTTGCATTCAGCAAATTGTATGGAAAAGAAGTCCGTTACTGTTCGGATAGAAAAGAAGAAAAAGACCACGGAGCAGATAAGGGAAGTTTCCTTGGAAGCAGTTTAAAAGACGGTGACCGTGTTGTCATGATCGAGGATGTTACAACATCCGGTAAATCCATGGAGGAGACAGTTCCGAAAGTAAGAGGAGCTGCAAATGTTGAGATCGTTGGCCTGATGGTTTCTTTAAACCGTATGGAAATGGGACTTGGCGGTAAAATGAGTGCACTTGATGAAATCCGAGAGACTTATGGTTTTCCGACAAATGCGATTGTAACGATGGAAGAGGTCGTAGAACATCTTTACAATAAGGAATGTCAGGGTAAGATTGTCATCGATGATGAAATAAAAAAAGCAATTGATGCATACTATGAACAGTATGGATGTAAATAATGCGATGGATGACAGAAAAAAAAGACGCCGGCTGATTGCCGGCGTATTGTTCACTGTTTACTTTGCAGTGTTATTTTATTTTTTATTTTTTTCAGAAGAAATGGGACGAACTTATAGTGAAAGAGCATATCACTATAACCTTGTTCCATTCAAAGAAATTATGCGATTTATCCGTTATCGTAAAGCTCTTGGCACTTATGCAGTAGTTTTGAACCTTGCCGGCAATATTATTGCGTTTATGCCATTTGGAACATTTTTGCCGATCTATTATGAACGGTGCAGAAAAATGTGGTATACGGTTCTTTACAGTTTTGAATTAAGTCTTGTCGTGGAAATACTGCAACTGGTATTTAAGGTTGGAAGTCTGGATGTAGACGACCTGATCTTAAATACGATCGGGGGATTGTTTGGATTTCTTATCTATGATCTGGTGAAAAAGTTGACGCGAAAGATCACAGGGCGAAAGATGCATGATAATTAAAGTTCCAGATAGGTACCGCTTTTTACTTCTATCACAGAATCGCCATCAACTTCGAGCCATACACTGAGGGCACTTGGATTGTAAACTCTCCTGCAGTCTGCAGAAAAGAGGATACGTTTTGCAGCGTCCATATAGTCAATGATCTCGATGTTGGTTGCGTACCAGATATCATCCCTGCCACCCATATATGCGCAGAAATCTTCAATTACATTCCAGTTATCATGATTGTCAAATTCATAACTGTGACCCCATACATACATTAATTTTAAATACTGTTTTTTCTTAAATTCTGCAAAAAATTCAGCTTTTTCCATCAGATCCGGGGCGTCATGATGACAGGTCGGGTGCCATTCAAGCGGATCGGTTGGAAGTGCAAAATCAGCTGCCGGTTCTACGACACGGGCATAGGCAATTCCAAGCTGGCGGAATAATTGTTTGATGTCTTCATTGTAGGAACCATTTGGATAAGCATGTCCGCGGATAATGCGGCCGGTGATCTGTTCTAAACCTTTCCGGTCAGCTAAAATTTCTTCTGCAACTTCCGTCATCGGACAGCGTGCAATGGTCGGGTGAGTCATGGTATGGGTTGCAATTTCATGTCCGGTATAAAGTTCGTTGATACGTGAACTTTTAATCCGTGGTGGAGTAAGCCCTTCTTTATCGATCATTCCATAATTTAAATTAAAAGTTCCCCGTATGCCGTAACGGTTAAAAATAGAAACAAGACGCTCATCCTGGATTTTGCCGTCATCGTAGCTCATAGTCAGTGCTTTCGCCTTTCCTTTAGGGAAACATACATAAACTTTCATTGATAAAATCCTCCTGCAGGTTACATGGTAATATCTTTAAAATCTATTGTTATAGTAAACGCTTTTTACTTGGAGTGCAAGAACAATATGACTGCCGGACAGGTTGCATAAAAAGATATGTTTTTGTATAATAAAAGAATGTCGGCAGGAAAATGATATTTGAGAACGGCATGGAAGATTTAGGGTAAAAATATGTGCCTGTCAGACACATGGATAAAAAGTGTGAAAATGAGGATAAATAGGATGCATAAAAAGCATAAAAGAGGATATAAATTCACAGACAAAAAGCAGTCAAAAAGGGGAGTTATTGCATGGATGCTGTCAGTTATTTCTTTAGCAGTTCTTGTTGCTGTTATTGTCTGTTCTTTTCAAAACAGAGGAAACGGCAGTATGTATCTTGGAAGTGCAGGAGTATCGTCCATGTTAGTCGGTGTGGTCGCATTATTTAATGCTGTCTTAAGTTTAAGAGAGGAAAATTCTTATCGTTTTTTTCCTTACCTTGCGACGATATGTTCTTTCCTTGCAGTTGGTGCATGGGTGGCATTATATGTGGTTGGATTTTTGCTGTAAATCACAATGTGTTAGATTACAACGTGATATATTTTGATAATTTATAATGACTCAGAATAGAGACATTCATTTATAAAAGAAATGGAGATTCAAATGACAGATTTTGAAAAACAGATTTCATTTATTATGGAACTGGATAAAATAAAAAAGATTACAAGACAGACGTATTTAAGCGATGGGAGCAGAAAAGAAAATGATGCGGAACATTCCTGGCATCTGGCACTGATGGCGTTTGTGCTTGCTGATTATGCGAATGAGCCGATTGATGTATTAAAAACCATGAAAATGGTACTTCTTCATGATGTCATAGAAATCGATGCCGGAGATACCTACGCATATGATACGGAGGGCAATAAGACAAAGCGGGAGCGCGAATTAAAAGCGGCAGACAGGATCTTTGGATTACTCCCGGAAGAACAGAAAAAGGAATACCGCGGTCTGTGGGATGAGTTTGAGACTATGGAGACACCGGAATCAAAGTTTGCCAATATGTTAGATAAGGTGCAGCCATTATTTTTAAATGATGCATCGGGTGGTATCTCATGGGAAGAACATGGTGTGAAAAAGTCTCAGGTACTTAAAAGAGATGAGAGAGTGCATGAGGGCTCTGAGCGTATCTGGGAGTATGCAAAGTCATTGATCGAAAAAAATGCGAAGTATGGAAAACTGATTGATGAGTGATAGAATTTTGTTGTGGAGGTTTTGACTTAATGTTGTATAAAGAATTATATAAAGAATCCAACGAACTTGCAGAGGAGCGTTTTGCGCTGGTGCGTGAGCGGATCGCAGAGATCGAAGAAAAGCCGGAGACCGAAGAAAAATATAAAGAATATTTCAGACAGACAGCACAGTTACTGCAGAAACAGGCGGCTGTTTACGATCTGTGGGCAGATGATACGATTCAAAAGCGGAGTTTAAAAGAAGCAGAAGAATGTAATCTGGGATTCTATGAGGATATACTTGGAGCTTCATATCAGACAAGCTATGCGAATCCGGACTATGCTGTGAAAATATTAGGAGAAGAGTTTGGGCAGTTGCTCTGTGCTTATTTTGCTTACGTAAGAAGGGAGATTGGTGCAGCGTTTCGTGGAGATCTGATGCAGCTTACGATCCAGATGGAGCTGTTTGTAGAAATTTATAACCGTTTTGAGAATGGAGAAGAAAAAGATGCTCCGGAGAAGTCGGCAGTGCAGCAGGATCTGTACTGGTTTTTCCATGATTACAGTGAGATTTTTTATGAAAGAAGCCTGCGCAGGCTGATTGATCCAGCGGAAGATTTTGAGACGGATATTGTGATGAATGCAGATCTTACGGATCTGCGCTATCTGTATCGATACGGTGTATATATTGGAGAAAATGAAAAACAGATCGCAGCATTTTTAAATAAAATGACTGATGAAGAGATCCAGGCGATGGCAGACACCTATACAGAAGGTTACCGGATCGGATTTGAGGTGACAGGCAAAGATCTTGGCAAAAAGCAGACTGTCCAGTTGCGTTATCCGATCGGTTTTGAGCGTATGGTCCGTGCAGCGGTGCATAATTTTGAAAAAATGAATTTAAAGCCGACCATGCTTGCAACGGCAACTTCACCAAATAAACAGTTTGACTATGACCACAGGGAAGACCGTGCGCTTTATCTGGATAAAGCATATGTGGAACGCTGCTTAGAGGCAAGAAAAAATTATTTCGAGGAAGAGAAAAAACTTGCAGCAGGTCATGCAGGCCCGGCAGTTATTGAAGTATTCGGGGAAGAACCGTTTTCACCGGAAAATAAAGAGTGTGCAGTGAAATATAACGAAAAACAGCAGAAACTGTGCGTTTATGAGATGAATATGGCAGGGCAGATGATCAATGAATATATCAAGGGCGAAGAACGCAGTTTTACGATCATCGCATACCCGATACCGGAGATTGGAGAGCGTTTCGAAGAAATCTTTGCTGAGACTGTGAAATTAAATACGTTAGATTACAAATTATACCAGACAATTCAGCAGAAAATTATTGACGTTTTAGATACAGCAGATCAGGTACACATCACAGGAAAAGGAAAAAACAAAACAGATTTATATGTAAATATCTGGAAATTAAAAGATCCGTCAAAGGAGACTGCATTTGAAAACTGTGTGGCAGATGTCAATATTCCGGTGGGAGAGGTATTTACTTCACCGGTACTAGAAAAGACCACGGGAACATTATTTGTCGGACAGGTATATTTAAACGGACTTAATTATGAGAATTTAGAGATCCGGTTTAAGGATGGTATGGTAGAATCCTATACCTGCACGAATTTTAAGGATGAGGCGGAAAATAAAAAATATATCCGTGATAATGTCCTGAAACATCATGATACATTGCCGATGGGGGAATTTGCGATTGGGACGAATACGACAGCATACCGAATGGCGAGAGATTATCAGATCGCAGATAAGCTGCCGATTCTGATCGCGGAGAAAACAGGACCACATTTTGCAGTGGGAGATACCTGTTACAGTCATGAGGAGGACAACATTTCCTATAACCCGGATGGAAAAGCGATCGTTGCAAGGGAAAATAGTGTATCTGCACAGAGAAAAGAGTCCGTAGAAAAAGCGTATTTAAATTGTCATACAGATATTACGATCCCATATGATGAGCTTGACAAGATCACAGTGATAAGAAAAGATGGCAGTACAGAAGATATCATTGCAGATGGCAAATTTGTCTTAGCCGGAACAGAGCAGCTGAATGAGCCGCTTTTATAAAAACAGGATTGTTAAAAATAAGCTGGAGTCCTGCTTCAGAAATAAATAAGATAATATATAAGATTATTTAATAAATAAAATAATAAATATTAATTGGACTTCTAAAAGAATGACAGTTACAATACACATAGATAACAGTGGAGATTTGATACTGTAGGAATCTGGAAGGAGCACGATTATGGCAAAAGTTGGTATTGTAATGGGCAGCGATTCAGATATGCCGGTTATGGCAAAAGCTGCAGATATTTTAGATAAGCTTGGAATTGATTATGAGATGACGATCATCTCTGCGCACAGAGAGCCGGATGTATTTTTTGAATATGCAAAAAGTGCGGAAGCAAAAGGTTTTAAGGTGATCATTGCAGGTGCAGGAATGGCAGCACATTTACCGGGTATGTGTGCAGCGATTTTCCCGATGCCGGTCATTGGTATCCCAATGCATACCACATCGCTTGGTGGAAGAGATTCTTTATACTCGATCGTTCAGATGCCATCCGGTATTCCGGTTGCAACCGTAGCAATCAACGGTGGAGCAAATGCAGGTCTGCTTGCAGCAAAGATCCTTGCTACATCAGATGAGGCACTGCTTGCGAAATTAAAAGAATATTCGAAAGAGTTAAAAGAGCAGGTTCAGGCGAAAGATGCCAGATTACAGGAAGTCGGCTATAAGAATTACTAAAAGAAGCAGATAATGATAAATGTATTATTCTGAATAAAACACATGACAGCAGAGACGGACAGACGATACAAAAAATGAACATGTAAACAACAGATTCAGGAGGAAAAGTAAATGGATTACAAAAATTCCGGTGTTGATATCGAAGCAGGATACAAATCAGTGGAACTGATGAAAAAATATGTACAGGGAACCATGAGACCAGAGGTTCTGACAGGCCTTGGCGGATTTTCCGGTGCATTTTCCATGGAAAAATTCAAAAACATGGAGAAACCTACCTTAGTATCCGGAACAGACGGTGTAGGTACCAAAATAAAACTTGCGTTTCTTATGGACAAACATGATACGATCGGAATTGACTGTGTTGCAATGTGTGTCAACGATATCGCATGTGCAGGCGGCGAACCTTTATTTTTCCTTGATTATATTGCATGTGGAAAGAACTATCCGGAAAAGATCGCATCTATCGTAAGTGGTGTGGCAGAGGGATGCAAACAGTCTGATGCAGCCTTGATCGGTGGGGAGACAGCAGAGCATCCGGGACTGATGCCTGAAGATGAATATGATCTTGCAGGATTTGCAGTTGGTGTTGTAGATGAAAAGGACATTATCACAGGTGCCGACTTAAAGGCAGGAGACGTACTGATCGGTATGGCATCCTCCGGTGTACATTCTAACGGTTTTTCACTTGTCAGAAAAATCTTTGAAATGACAAAAGAGAGTCTCGATACATATTATGATGAATTAGGAAAAACGCTTGGAGAGGCATTACTTGTACCTACAAGAATTTATGTAAAAGCACTGCGCAGCGTCAAAGAAGCGGGAGTACGTGTCAAAGCATGCAGCCATATTACAGGTGGCGGTTTCTATGAGAATGTTCCGAGAATGCTGCCGGAGGGAAAACATGCCATGATCCGCAAAGACAGCTATGAGGTTCCGGCTATCTTTAAACTGATGGCAGAAAAAGGACAGGTCGAAGAAAAAATGATGTATAATACCTACAATATGGGACTTGGTATGGTACTTGCAGTAGATCCTGCTGATGTGGATAAGACTATGGAAGCAATCAAAGCAGCAGGCGAGACACCATATGTGGTTGGCGAGATCAAAGATGGTGAAAAAGGAGTAACCTTATGCTAAAACTGGCAGTCTTAGTATCCGGTGGAGGAACAAATCTTCAGGCGATCATAGATGCAATCGGTGCAGGAAAAATAACAAATGCATGTATTTCGGTTGTCATCAGCAATAATGTAAATGCCTATGCATTAGAACGTGCGAGGGCACATGGAATCGAAGCATTGTGTATCTCACCGAAAGATTTTGAAAGCAGGGAGGCTTTTAATCAGGCATTCCTTGAAAAATTAAATTCTTACAATGTGGATCTCGTCGTGCTCGCAGGATTTCTTGTAGTATTGCCGGAAATGATGATAAAAGAATACGAAAACCGCATTGTGAATATTCATCCATCCCTGATTCCGTCTTTTTGTGGAAAAGGGTTTTATGGATTAAAAGTGCATGAAGGTGTGCTTGCCCGTGGCGTAAAAGTAACCGGTGCAACGGTACATTTCGTGGATGAGGGGACAGATACAGGACCTATCATTTTACAGAAGGCAGTTGAGGTAAAGCAGGGTGATACCCCGGAAGTATTGCAGCGTCGTGTCATGGAACAGGCAGAGTGGGTGATCCTTCCGAAAGCGATCGATCTGATCGCAAACGGGAAGGTATCCGTGAAAGATGGTCATGTGATCATTGCAGAGTAAATAATGGAATATCAGACCGATAAAATGGATTCATGAAGTGGCAGTGAGATAAATGAAACAAAATGTATCATAAAAGAGTAAGGAGCGACGGAGAATGAAAGTATTAGTAGTTGGAAGCGGTGGACGTGAACATGCAATCGTGACAAGTGTGGCAAAAAGCCCGCGTGTCGATAAAATTTACTGCGCTCCGGGAAATGCCGGAATTGCGGCCCTTGCAGAGTGTGTACCGATCGGTGCCATGGAGTTTGATAAACTTGTGGCTTTTGCAAAAGAGCATGCCATTGATTTTACGATCGTTGGAATGGATGATCCACTGGTTGGCGGTATCGTGGATGTTTTTGAAGCAGAGGGATTAAAGGTATTTGGACCTCGTAAGAATGCAGCTATTTTAGAGGGTTCTAAGGCATTCTCAAAAGATCTCATGAAAAAATATAATATTCCGACAGCGGCTTATGAAAACTTTACTTCAGCAGAGGAGGCACTTGCTTATTTAGAGACAGCAAAGATGCCGATCGTATTAAAAGCTGACGGGTTGGCGCTTGGTAAAGGTGTTTTGATTTGTAATACCTTAGAGGAAGCAAAAGCTGGTGTCAAAGAGATCATGGAGGATAAAAAGTTCGGAACTGCCGGAAATACCATGGTCGTGGAAGAATTTATGACAGGACGTGAAGTGTCTGTTTTATCTTTTGTGGATGGAAAGACGATAAAGATCATGTCTTCTGCACAGGATCACAAACGCGCAAAAGACGGTGATCAGGGATTAAATACCGGAGGAATGGGAAACTTTTCACCAAGTCCTTTTTACACGAAAGAAGTGGATGATTTCTGTCAGAAATACATTTATCAGGCAACCGTGGATGCCATGGCCGCAGAGGGAAGACCGTTTACCGGCGTTATTTTCTTTGGATTGATGCTGACAGAGGATGGACCGAAAGTGTTAGAGTATAATGCGAGATTCGGTGATCCGGAAGCACAGGTCGTACTTCCACGTATGAAAAATGATATCATTGATGTAATGGAAGCCTGTGTAGATGGTAAGTTAGATACCATTGACCTGCGGTTTGAGGATAATGCAGCAGTCTGCGTGGTTTTAGCATCGGATGGATACCCGGTATCTTATGAAAAAGGATTTAAGATCAGTGGTCTTGAAAAATTTGATGGAAAAGATGACTATTTCTGCTTCCATGCCGGAACGAAATTTGATGAGAATGGCGATATCGTCACAAACGGCGGACGTGTGCTCGGTATCACGGCAACCGGAGCCGATCTGAAAGAGGCAAGAAAGAAAGCCTATGAGGCAACCGAGTGGGTCAGCTTTGCCAATAAATATATGCGTCATGATATCGGAAAAGCGATTGATGAGGCAGAATAAAAGTGGAGGACACATCAGATGACCAGAAAAGAAAAAGCGATCGAATTACATAATAAAGGATTTAATTGTGCACAGGCAGTTGCCTGTGCATTTGCTGACGAAACCGGAATACCGGAGGAAACGTTATTTGCAGCCTGTGAGGGATTTGGACTTGGCATGGGTGGCATGGCAGCAACCTGCGGAGCAGTATCCGGTGCTGTTATGCTTGCAGGATTAAAAAATAGCTGCAAAAACCTAGAGCAGCCGGCAAGCAAGGCAGATACCTACAAACTGACCAGGGAGATCACGAAGGAATTTCTTGATAAAAACGGATCACTGACCTGTGGGGAGTTAAAAGGCGTTACAACTGGAAAGGTACTAAGAAGCTGTCCGGATTGTATCCGTGATGCTGTGGAGATCGCCGAGAAGATCTTAGAATTATAAAAAAATATGGAATGATACTATGTTATATCAGAAGGAAGATGCGGGAAAATCCTGCATCTTTTTTTTCTTTACCTAGAATTATATTTTTACACTTTAAAGTGGCAGAATGACGTGAAAAAAATACGAAATAATTTATCGTTATGTCAAAATATACAACGAAACAAAACGAAAAATAAAGAAAATTGATAAAGTGCACAAATAAAAAAGAAGAATTTTCAAGAAAGACAGAAGAATATTGTATGTTTATCTAATCCTCCTGTTGATATAATGCACTTGTAACAAACAAAGAGTTACAAATACATTAAATCAAATGGGAGGATTTTTCTATGAAAAGAAAGGTAGTTAGTGTAATCTTAGCAACAGCAATGGTAGCATCTATGGTAGCAGGATGTGGCGGAAGCAATAATGCATCCACAAACAATGCCGGAACAACAACCGATGCAGCAGCAAGCGATACATCAAATGATGCAGCAGCTACAGAGGCAGCCGACGCAGGGGACGCAGCAGCCGATGCAGCAACAGACGCAGATGCAAGCCTTGCAGACAAAAAAGTTGGTGTATGTATTTACCAGTTCTCCGATAACTTCATGACACTGTTCCGTACAGAGCTTGAAAATTATCTGGTAGAAAAAGGATTTTCAAAAGACAATATCACAATCGTTGATGGTGCAAACGATCAGGCTACACAGACAGGTCAGATCGATAACTTCATCACAGAGGGTGTAGATGTTCTTATTATCAACCCGGTTAACTCTTCTTCCGCAGCAACCATCACAGATAAAGTAGTTGCAGCAGGAATCCCGCTTGTATACATCAACCGTGAGCCGGATGAAGAAGAGCAGAAGAGATGGTCAGATAACAACTGGGATGTTACATACGTTGGATGTGATGCCCGTCAGTCCGGTACTTTCCAGGGTGAAATGATCAGTGATCTTGGCCTTGATACCGTTGATTTAAATGGAAATGGAAAGATCGACTACGTTATGGTAGAAGGTGATCCGGAGAACGTTGATGCACAGTACCGTACAGAGTATTCTGTAAAAGCTCTTGAGGATGCAGGACTTGAAGTTAACTGCTTATCTGATCAGGTTGGTAACTGGCAGCAGGATCAGGCACAGCAGATCGTAGCAAATGCCCTTGGACAGTACGGTAACGATGTAGAAGTTGTATTCTGTAACAACGATGCAATGGCACTTGGTGCTTTACAGGCAATCCAGAGTGCAGGACGTACCGTAGGTACTGATATTTATCTGGTAGGTGTTGATGCATTATCAGAGGCATTAGAGGATGTTCTTGCAGGAACCATGACAGGTACCGTATTTAACGATCACTTCTCACAGTCCCACAGTGCAGCAGATGCAGCTATCAACTACATCACAGGCGCTGGCAATGATCACTACATCGGATGTGATTATGTAAAAGTAACAAAAGACAATGCACAGGATGTTCTTGACATGGTTAAATAATCTGTAAATAGAACAGGGTATAAAAGTGGTGCGGGTGCATATGGCACCCGCTGCCACTATTCATAAGAATTATGATCAGACTGCAGAAATGCAGAAATGAATGTATGAAATAAAAACAGGCAGATATATATTCTATGAAAAATGAAGTGTGCTAAATAGCACAGATATGAAATAGGAACATAATTGGCAGAGAAGTAAGCCAAATGATATAAAGGAGGAGAAACATGGCTGAGTATAAACTGGAGCTTAGGGGCGTGTGCAAATCTTTCCCCGGTGTCAAAGCACTTGACAATGTACAGTTATCACTCCGTCCGGGAACAGTCCATGCACTGATGGGGGAAAACGGTGCAGGAAAATCAACCCTGATGAAATGTTTGTTTGGTATCTATAAAATGGATGCCGGAGAAATTATTTTGGACGGAGAAAAAGTCGAGATCAATAATCCGGATGAGGCAATGAAAAAAGGAATTGCCATGGTACATCAGGAATTGCAGCCGGTACCGGCAAGAAGCGTTGCAGAAAATATGTATCTGGGAAGATTCCCGACAAAGTATGGACCATTAAAAGTCATCGATCATAAGAAAATGTATGAGGAGACTGCAAAATGGTTAAAAGAAGTAAAAATGGATTTTGATCCGAAAGCACAGCTTGGATCTTTATCCATAGGTCAGATGCAGTCTGTTGAGATTGCAAAGGCTGTTTCACAGCAGGCGAAAGTTATCATCTTTGATGAGCCGACATCTTCTCTTTCCGATAACGAAGTAGAAGCATTGTTCCGCATCATGAATGATCTAAGAGACAAAGGTGTGGCAATGGTTTACATTTCACATAAGATGGATGAGATCAAACGGATCGCTGATGATATCACGGTCATGCGGGATGGTACATATGTTGGAACCTGGCCGGCAGCAGAGATGACAACAGACCAGATCATCACAAAGATGGTTGGACGTGAGCTGACCAATGTATATCCACCGAGAGAAAACAAACCGAGTGATGAAGTAGTTATGGAAGTAAAGAATCTTTGCTCCATTCATGCGAAATCATTCCAGAATGTAAGTTTTCAGCTCCACAAAGGCGAGATCCTTGGATTTGGCGGTCTGGTAGGTGCACAGAGAACAGAGCTTATGGAAGGAATCTTCGGTATCCGTGGTATTGCATCCGGTGAGATCTATATGCATGACAAAAAGGTAAAGATCAAACATCCGATCGATGCGATGAATGCAGGAATTGGTCTGATCACTGAGGATCGAAGAGGAAACGGTATTTTCGGATGCCTGTCCATAAAGGATAATGTAGGTGTATCTATTTATAACAAATATCTCAATGCAGGATTTGTTTTAAATCACAAAAAGATCAATGAGATCGTAACAAGCAGTATTAAAAAATTAAGCATTAAGACTCCGAGCATGAAAGAACATATTTCCAATCTGTCCGGAGGTAACCAGCAGAAAGTAATCGTTGCAAGATGGTTAGCCAACGATCCGGATGTTCTGATCATGGATGAGCCTACCCGTGGTATTGATGTAGGTGCAAAACATGAGATTTATGAGATTATGTGTGACTTAGCAAAACAGGGAAAAGCAATCATCATGATTTCTTCAGAGATGTCAGAGCTTCTTGGAATGTCAGACAGAATTTGTGTTATGTGTAACGGTAAACTGACCGGTGAGGTTGAGAAACCGGAAGATATGACACAGGCAAAAATTATGGAATACGCAACAAGATTCTGATGCGATAGGAGGAGACGAAAATGGGAAAGACAAAACAGCAGAAAGTAAAAGATTTTTTGATCAACAACGGGGTTATTATTGTAATGTTCATTCTGGTAATCTATACCGGTTTAACATCCAATAACTTCTTTACAAGCAACAACTTAATGAATATTCTTATGAATATGAGTGCACGACTTGTCATTGCACTTGGTATTGCAGGATGTGTTATCACCGCAGGATGTGACCTTTCCGCAGGACGTATGATCGGTTTTGGTGCATGTGTCTCAGGTATGTTGTTACAGCGTCTGGATTACTCCGGTAAATTCTTCCCGGATATGAAACCTATGAACGTATTTTTAGTAGCGATCATCGCAATGCTCATCTGTGCAGCATTTGGTACTGTAACCGGTATCTTTATTGCATACTTAAATGTACCACCTTTCATTGCAACCTTAGCAATGATGGAAATCGTTTATGGTATTGGACTTATCGTAACAAACGCAACACCACTTGGTGGTTACGTAGAAGCATACACAAATGTAGCAAATGGTAAATTCCTTGGTATTAACTACCTGATCTGGATCGCAATTGTTGTGGCAGCAATCACATGGTTCATTTTCAACATGACTCGTCATGGAAAATATATGTATGCGATCGGTGGCAACCCACAGGCAGCAGAAGTTGCAGGTGTTCCTGTAAAGAAAACATTGATCTTAATCTACATGAAAGCAGCAGCTATGTATGGTCTTGCAGGATTCATGCTCGGCGCAAAAGCAGGTGGTGCATCTGTTCAGACCGGATATGGTTACGAGATGGAAGCAATCGCAGCATGTACGATCGGTGGTGTATCCGTAACAGGTGGTCGTGGTAAAGTTTCATCCGCTATCATCGGTGTTGCAGTATTCGAGTTATTAAAGGTTGCACTCCAGTACTTAGGAATGAATGCGAACGCACAGTACATCGCAATCGGTGTTGTAATCTTCGTAGCAATTTCTCTGGATATCAGAAAATATATAGCAAGAAAATAAAAGATACGGTATAATTTCTATATCGGACTGTAAAATAACGGCTGGGTGTTACAGACCAGCCGTTATTTTTTCTCTATGAAAAAGAAAGGAAAACAAGGATTATATGACTACAGAACAGATTTTAGAGACAGCAGGAATCCCATTACTTTTATTTGTGATTTTGATCTATTATGGAATGCGTTTATGGTTTATGAAAGATATTTCAGCCATCCGCGGAAAAAATAAGCCGCCGGTGAAAGACGAAGAAAATTATGCAAAGGCTGCAGGAAAGCTGATGTTCTTTTTTGCAGTTGCAACGCTTGTCATGATGTTTTTATTATTCTGGAACACCTATATTGCAGTGGCAGAGATCATTATCTGCACTGTGATCCTTGGAATTTTATGGCATAATATGAATGCAAAATATGGAGACTAGCAGGAGAAAGTTACAATGAATTTATATTCGGTATTATTGGTAGATGATGAGGAAGAAGTATATTCTGTTATCATGAAAAAACTTGACTGGGAAGCGATGGGATTTCGTATTGCCGGATATGCAAGAAATGGTGTGGAAGCATTAGAACTGGCGGAAGAAATTCAGCCGGATGTTGTAATGACAGATATAAAAATGCCTTACATGGACGGATTGACTTTAAGCAAAAAGTTAAAAGAGCTTTACCAGAAAATTAAAATCATTATTTTTTCCGGATTTGATGAATTTGAGTATGCAAAAGAAGCTATAAAGATCGAGGCTGAGGAGTATATTTTAAAACCAATCAATTCAAACGAACTGCGGGAAGTGTTTGAGCGGATCAAGACAAACTTAGACAGAGAACTTGATGAGAAGCGCAATATCGAAAAACTGCGTGCATATTATATGGAAAGTCTTCCGGTATTGCAGGAAAACTTTTATACATCACTGATCGAGGGACGTATCCCGGCATCTGAGATTGACAAATATTTAAAACAATACCAGATACCGTGGAGCGGTCCATATTATGTAGCGACGATCTTACATATCAGCACACAAGATCCACAGCTTGAACTCGATCCGTTTTTGCTTGGAATGTCAGTAAAACAGCTTGCGGAAGAACAGTTTGTGGACAAGTGGAGATCTAATACATTCTTTTATTTGGGAGACATTCTTGTGATCACGCAGCTGAAAGATACCGCAGAGATCACAGTTTATACCAATGCAATGGATAAGTTCTGTAAACTGGCGAAGCGTGTCTGCGGTGCAAAGGTCACCGCTGGAATTGGAGCAATCTGTGATGAGATCGCAGAGCTTCCGGCTTCCTATCAGGGAGCGCGCAATGCGGTTTCCTACCGTGTGATTTATGGAAATACAAGAGCCATTAATATTGCAGAGATCGATCCACAGGGCAGTGCAGAAGAACCGTGGGAAGAACAGTCGATCGGGAATATCTTAAAAAAGATAAAGACCGGGGATGAGAGAACCTTAAAAGAAGCAGTGAAAGAGAGCGTTACACAGTTATCCGGACGGGGGGCATCACTGCAGAAATACCAGATATTTATCACGGAACTTATTGCTGAGATTTTCCGGTTTGGTACACTCAATGGACTGAATCTGGATGAAATCTTTGGTGGCAACGGTGATATTTACCGGGAAGTTATGCAGATGGAATCACCAGAAGCACTGGAAAGCTGGCTGTTAAAGACCGGATGCCAGATGCAGGAGATGATCCAGAATGGCAGACAGGATACGACGAAATCATTTGTGACAAAAGCGATCGAGTATGTCAGGGAACATTATGCAGATTCGAGTCTTAATGTGGAGAGTGTATGCAAAAATCTTTCTGTGAGTACAGCATATTTTTCCACGGTGTTTAAAAAAGAAACCGGAAAAACTTTTATCAATTATCTGACGGAGTACCGGATGGAACAGGCACTGGATCTGCTATTAAATCAGGATGAGAAAACATATGTTATTGCAGAAAAAGTAGGATACTCAGACCCAAATTATTTCAGCTATGCATTTAAGAAACAGTTTGGAATGTCACCTTCAAAATACAAAGCAGAAAAAAGGAAATAAATTTGTCAAGCATCAGGGAAAAAATAAAAGAGATAACTGCATATATAAGACATTTGGTAAAACCGCACAGTATTCAGGTGACGATCTCTATTTCGTTTACGATCCTTTCCATCTGCAGTATGTCATTTCTTGGCGTCACGCTCTACCGGCAGTTTTCAAACAGGGCGGAGACGATGACGATCGAGAGCACAGGGCAGCTTTTAAATCAGACCGCCATCAATCTGGAGGATTATCTCAGAAATATGCGTCGTATTTCGGATACCATGTATTACAGTGTCATCAAGAATAAAGATCTTGCCAGTGACACGATGGATGAAGAAATGAATCTTTTGTACGAAGCAAATAAAGATAATCTGATCAGTATTGCCTGCTATACAGGAGATGGGCAGCTTGTGGCAGCGGTACCTGTTGCAAATGAAAAAGAGCAGGTGAATATCATAACACAGCAATGGTTTACCGATGCGGTCGGTCAGATGGAGAATCTGCATTTTTCCACGCCGCATGTGCAGAATCTGTTTGATGATCCAACCTACCGCTATTACTGGGTCGTCTCCTTAAGCAGGGCTGTAGAGCTGACAAGCAATGGAACGTCGACACTTGGAGTCCTTTTGGTTGATATGAATTACAGCAGTATTGAACAGATCTTAAAGAAAGCAAATGTTGGAAATTCATCGGAATATGTTTACCTGATCGATGGTAAGGGTGAGATCATTTATCATCCGAGACAGAAACTGATCTATACGGATCTTTATCAGGAAAATAACATCGAAGCCGCAGGATATGAGGATGGAAGTACAGAAGAGATTTTTCTGGGTGAAAAACGTCTTGTTACAGTAAAGACAGTCAGTTATACCGGATGGAAGATCGTCAGTGTTGTACCGATGAGCTCTTTTGATATGGGTATGACCGGTACAAAATATTTTGTGATCATGTTAGTGACGGTGTGCCTGCTTGCTGTGATTCTTTTAAATCAGCTGGTGTCAGCAAGTATTGCAATGCCTTTGAAGAAGCTGAATAATTCGGTCAAGGAATGGGAGTCAGGAAACCTGAATCCGTCTATTTATATCGGCGGAACGATGGAGGTCGAACATTTAGGACGCACGCTTAAGTCTACTGTGGAACAGATAAGGCAGCTGATGCAGGATATTGTGGTTGAACAGGAAGAAAAGAGGAAAAGTGAACTCGATGCACTTCAGTCACAGATCAATCCTCATTTCCTGTATAATACATTAGATTCGATCGTATGGATGATCGAGGGCGAGCGGTATGAGGATGCAGTGTTTATGATCACACAGTTAGCGAGTCTTTTCCGCATCAGTTTAAGCAGGGGAAAGACGGTCATAAGTGTGGAAGATGAGTTAAAGCATGCCAGAAACTATATGAATATCCAGAAAGTCCGATATAAAAATATTTTTGAAGTGTGGTTTGACATAGATGAAGAGATCCTGCAGTGCTGTACGGTAAAACTGGTGGTGCAGCCGTTGCTTGAAAATGCGATCTATTATGGCGTGGAATGTATGGACGGAGATGGTGAGATCGAAGTCCGGGGATACCGGCGTAATGATGATGTCTATATTGAAGTAACGGATAATGGACTTGGAATACCGGAAAATGAGGTCGAACAGCTTCTGAGGGAAAATAATCGTGTACACAAACGTGGATCGGGTGTAGGACTTTTAAATGTGCATAACCGGATCAGACTGCGTTTTGGTGAAAAATATGGTCTTGAAATAGAGAGTGTGCCGGATGAGGGCACAACGGTAAGAATTCATCTGCCATATATTATATATACACCCGAAGAGCAGGAACGGTTAGAAGCAGGGAGAAAACAGCTATGAAGCAGGCCGGAAAAAATAATTTAATGTATTTAATGGCAGTGATTATAGTGATTATTGCATTTATTGCTTTTGCGACATATGGGATGCTTGATGACAATAAAGATGAGGAATGGTATCCGGTATCCGTGATCGTAGAAAACAGCAGCAGCGACAGGTATACTTCTTTCCGGGAGGGACTTGAACGTGGCGCAGAGGATTATCACATCCGGTTGAATGTTGTATCAACGGGGAACTTTCTCAATCTCGAAGAAGAATACCAGATCATCCACAGGGAGCTTGACAATGGGGCAAAGGGTGTGATCGTTGAAATGTGTGACAGCAGAAATTACACAGACGACGCAGCAGTGGAAATCGGTTCTGATAAGATGATCCTGGCAGAGACAGATGTGGATGCAGAGGGAATGTATGCGGCAATACTGCCTCAGTCTTATGAGATGGGGGCAGCAGTTGCAGAGGCTGTCATTGCGGATTATGGTGAAAATTTAGCGGAAGTTAATATTGGAATCCTTGCCGGAAATCAGAAACAGACTGCCGGAGTGCAGTGCCTGAAAGGTTTCATGGATAAAATCCAGACCGCCGGTGCATCCATTGCATGGAACTTGTCCGATGAAGATAACGTAAATAATACATTTGAATGGTGCCTGCAGAAAAAGAAAGTGGATATTGTGGTGTCTTTGGACAATGATACTACAGAGCAGGCGGTAGACTACCTTCAGGCACAGAAACAGATAAAATTCCAGCTTTACGGAATCGGATGTTCGGAAAAAAATGTCTATTACCTTGACAAAGGAGAAATCAGGGCGTTGATCGTTCCGAATGAATTTAATATCGGGTATTTAAGCGTGGCAGCGATCGCAGGACAACTGCGGGAGCCGTTATCTTCTGCAAAAACAGAAGAAATCGGTTTCCTTACAATTACAAAAGAAAATCTGTATGATGAGGAGAATCAAAAGATTTTATTCCCTATTGTACAGTGATATAAATGGGCAGAGATATCAGGTTGAGGGGCGAAGTGTCTGCCGCATATCAAATGGGGGAAATATCCTTGAAGAAAATAAAAAGATATAAAAAAATAACAGTTATTATTGGTGGAATTTTAGCAGGAAGCATGGTCATTTGTGGCTGTGGTGGCAGAGAAGATGCCAAAAAGAGCATTAAGATCGGGATTTCTGTTTATGATCAATATGATACATTTGTGTCAGAAATGATGAAAGATTTTAATGATTATGCAACGAAAAAGGAAGAGGAGACGGGCATCTCGATTAACATAGATACTTATAATGCCGCAGCCAGCCAGTCAACACAAAACAGTCAGGTAGAAAACATGGTTACAGAAGGATGTGATGTGATATGTGTCAACCTGGTGGACAGAACAGATCCGACAGCGATCATTGATCTTGCAGAAAAAAATGATATTCCGGTCATTTTTTTCAACCGTGAGCTGGTAGAGGAGGACTTAGAACGCTGGTCAAGACTATATTATGTCGGAGCGCAGGCGTTTGAATCCGGGATCATACAGGGAGAACTTGCGGCAGCGGCATTCCTGACAGATGATTCATTTGATAAAAATGGAGACGGAGTCTTTCAATATGTCGTGTTAGAGGGGGAAGCAGGTCACCAGGATGCGATCGTCCGTACGGAGTATTCAGTCAGTACGATGATTGACAGTGGTGTGGAAGTGGAAAAATTAGGATATGCGATCGCAAATTGGAACCGTGCACAGGCGCAGACAAAGATGGCACAGCTTATGTCACAGTTCGGGGATAGCATAGAACTTGTCATTGCCAATAATGACGATATGGCGTTAGGTGCGATCGATGCACTGAAAGCATCTGATCTTACAAAGGATGAATGGCCGGCGGTTATTGGAATCGATGGAACAGATGTAGGACTTGAGGCAGTCAAAAATAAAGAGATGATCGGAACAGTCTATAATGATAAGGAAGGTCAGGCAAGTGCGATGTTAAACCTTGCTTACGGGCTTTCAACCGGAGGGGATCTGTCGGATCTTGATCTGATCGACGGAAAATATATACGTCTGCCTTATGCGAGAGTGACATATGATGATGTGGATCTGTACATGGAAGGAGATACGGAATAAATGACGACGCAGAATGAAAAAACAGATTATCTTTCGGAGTGGCCTGCGCATTATTATGAGATCGAAGACATTAATGAGCGTGAGCGGATCTTAAAACTTGCAATAGAGCAGAAGTTAGATCCTGCCGGAGATGAGAAACGTCTTCTGGTTTTAAAAAAACGTTTTGGTGAGAAGCAGGCGGAAAAACGTGCGGATCATTTTTTGCACGCATGGATGATGATCCAGGCGACGGGGGCAGGAGGTGTATCCTTTTTTCAGAAAAAAAGACAGAAAAAAGAACTCTGCGGGTATTTTTCGCAGTTGGGTATCCAGATGGAGGAAACAAAAAATGTGGAGAAGGAACCCGACAGAGAGGATGCCTGTGGATATGTACTTGAGGAAGAGTGGAAAAATTTTGCATATACTTATCTTGCTTCCTGTACCGGGAGCAGGGCATATTGTTCGACTTTGTTTGGGATCGTTCCGATAAAAGATGCTGCAGTGGCGGAAAAGATCGCGAAAGATATCGATCTTGTGACGAAAGATTACCCGGCAGTATTTGGACTGGAGGAGGCAGTGCGTCCATTCCGCAGTATTATGGTGGATTCATTCTGCCAGTATGTTCCAAATGGAGAAGCGGTCTGGAAATCGATGCACGGATGAAAATGGAGATAGTGTCGTCTTTGGATGGAAACACTAGACATTTTTTTCATATCATAGTATAGTAAAGCATGTTGAACCTTGAAAATTGAATAAAAATTGTTTTATGTTCAGATACGCGGTCTTTGCACCCGTATACCGGACACATAAATAGAACAACAGATTTTACACGGCAAGTGTGTAGACTGTTGTTTTCCTAGAAGCGCCATGTACCTGCAGAAAAATGTTTGAAATCTGATAAAAACATCTGAGATTGATAAGGGCAGGTTAACGAGGAGGAGAGTGATCGAAGATTCGGCGGATGCTCTCCCGTACATTCCCAGTGCGAGATATACCGGCAAATATGCAGGTGACTGCAAAACAAATACGGTATAAGGGAGGAAATAACAAATAACACGGATGTGTTTATAATAGAAAAGAGGAAAATTTATGTGTGGAATTATTGGTTATACAGGCAGTGAAGATGTAAAAGGCGTATTACTTGATGCGTTAGAGCTCCTTGAGTACCGTGGCTATGACAGTGCGGGAATCGCAGTGGCAGATACTGACGCAAAACAGACGAAAGTTTATAAATGTGCAGGAAGAGTGAAAGATTTAAGAGCCATCTGTGAGTCGGAGAAAATTATCACAGAGTGTGGAATCGGTCACACCAGATGGGCAACACACGGAGGTGTTAATGACACCAATGCACATCCGCATCAGGTTGGAAAAGTAACTTTAGTACACAATGGTATTATTGAAAATTACAGAGAACTGATCGCGGACTATGAGTTAGAAAGTGTTTTAAAATCAGAGACAGACAGTGAAGTTGTGGCAGCACTTTTAAATAAGTTTTATACCGGTGATCCGGACGAAGCAATCAAAAAGACAGTATCCAAGTTAAAAGGAACATTTGCTCTGGTTATCTTATTTGAAGATCATCAGGGTGAGATTTATTCTACCAGAAATGTCAGTCCGATCGTTGCAACATTCTGTAAAGAGGGAGCTATGCTTGCTTCTGATCTGACAGCACTCTGCCGTTTTACAAACCGTTATTTTGTAGTTCCAGAGTATCATATTTTAAAACTTACAAAGGATGCGGTCAGTCTGAAAGATTTTAATGGAAATCCGGTTGAGCCGGACTATCTTGAAGTCGACTGGGAACTTAACAATGCCGGAAAGAACGGCTATCCGTTTTATATGGAAAAAGAGATCATGGAACAGCCGGATGCGATCGAGCGTACGATCGCAAACCGTATTACAAGCGGAATGCCGGATTTTACGGCAGACGGTGTGCCGGATGAGATCTTTACACAGTGTGAGCGTGTTAATATCATTGCGTGCGGTACAGCAATGCATGCAGGTCTTGTGGCTCAGGCACTTGTAAAATCGATCCTTCATATGCACATTGATGTGGATATGGCCTCCGAGTTTATGTATTCTGATCCTGTCATCGACGAAAAATCATTGGTCATCGCAGTTTCACAGTCCGGTGAGACGATCGATACGTTAGAGGCAGTCAAATATGCAAAAAAACGTGGAGCAAAATGTTTATCCATTATTAATGTAAAAGGATCTTCCATTGCCCGTGAGAGCGACTATGTGCTCTATACAAATGCAGGACCGGAGATCGCTGTTGCAAGTACGAAAGCATATACGACACAGCTTGCTGTATTTTATCTGATCGTGGCAAAAATGGCAGTGCTTCGTGGCGTTTTTTCACAGGAAGAGACACAGAGCTTTGTACGTGAACTGCAGCGTACACCGGATGTCATGAAAAAGGTATTAGAGGGACGTCAGGATATCCATAAACTTGCCAATAAAGTATTAGAAGCAAAAGATCTGTTTATGATCGGTCGTGGACTTGATTACTCTATTTTACTGGAAGGATCCTTAAAGTTAAAAGAGGTATCTTATATTCACTCTGAGGCATATGCTTCCGGCGAGCTGAAACATGGACCGATCGCGCTTATCACGCAGGATACGCCGGTCGTTGCAGCAGTGACACAGGAAAAACTGATGTCAAAGGAATTGTCAAATATCAAAGAGGTCAGATCAAGAGGTGCGGATATCGTGCTTTTTATCAAAGAAAGTCTTGCAAAAGATATTGATCGTGCATATGATACCTTCCATCTGCCGGATATGCAGGACGAATTTATGGTAATGCCTGCATCTGTGGCATTGCAGTTACTTGCTTATTATGTTTCTTCCGACAAGGGATTTGATGTTGATAAGCCAAGAAACTTAGCGAAAGTAGTAACTGTGGAATAAGAGAAGAAAAATAAAAAGATATGTGGAAAAGTGTCCGGGAAAAGGAAAAAGACCGCGTATCTGAGCATAAAAATAAATAAATCATAATTCAATTATGTAAGTAAGACCGGGGCTGTCACACCATATGTTGCGTGACAGCCCCGGTTACATTTAAACCAGTTCTGCAATCCGTGATACTGCCACGTAAATTTCGGAAATCTTATACCACGTACGGTAGTCGATGACACCGGTGACAGGCAGACCAAAGACACGCTGAAAAGTTTCCACAGCTTCCCTTGTGGCAGGACCATAGATCCCATCTGGTGTTACAGTTGGAATAGCCGGATAAGATCTTGAAATCCGTGCGAGTTCTTCCTGAATCTGGCGTACTTTTTCACCAGTAGAACCGATCGTAAGGTCTACCCTTGGCCAGGAAGCCGGAATACCGGATACTTCTTCTGCGGTGTTGATGTACATGTTGTTACCATAATAATAGCGCAGTATCTCAATCGTTTCATAGTTCTGGTCACCTAAGAATTTGCTGCCCCACTGACTCAGCCAGTTGCTGCAGGTCACACGTTCTCCGTCACAGTACTGCGTTAAGATCGGCTGGCTGACATTTGGTCTGGACAAAAAATTCTGGAACATCTCATCAACGATATCGGAAATACTCTGGAAAATGTTCCTGCCGTAAGTGAATTTCTGGTCGTAGGCGGTAGAGGAGGTGATCGTGAAACTGTAGCCTTTGTTTCGGTACCACTCCGTATATACACGGTTTAATGTAAAGGACATGATCGCAAGGATATTTGCGCGAAGAGTCGCATCCGGCCAGGTAGAATAAATTTCACTGGATGCCACATTTTTAATGTAATCCTTATAACGTACATAGTAATCACGGGCGGTCGTATCATTTGGAGGACCGTCATGTACTACAACATATTCCGGTACCACGACTCTGCTAAGAACGATCTCGCCAGTCTCGGAGATCGGCTTGATCTCGGATTCTGCAATTTTCGGAGGAAAATCGCCCCAGAGAGTATTGACAGGGATCACGATCGTGTCTATCGGGTTCCCCGGTGTATCCGCCTCATCCATTCGTACTTCCTGAAGCGACAACTGCTCCGAAAACAGTTCAATTCCTGACACAGTAAATGGGCGGAATCCTTCAGCATCGACCTGAATACTATACTGCGAGAACGGCTGGTTTTCGCCTGGCTCCATCGAGTATTCAAGCGGAGGCGTACGAAGCGTAATTTGTTCGGACATACCGGATGCATCTGTATTCACCTCCTCAACGACACTGTCCGGATCACCGGAATAGGAGATCGACACGCGGGCATCAGGGATGGGACGGTTACTTCCTCTTGCCGTAACATGGATTTTTAATTCACCTGCATCAATATTATTTTGTGTATAGGCAATATCTGACATGAAAAACCTCACAGATTCATTCTTTCTATTATATGATACAGCCGGCTGAAAGTGAATTGAAATTCTGGTATGATAAATAGAACAACATTGTATATGGAAAATACAGTTTTATAGTTTGTCAATTCACGGAAACGGATGTATAATAAAGTTCATTAGGAAGCAAACTTAAATGAAGTTGTGGAAGGTGCAAAAGTTTCAACGGACAAGATGATCCAGATGGCAGAGGCGCTTCAGATGGAAGCAGAGAGTGTGAGAAAGATCGATGAGAGCATTTCAGGGGTAGCGCAGATCGTAGATAATAACTCAGCTTCTTCCGAAGAAACAGCAGCAGTCAGTGAGGAACAGTCAGCACAGGTACAGACCATGGTGCAGTTGATGGAACAATTCGAAATTTAAAAATAATAAGAACTGCCACAGGAAGAATATCTGTGGCAGTATTTTTTTCGGGAGTACATCTTAAGAAAAATATAAGGTAATAAAAATATATGGTAAATTATAAAATGATCTTACAGTATGACGGAACACGCTACCGTGGGTGGCAGGTGCTGCCGTCAGAGCTTACGATACAGGGAAAACTACAGGATGTTTTAAGTAAAATGGCAGGATATCAGGTGGAAGTTACCGGTTCAGGAAGGACAGATGCGGGTGTGCATGCAAAAGGACAGACGGCGAACTTTCATCTGAAAGAAGAATGGGATGAGGAGAAGATTTTATCATATCTGAATCAGTACCTGCCGGAAGATATTGCAGTCTGCGAGGTAAAGAGGGTGGATGAACGTTTCCACAGCAGATACCAGGCATTGGAAAAGACGTATCTTTACCGGATTCATACAGGGAAAATACCGGAGGTATTTGAACGCAGATATGTTTATGATTATAAGGAACCGCTTGATGTAAACCGGATGAGAAAGGCAGCAGAATACCTGTGTGGAACACATGATTTTAAGTCTTTCTGCGGTAACAAAAAAATGAAAAAATCAACGGTACGGACAATCTTTCAGATACAGATCAAAGAATTGCCGGGAGAAATACAGATTTATTATACCGGAAATGGATTTTTACAGAATATGGTGCGTATCTTGACAGGCACACTGATCGAGATCGGGGATGGCAGAAGAGAGCCGGAAGATATATCAGAGATTTTAGAGGCAAAGAACAGGGAAGCTGCCGGATATACGGTACCGGCATGCGGACTGACACTGATTGAAGTTGTCTATCAAGAAAAGGAGTTGTCGCAGTGCAGATAATGTGCTGTAAAATAATATGGAAAAATGGTTTGTAATTAATAAAGGCGCTGATTTTGCAGGGATCGCAAAACGTTTTGAAATAAGTCCGGTCACAGCGAGACTGATCCGCAATCGTGAGGTTATGGGGGATGAGGCAATCGCAAGATATTTAAAAGGCGGGATCGGGGAACTGTACGATCCGCATTTACTTTTCGATTCAGACAGACTGACGGATATACTTATGCAGAAGATCCGGGAAGAAAAAAAGATCAGGATCATAGGTGACTATGATATTGACGGGGTAATGTCTACCTATATTTTGTACAAAGGGATCACGCACTGTGGAGGTAAGGCAGATTTTCAGATACCGGACCGGATGAAAGATGGTTATGGAATCAATGATCATCTGATCGGGCAGGCATATGATGCAGAGGTCGATACGATCATTACCTGCGATAATGGGATTGCTGCGATAGATGAGATCGCACATGCAAAAAGTCTTGGAATGACGGTGCTTGTCACAGATCATCATGAAATACCGTACACAGAGGAAAATGGAGAACGCCATTATAAAAGAAGCAAGGCAGATGCCATTGTAAATCCCAAGCAGAAAGAATGTAACTATCCGTACAAAAATCTCTGCGGTGCCGCAGTTGCGTGGAAAGTGATACAGATTCTCTATGAAAAATGTGGTCTTGCAGCGGAAGAAGCATATGTTTTCCTGGAAAATGTGGCATTTGCGACAGTCGGAGATGTTATGGATCTGACGGATGAAAACCGTATTCTGGTAAGGGAAGGATTAAAGCGGATTCATACGACCACAAATCCGGGAATGCGTGCATTGATCTTACAGAATAAACTAGAGCCGGAACAGATCAGTTCTTATCATTTTGGATTTGTATTAGGACCGTGCATCAATGCCAGTGGACGATTGGAAACTGCAAAAATTGCATTAAATCTCTTTTTACAGGAAGATGTGAAAAAAGCATCTGAGATCGCGGCGGAGCTGGTAGACCTGAATGCACAGAGAAAAGATATGACGGCAGAGGGGGTAGAACTTGCCGTGCAGCAGGTGGAAGAGGGCAATACAGGTAAGAAAGTCTTAGTTGTCTATCTGCCGGACGTGCATGAAAGCCTTGCAGGTATCATTGCGGGAAGAATCCGGGAGGCATACCATAAACCAACCTTTGTTCTGACAAAGAGTGAAGATGGTGTCAAAGGTTCCGGGCGTTCGATCGAAGCGTATTCCATGTATGAGGAGTTGTGTAAATGCCAGGAACTATTTACGAAGTTTGGCGGACATCCGATGGCGGCGGGACTTTCCCTGCCGGAAGCAAATGTAGAGATTTTCCGGGAAAAAATAAACGCATGCTGTGGGTTGACAGAAGAAGATTTTATTCCTAAGATAAAAATAGATATTCCAATGCCCGTCGATTATCCTGATATTCCACTGGTCAATGAACTTTCATTGTTAGAGCCATTTGGGAAAGCAAATGTAAAACCACAGTTTGCAGATAAAAATCTTGGCATTGACCGTGCAGTGGTAGTCGGAAAAAATCAGAATGTATTAAAACTTACACTCAGAACGGAACGGGGAATTTCCATATCTGCTGTTTATTTCGGAGATGTGAATGGATTCCGGGAATATTATAGTAAAAAATATGGAGAAAGCGAAGTGCAGCAGGCATTTTCGGGCAGGACAAATGCGATCCGGATGTCTGTGGTATATTATCCGGAGGTAAACCGGTATCAGGGAAATGAAAGTATACAGATCGTGATAAAGAATTATCAGTAAATGGAGGACATATATGTTTGGTGGAAAGAAAGAGAAGGCACTGCAGGATGAACTTTATACCATAAAGAAAGGTATCTCAGAATACAGTGAAGAACTAAAAGAACATTCTGTGCAGATGACGGCATCCCGCGTGCAGATGGAAGAAAATATCGATGTCCTTGGGGAAAAGATTGAATGTGTGGAAGAACTGGCACAGGAAAGCCACAAGATGGGAAAGGAACTGTACAGTACATTTGTTGAAGTACATAATGTGGTGGAATCTTTTGAGGCAAATCATTCTATTTTTCTTGGGCAGGTTGCGGAGCAGAATGAAAAGATCAAAGAGGTATTTGAACAGCATAAGGCATTAAAAGAACCGTGTGCACAGTTAGAAGAAAATCTCTACCGCGCAGAGAAAGCGCAGGATGGACTTGGTGATGTGACGACAGAACTGGAGAATGACGCTAAAAATATGAGTGTGCTTGCGTTAAATGCGGCGATCGAAGCAGCGAGAATGGGAGAAGATGGAGAGAAGTTTCTTCATGCGGCAGAGGAGATCAAAAATGTGGCACTGCGCTATGAAACGGAATTACAGACATTAACGGAACAGATCAGTGCTGTAACTGAGGCACAGAAAGAGATCAAAGAACAGGCTGCACAGATCAATGAGATGCAGGGAAGTATTGCGTCGATGGTAATGAAACTGTACAGTGACAGTGCACAGAAGCTTTCCATATACGAAAATGGACAGACATCATTAAGGGAACATATGTCAGGCAATGCAATGCCGGCAGCGGATTTTATAAAACAGGCAGGAGAAGATTTCTTAAAACTTGGGGATGAGGCGAAAACACAGATTGCAGCATTGCGTGAAGAAATCAATGCAAAGAAATCTGCTGAGGATGAACTGGAAAAGATCTGTGATGAATACAAGGAACTTTTGGATACGAAGTAATTTGTAAAGGATGGGAAATTTATATGGCAAAAGAAGAACAGATGACATATTTATCTGCGAATGGAACGACAAAGATCCATGCAGTAAAATGGATGCCGGAGGATGGAAAGTATAAGGCAATTTTACAGATCACACACGGTATGATCGAATATATTGAAAGATATCATGAGTTTGCAGAGTATCTGACAGAACGTGGGTTTATGGTTGTAGGTCATGATCATTTAGGGCATGGTGCGTCGGTAAAAGATGAGACGGAATGGGGATATTTTGCAGAAAATCCGAGTGATACATTAGTTGCAGATATGCATAGACTCCGTATGGCAGTTCAGGGCGAAAATCCGGGTGTGCCATATTTTATGATGGGACACAGTATGGGATCTTATATGCTGCGGAAATACCTGTGTCTGCATGGTGAAAATTTAAGCGGTGCGATCATTATGGGAACCGGGTGTGTGCCGGATGGCACAACGAAGTTTGGCATGACACTGTGCAGGGTTATGGCTCGTTTCCGTGGATGGAATTATAGAAGCAGACTGATGCAGAAACTTTCCTACAGCAAACCATACCACAAATTTGACCTTTATGGAAAAGATTATACCAACAGCTGGCTGACAAAGGACACAGAGCATGTAAAAAAATATTACAGCGATCCGCGCTGTACATTTGTCTTTACTTTAAATGGTTATCTGGGTCTGATGGAAGCGGTATATTTTGACAATCAGATGGAAAATATAAAAAAAGTGCCAAAAGATCTGCCGGTTTTCATGGTTTCCGGGGCAGATGATCCGGTTGGAGATCTCGGTGAAGGGGTAAAAAAGGTTTACCATATGTTTAAAGAGGCAGGTGTGGATGACCTGACATACCGTTTGTATGAGACAGACCGCCATGAGATATTAAATGAGACAGACCGCGATCAGGTCTATGCGGATATCTGTGCATGGATGAGTGTCAGACTTGAGTAGTAGTGTGGATATTTTCACATGCAGAAATGGAGATTTTTATTATGAGAAACAAAAAAGCAGTTAAAATGTTATGTATGATACTTGCAGCAACAATGCCAGTTTCTTCCGGTGTGGCAGTGCAGGCGTCACAGACAGAAGTTTTAGTGGCAGCGGAGCAGAGTGATACGGAAAGTCCTGCTGAAACGTCGGAGAAAAATACAGACAGCAGTAATATTGAAGGCACGATTCAATATGTAGATGATGATACAGATTCAGGTGCCAAGCAGGATGGAAACAGCACATCGGATCAGGCGCCACAGCAGGATGGAAACAGTACACCAGATCAGGCGTCACAGACAGATAATTCTCAGAATATCAGCGGAACGATCGTCCAGAACGAAGACAGCGATAATGTCACGATCAAAGCCAGTGATAAACCATACCTTGCATTAGGGGCAGATCTTAATGATTCACAGAGAGCGACGATCCTTTCCATTATGGGAATTGATGCGGCAAATCTGTCAGATTATGATGTGGTTTATGTGACAAATGCAGAGGAACATCAGTACTTAGATTCCTATATCTCATCCTCACAGATTGGAACAAGATCGTTATCTTCCGTTGTGATCGTGCAGAGAGATAAGGGGAGCGGACTTAACATTTCTACGACAAATATTAACTATTGTACGGTTGGTATGTATAAAAATGCACTGACTACGGCAGGAGTGACCGATGCAGATATTATCGTTGCAGGACCGACTCCGATCTCAGGAACGGCAGCATTAGTAGGCGTTTTAAAAGCATATCAGGAGATGACAGGAAAAGAGATCAGTGATTCGGTAGTTGATACAGCACTCAATGAACTTGTGCTTACCGGACAGTTAGAAGAGTCCTTAAAAGGTGTTTCGGATGCAGAAGTAGAAGAATTTATTGCATATATCAAGGCATTGATCGCTAAAGATGATCTGACAGATGATGAGGGAATCAATGGAGCAATCGATGAGGCCTGTGAAAAATATGGTGTGACTTTATCGGATGATGAACGTCAGCAGATCGTAGATCTGGTAAAGAAGATCAATTCACTGGGGATCGATCTGAATGGACTGGTGGATTATGCAGAATCCTTGTACAATTCGTTTAAAAATGGGGACAGTAGTTCTTCTGGTGGTATAGCAGCGGTTGTCGGTGGATTTTTTAAGTCGGTATTTTCTTCAGTAGGGGATTTCTTTAAAAAGTTGTTTTCATAATTATTATCAATATATAACGAAAAGAGGAAGCGTATGTTAGAGAGAAAAAGAAAGCTGGACTGTGCAAATGGACGCCAAAAAGCTGATCTCGTATTAAAAAACGGAAATGTGCTGAATGTTTTTACGGAGGAAGTGTTAAAGGCGGATGTTGCAATCTGTGGTGACACGATCGTAGGCGTTGGTGAATACGAGGGAGAAAAAGAAATCGACTGCACTGGCAGATATCTGGTGCCGGGATTTATTGATGCACATATGCATATTGAATCCTGTATGGCAGCGCCGGGAGAACTTGCAAAGGTTCTTGCAAAGGCAGGCACAACAACGATCATTGCTGATCCGCATGAAATTGTGAATGTCAGCGGAACAAAGGGAATGGATTATTTCCTGAAATGTGCCGCAAAACTTCTGGTGAATGTATTTTTCATGGTACCTTCCGCAGTTCCTGCAACGGATGTGGAGACCAACGGCTGCGGTGAATTTCTTGCCTCTGATATGATGAAATATGTGGATAACGCAAGGGTGCTCGGACTTGGCGAGACAATGCGCTTTTTGGAGTGCTGTGAAGGCGAAAAGAGAATGGCAGATAAGCTGGAGCTTTTTGCCAAGAAACATATTGATGGACATGCGCCTGGAATCCATGGAAAAGAAGTTCAGGCATACCGTCTTGCCGGCGTGGAAAATGATCATGAATGTTCGACTGCTGAGGAAGTACTTGATAAACTTCGTGCCGGACTGCATATCTATGTGCGCGAGGGAAGTGGAGCAAAGAATTTAGAGACACTGATCAAAACAATGCTGGATGCTGGGGTATGTTTAGACCGTTGTGCATTCTGTACGGATGACAAACATGTTGAGGAAATCCGCAAAGAAGGACACATCAGTACCTGCATCCGTAAAGCAATCGCACTTGGAGTGCCAGTCGCAAAGGCATATAAGATGGGAAGTTACCAGGCAGCAGAGTTTTATGGATTGAAAAACTATGGTGCGATCGGTGCCGGTTATCGTGCAGATATCGTATTTTTAGATGATTTAGAGCAGGTCAGACCGCTTGATGTCATGAAAGACGGGCGTATTTTAACAGAGGAAGATTATGCAAAAGATTATTCCGTGCCTGTTCCGGATGAGCTGCTTCATACGGTTCATGTCGGAGAAGTCACCAAAGACAAGATCAGACTTTCCTGTGATGGAAAAACAGATGTGATACAGATGAACCCGCATCAGATTGTGACGACACATCTTATAGAGGAAGTTCCAACGGAAAACGGTTATTTCAAACCGGATGGAGTTTACAATAAGATCTGTGTAGTGGAACGTCACGGTAAGACCGGTGAGATTGGTGTTGCTCCACTCAAAGGATTTGGCGTCAAGGGCGGTGCAGTGGCAACATCCGTTGCACACGATTCCCACAATCTGATCGTTGCAGGTGATAATGATGAAGATATCCTTGCAGCCATCAAATGTGTGGAAGAAAATCAGGGCGGCTATGTCATTGCCTCCGGCGGAAAAGTAGTAGATGTGCTTCCGCTTCCAATCTGTGGTCTGATGAGTGAGAAGTCCTGTGATGAGATTACCGAAAAAGTGGCAGATATGTTAGAGGAAGCGAAGAAACTTGGCATTTCCGAGGAGATCGATCCGTTTATTACGCTTTCTTTTATGGCACTTACGGTGATCCCGGAAATCCGTGTGACAGAGCGCGGTGTATATCTGTTTGGTGCAAAATAATGGTTTCAGTATACCATTTTGCGTAAGAGTTAAATTAAGTTCTATCAATAAAAATGAGCGAAGAGATTGTTTCTTTCTTCGCTCATTTTTTGTCTTAAATTATATCATGAAATACCTGATAAATATTGGTTTGTTGGGCTATGAGTTCCCCGGCGAAGGGTGATATCGCAGTTTTGTGATT
>OIYP01000140.1_pt1 | contig 51817 bp, 37 predicted proteins | sample 1588261 | NCBI WGS metagenome assembly OIYP01 (sample SAMN03283293) | human gut metagenome | biome: human-associated habitat; material: feces | host: Homo sapiens | place: Peru | collected 2012 | reverse complement strand
CCTGCCCCTCCGGGTTGTCCATTCTTTGTTCAATAAATTTTAGGAGGGATTAGTGTGAAAGAAAGTAGAGGAAAACCATAAATAGGCGCACTTAAATAAGCTGTCTAAGGTAGGCAACTTTTTGAAGTGCTATGGAGTTAGAAAATTAGATCAAGAAGCTAATGGTTCATCAGGAGGAAGTATTCCTTCTCGTTGTAATAGTTTCTTGGCTTGCTTGATAGCTTTTGCCTTTTGCTTTTCAACAAGAGCTTCAGGCATATCAATTTTATAAAGGTCGCTCGGATTCCACTGCTCGCCAGTAGACAGCATCTGGTAAATGGCAGTAAGAATCATACGGGCAATAGCGATAATGGCTCTTTTTTTGCCGCGACGTTTCACAAGAGATTCATATTTCTTTTTGTAGTAAGGAGATTTGTCAGATTTTACGGCTGCATGAGCACACTGTACTAATGCAGGTTTGAGGTAGACTCCGGCACGTGTAATCCGAACAGATTTCTTCTTACCAGCAGATTCATTGCTGCCTGGTGTTAAACCAGCCCAGCAACATAAACGTTTGGAACCCCCGAACTGAGACATGTCCGTACCAATTTCGGAGATGATAGTGATTGCACTATCACGTTTGACACCCGGAATGGTACAGAGGAACTGGACAGCATTTTCAAAATCAGGATTAGAAGAAATCATATTTTCTATCATTTTATCAACATCATTGATTTCGGCTGTGATATAATCCATATGTGCGCGGACGAGGCGCATACGGTATTTTTGGGCATCAGTCATCTGATATCCTTCGACGGATTCTATAACAGCATCTTCTTTGGATTTGAGGCTCCGAAGAAGCTTAGATGCGATTTCTTCGTGGTTAATGGATGTACCCGATTGTTCAAGCAGATAGTCGATAATGGATGTGGATGACTTCCCAAAGATATCGGAAACAACAGAATCTAATGCAACATTACAAACAGTAAGAGCATTCTGATATCGATTCTTTTCACTTGAACGGCAGGAAACAAGCTTGTAACGATAGCGAGTGTATTCCCTGAGAATACGGACTATCTTACAAGGGATATAGCTGCCTTTGACAAGTCCGAGACGGAATAAATCCCCAATCCATTTAGAATCTTTGGTATCATCTTTGTTGCCTTTCACAGCCTTTACCCATTTGGGATTGGCAATGACAACATTGATTTCATCTTCCAGAAGATTAAAGACAGGAACCCAGTATTTACCTGTGGATTCCATACAAACATCATGGCAGTCATTGTCAAGAAGCCACTGCTTGAATTCAAGAATGGAATTATTAAAGGTAGAAAAGCGTTTCTTTTGGTAAGAGGGCTCAATACCACCGCTGGTTTTGACGATTGTGGCAACGAGAAACGATTTGTGAACATCGACACCACAACAGGTTTGGTAAGTAACTTTCATAGTCAAACTCCTTTCGTAAAAGATAAGAAGCCATTGACTGAACTGCCACACAATTAAACGAAGGTGCTTAAACAATTCTTAGTGTACGGATTCATGATGCCACTCATTTGTGCTTGAAAAGGCAGAACTTACACTGATTTTTATGCTGTCTAAAACGAAGAAAATTATTACAACTTCTCCTCCCGTGCTTTGTAGTATAGCTTCTTGTAAAATATTTTACAGCACAACGTAGAGAGTTGAAACACTTTCATTACTATTTGTGCCGCCAGCCGAAGGCGGCGGAATGGAGACCAGCTATGAAAAGAAATTTATCTTTTTTAATTAAACTTCCGGTAATATTTTGCATGCTTTTGATGCTGGGTGGCTGTGCAATGCCTTTTACCGGAAAGAATATAGATCAGGTTGTCCTGACAACCGGATTTCGTGATGATGAGGTCTTCCGTATCGGAACAGCGGTCTGCAGTGAAGACGAATATATGCTGTATCTGACAAATACACAAAATCAGTATGAGCAGGTATATGGAAGTGAGATCTGGAGTGTTGCATCGGAGAATACGACGTTGGAAGATAAGATTAAAAATATGGTGGGAGCGCAGTTAGCGCAGGTTAAGACCATGAATCTTCTGGCCAAAGAAAATCATGTTTCCGTCACAGATGAGGAAAACAGGTTGATTGATACGGCGGCACAGGAATATTATGATTCCTTGAGTGATCATGAAATAGAGGCTCTACATCTGACGAAGGAAGATGTTGCAGGATATTATAGTGAATATCTTATTGCGCACAAGGTCTATACGGATATTATCTGCGACATCAATCCCGAAATCAGTGATGATGAAGCGCGTACGGTTACCGTGGACTGGATTTATATTAAGTCATCAAATGATGATGAACAGGCCAGACAGAGGGCATATGGAATTTTATCGAGAGTGCGCGGCGGAGAGGACTTTGAAACAGTTGCCGTTGAATGCAGTGATGACGCTGTTGTAGCTCATTCTTTCTGTAAGGGTACGGAGCCCGCGGAAATAGAAAAGGCGGCGTTTGATCTGGCTGAGGGAGAGATCAGTGATGTTATCTACTGTGAGGATGGATATTATATCTTAAAGTGTGTCAGCATGCTTAACAGAGAGGAAACTGATAACAATAAAATTAAAATGGTAGAGCAGCGCAAAAATGAGACCTTCCATGAAGTGTACGGATCATTTGCGATGGCGCAGGTAAAGCAGTTGAATGAAAAAAAGTGGAATGAGATTACTCTGCTAAAGGATGATCAGATAAAGACGTCGGATTTTTTTGACGTTTACGAAAAGTATCTTGGCAACAGTACGGATCAATTACAAAAATAAGAATGGATAAATGGCCTGAAAACCAATATAACATGTCATTCTGTGACACTTTATAAAAAATTTATAATTGCGCGAAGCCACTGAAATCAAGGCTTTACAATGATTTACTAGCACTCTGTTAAAACGAGTGCTAATTTTATGTTGAAATTATTTTTATCAGGGTATACAATGCATAATGTCGGGTGGTTCATTTGCCCGTAAAAGAAAGGAATGTGATTTTATTATGGCAAACAAACATGGCAATTTATCAATTAATAGTGATAACATTTTTCCAGTGATCAAGAAATGGTTATATTCTGATCATGATATTTTTTTCAGAGAGTTGATTTCCAATGGCTGCGATGCCATTACAAAATTGAAAAAGCTGGATATGATGGGAGAATATGAGCTGCCGGCTGATTACAAGCCACAGATTCAGGTTGAAGTGAGTCCCGAAGACAAGACAGTTACGATCACTGATAACGGTCTTGGTATGACAGCGGATGAGGTCGAAGAATACATCAATCAGATTGCTTTTTCCGGAGCGACTGATTTTATTTCCAAATACAAAGACAAGACCAATGAGGATCAGATCATCGGACACTTTGGTCTGGGATTTTATTCTGCATTCATGGTATCAGACAGCGTCGATATTGATACCCTTTCATACAAAGAAGGCGCAACAGCCGTTCACTGGGAATGTGACGGCGGTACCGAATTTGACATGGAGGATGGAGATAAAAAAGAGGTTGGTACGACCATCACACTGCATATCAATGAAGACTGCCTGAAATTCTGCAACGAATATGAAGCAAAAGAGGTCATCAAAAAATACTGTGCATTTATGCCGTATGAGATTTATGTTGGCAAACACAACACAACCGATACCGAGGTAGTCAAAGAGGAAGAGGTTCTTCCGACAGATGAAGTGGTAGAAAAGATCGAACCCAAGGAAGAGGATAAAAAAGATGCGGACGGCAATCCGAAAGAGCCCGAGAAAAAGGTAAAGATCAGGAAACGTCCGGAGCTGGTAAACGATACACATCCTCTTTGGACTAAAAACGCCAAAGACTGTACAAAAGAAGAATATCTGGAATTTTACCGCAAGGTATTCCACGATTATAAAGAGCCGTTGTTCTGGATCCATCTGAATATGGATTATCCGTTCAACCTCAAGGGAATCCTGTATTTCCCGAAGATCAACATGGAGTACGAATCCATCGAAGGAAAGATCAAATTGTACAACAATCAGGTATTTATTGCCGACAATATCAAGGAGGTTATTCCGGAATACCTGATGTTATTAAAGGGTGTTATTGACTGCCCGGATCTTCCGTTAAACGTATCCCGTTCCGCATTGCAGAATGATGGATTTGTGACCAAAATTTCTGACTTTATCAGCAAAAAGATCGCTGATAAGCTGTCCGGAATGTGCAAGACCGAAAAAGAAGAATATGAAAAATGCTGGGATGACATTGCTCCCTTTATCAAATTCGGCTGCTTAAAGGATGATAAGTTCTGTGAAAAGATGACAGACTATATCCTGTTCAAGAATTTGGAAGGCAACTACATGACACTTCCGGAATGTCTGGAAGTAAAACCGATCGATCCCGACAGTGAAGAGAATGCCGTAGATGAAAATGGTGAAAAAGTAGAGGCAGAGGTTGTAGAAGAAGGCGCCGACAAAGATGCCGACAAAGACGCACAGGATGCAGACGAAGCTGAAAAGAAAGAAAAGGTCATTTACTACGTTACAGACGAGAAACAGCAGAGCCAGTATATCAATATGTTTAAACAGGCCAAGATGGATGCCGTATATCTGACAGAGCGTATTGACCAGCCTTTTGTACAGCAGCTGGAAAATAAAAACGAGGGTATCAAGTTCAGCCGTATCGATGCGGATCTGACAGATGTATTCAAGACAAAGACCTCCAAGAAAGCCCAGGAAGAGTATGATGCCAAGGCAGAAGCTATTTCCGAAAAGATGAAAAAAGCACTGAAAAAAGAAAAACTGACAGTTAAGATTGAAAAACTGAAAAATAAAAAGGTTTCTTCCGTGCTGACAGTTTCTGAGGATGCACGCCGTATGCAGGATATGATGCAGATGTATGCTGCCAACGGAATGGACATGGGAATGTTTGGCAGCGAAGGCGAGACATTGGTATTAAATGCCAACCATCCGCTGGTTGCTTATATTATGGAGCATGAGGATGGAGATCAGACAGAAATGATCTGTGAGCAGTTATATGATCTGGCACAGCTGCAGAACGCGCCTCTTAGTCCGGAAGCCATGACCAAATTTATTGCAAGAAGCAATGAGATTATGATGCTTCTGACAAAATAATGAATACAGCGGAATGATTGTAGATATTCTGTGAAAAGAAGCAATCGGTATCAAAACAGCTAGCACAAAACGGCTGGTATCAAAAATATTTTTGACACCAATATCATAACGCGATTATAATTAGCATAGACTGACGTGTTGTTAGCCTATGCTAATTTTTTGAAATTTCCGGAGTTATCAATTGGTTCAGCTATGTTGATTTGTATATGGATGATAGAAAGCTGGTTATTTGCTGATTGTAAAAAGCTTGTGAAAAGATAAATACGAGGAGAGACATACAGATGAAATATATATGGTTGTTTTTTAAGACGCTTTTACGCTTTATATTGAAGCCGTTGTCATTTTTGCCGGCAATTATTATGATGTATGTGATTTTTAACTTTTCGGCACAGGATGGTGCAGATTCGGCGGCGTTGAGCCACAAGGTGAGTGTGGCGATTGTGGAAGTGACCAACACGGTATTGGATAAGGGCTGGGATGATTCCATGATCGCGAAAAAGGCAGATGAATATCATTTTTATGTAAGAAAGCTTGCTCACTTTACGGAGTATTTTCTTTTGGCGGTTTCCGTGGCATTTCCTCTTTATGTATATGGGATGCGGGGAATCTGGCTGGTGCTGTTTGCCGGAGCGTTTTGTGTCGGATTCGCATTTTTGGATGAATATCATCAGACATTTGTGTCAGGAAGGTCGCCGTCCAAAAGGGATGTTTTCATTGACAGCTGCGGTTCGGTTCTTGGCATATTTGTGACCAGAATTGTTGGATTTATCGGGCGTAAAACGATTTTTGCACCATTGGCAAAGTCGAGATAATATGTTATACTTTTAGAAAGATTGACAGTCATGTCATAATGTGGCTGCGGGTTGCAGAAGGTAGCGTTTTTTATACAAGAAAATGATAAAGATGGGGATTGTTATGCAGAATCAGAGATATAGCAGAGACGAATTTCTGGAAATGTTTAAGCAGGACGTGATACGGCTTTCCAAGTATATTCCTTGGTTGGAAGATAAGAGTGGCGATGACGTTTCCAAAAATTATCAGGACGGCAATAAGATGGATCATACCTTGTCCTTCCCGGTATATGATTCAATTTTACTTGCTTTTTTAAATGATGCGAGTACCACCGTTTTCATGGAAAAAAATTATCAGTATTTTTATACCAAAAATCATATCCATGATTATCAGGATGAGCTTGCCATGATTGAAAGAGCAGACATCATGCATATGGATATTTTACAGTGCATCCTGTCCCGGTATGTATTTGGCGGCATGGTCAAGGCTTATTTGTGGAAGGCGGGCGTGGATCACAAGATTTTTGTGACCGTTATAAAGAAAGCGCGTCAGATCGTGGAATTCTGGAGTGAGCCTCTGGTGATCGAGGATGAGATTCCGGCAGAGGGTTATCCGGAAGAATTTACATATCCCGAGGTTGATGAAGCGGACTGGACAGACGAGGAATTTGCAGCGGTATTATCCGGTGAATTAAATGCGGAGGATATTCCGAGACTTCGCTGGGAAAAGGAACATGCAACAGCCGGTGTCGAAAATGATGAGGCAGTTGAGACAGTTGAGGCAGAGATAAAAGAAGTTGTGCTCCCGGCTGATTTTGTATTTCCGGAAGTGGATGATTCAGACTGGACAGATGAGGAGTTTGCAGCCGTGCTCGCCGGAGAACTGGATCCGAATGATATTCCGAGAATGCACTATGAAAAAGAACATGGTGTGAAGGTTGTATTCGGAGAACCGGGATCTGAAGCAGAATTTGTGGAAGAGGCTGAACAGGAGCCGATAGAATCGCAGGAATCAGAAACTGAATCAGAATCTGAATCAATGGAAACACAGGAACCAAAGATTGAACCGGAACTGCCGGAGGAACCGGAGATTGAACCGGAACTGCCGGAGAAACCGGAGATTGAACCGGAACTGTCGGAGGAACCAGACATCGAACCGGAACTGCCGGAGAAACCAGACATTGAACCGGAACTGCCGGAGAAACCAGACATTGAACCGGAACTGTCGGAGAAACCAGACATTGAACCGGAACTGCCAGAGAAACCAGACATTGAATCGGAATTGCCAGAGAAACCAGACATTGAATCGGAATTGCCGGAGAAGCCAGATATTGAACCGGAACTGCCGGAGGAATCAGACATTGAATCAGAGCAAGAAGCAGTAGCTGTAGCAGAATCAGATGATAAACCAGATGATGAACCAGATGATAAACCAGATGATAAACCAGATGATGAACCAGTGACTGAATCCAAACCAATAGAATCATCAGAAGAAACAACACCAGAGCAGGAAACAGAAGTACCGGAAACAGATAGTGACGGGGAAACGGAGGCTTTGGAATAATGGGTGAAAAATCAATTCAGAAAAAGCAATATATTTTAAAAAAGGCCAGAGAAGTGTTTGTCAAGAGAGGCTACAAGGATGTCACGATGAAAGACATTGTGGAAGCCTGTGAGATCAGCCGCGGTGGTCTGTATTTGTATTTTGAAAGCACCAGGGATATTTTTCTTGCGGTTTTGAACGACACGGAAGAGGATGATGATGATGTATTTTCCAAGGCTGTTTCCCATAAGGCAAGCAGCTCCGACATCTTGGCTTTGTTTTTGAAGGAGCAGAAAAAGGAGCTTTGTCAGAAAAAAGACAGCCTGACAATGGCCACATATGAGTTTTTCTTTGAAAACAAGTATCCGGAAAATGAACATCCGCTTAAGATGCAGTTTAATGCTGCTGTCCAGATCATCGAGAAGCTGATCGTTGGCGGTGTCAAGAGCAAAGAATTTGTGTGTGCTGATCCAAAGGGTGCGGCAAGCAATATGATGTATGTGCTGGAGGGACTGCGGATTATGTCCCAGACAGTTGGTATCAGTGAAAAAGAGGTTAATAGGGAAATCCTTTATTTGATGAAGGGACTTTTGAAAGAATGATAGAGACAGTTGCAAAGACAGCTTTGTACGTCAATGAAAATCTGTTGATTCGCAGAAATCGTATTCAGCCTGAGGAAGGCTGTGAGGATCGTGGCAGGATCTGCGTTGTGACAGGTGCCCATGGGGATGAACTGGAAGGACAGTTTGTCTGCTATGAGCTGATCCGCCGTATCAATGCTGAAAAAGAAAAATTGAGAGGAACGGTAGATATCTATCCGGCGTTGAATCCGCTGGGAATGGATACCGGTGTCCGTACGGTTCCGGTACTGGATACCGATTTCAATCATATGTTTCCCGGAAACGAGGATGGCACCATGATGGAAAAGGTGATATCCAAGATAGTTGATTCGCTAAAGGGAGCAGAAGTGATCGTGGACGTGCATGCATCGGATACATTTGTAAAAGAGATCCCGCAGGCACGTATCAGTGAAGAATTCGAGGATATGATGGTGCCGTATGCCAGACAGCTGGATGTGGATCTGATCTGGATCAATGCTGCAACCGCAGTTCATGAGTCCAGTCTGGCGCACAGCATGTGCAAGCTTGGCGTTCCGGCCCTGATTTTGGAAATGGGTCTTGGAAACCGGATCAACAGAGAATACGGGGAACAGGTTGTTGAAGGCATCCTGCATCTGATGCACAAGCTTTCTTTGTGGGAAGGCAGTGATTATCCGGTCAAGGAGCCGAGAATCATCCGCAATGAGGATATTTGTTTTATCCGGGCATCTGAATCCGGCTTTTTCATGCCATTGATTGAAAATGACACTCATGTCACTAAAGGGACGCTTTTAGGTGAAATGATCAATCCCATGCTGGGAGAAAAAATATATGAGGTGCGTGCGGAGTGTGCCGGCCGGCTGTTTACACTGCGTGAGCATCCGCTTGCTTATGAAGGGGCATTGATCGGCCGTATATTAAAAGATGAGAAGGAGAAAACATCATGAGAGAAGAGATTATATATTCCATGAAAGCTCCTTATCGCGAGGATTTCCGGATCAAAGGCTATTCCTTTGGTAAAGGAATGAAAAGTGCCTGTATTTTAGGGCCGATCCGGGGAAATGAGATCCAGCAGATGTACATATGCTCCCAGCTTGTCAAAGCACTCCGGGAGCTGGAGAGAAACGGCTGCATCATCAACAATAAAGAAATTATGGTGGTTCCGTGTATCAACTATTATTCCATGAATGTGGGACGCAAATTCTGGCCGGTGGACAATACGGATATCAACCGTATGTTTCCGGGAAGTGATTATGAAAGTACCTCATCGCGGATCGCGGATGGACTGCTAAAGACGATCCGGGATTACAGCTATGGAATCCAGTTCGCATCATTTTATCTGAATGGAGAGTTTGTTCCGCATGTGAGGATGATGGAGACCGGCTATCAGAACACATCACTGGCCAATTTATTCGGACTTCCGTATGTGGTTGTCAGAAAGCCGCAGCCGATCGATAAAAAGACTTTAAATTATAACTGGCAGAATGAAATGACGGCTGCTTTTTCCGTATACACCAATTCCAATGATCATATTGATGAAAAAAGCGCCAAGCAGGCGGTGGCTGCGGTGCTGCGGTTTTTGACAAGAATGGGTCTTATCAAATACGAGAGCCACAGCGGTTATATTTCACATATTATCAAGGAAGAGGAACTGAGTAATATTGCAACTACCAAGAGCGGTATTTTCAAGCGGTTCATAGAGACCGGTGAAGAGATACGGTACGGGCAGGAGCTTGGCTGCGTGATCGATCCGTGTCTGGGTGATGTCAGAGAGGTGATTGTTGCCGATACCGAAGGAATTGTATTCTTTTCACATACGGAGCCTTTGGTCAATGAAGGGGATGTGGTGTACCGGCTGATACACCGCCTTCATGAGTAGGTGTTACCGGCAGCATATGGAATAAAATTCAAGCAGTCTGTCAGCTTCCTGTCTGCTGATGGATACGGATGAATACAGACACTTCTGTGTCAGTGCAAAGAACTCGTCGATGGATTGATTTTGCTTTTGTAAAAATTGATCCATCCGACGGGCTTTTTTTGTATACTTTGGATCGGCAAGCTGTGCTTTCAATACGGTACATACATCTTCCGGAAGAACGATTTTTGCATCCTTATTCTGCGTCGAAAGCTTCTTTTTCGTCCTGAGATAGGCATGGGTAACCGAGCTTTGATAGAATCCCTTTTGATAATCCCTGCTGCGTCTGCAGGCAGCAACGACGGTCCGGATGCTTTTATACAAAATGGGAAGAGCGATTACAAACAGGATACCGGCAAAGAGCCAGATCATGACCGGAGAATTGCCGAGCTTTATCGAATCAAACAACTCGCTGTAGTCATTGCCCTGTGTCATATCCTGTGAAGTGCTGTTATTCTGTGCATTTCCCGAAAGCAGGCCTGACAGGGCGGAAAGGAAATCGCTGTAGCTTGTTTCTTCCCTGTCGGAAGAAGGAGGGGTCATATCGACCGGGATCCATCCAAAGTTGTCAATATAGACCTCTGTCCAGGCATGGGCGTTGCCATCGGATATGTCAACACTGATGACCCGGTCACTGTCGATGTCGCTCTGTCCCTGAAAGAAATCCTCATAGGCATAATCCGTTGCTCTTCCGGATGAAGCCACATCGGTCTGATCGATGACATAACCTTCCACATAGCGGGCGGGAATACCGTAGGAACGCAAAAGAAGCGTCGCTGCCGTGGCAAAGTGTGCACAATAGCCTCTTTTCTGCTCGCGCAGGAAATAGGTCACAAAATCCTGATTGTAGGGCGTGGCGCCGGGAGACATATCATAGGTGTAATTGGAGTAGAGAAAATCGCGGATCATGGAGATCTGTTCATCAATATCCTGGCCGGTACCGATCGCATCATGGTAAGAATTGATCTCATCCTGAATGGACATCGGTAAGGAAAGATAGTTGTTGTATGCTTCTGTTTTGTAAGCGCGAGCTAACGCCTGCTCCTCATCGGTTTTATAAAAATCGTAAATATTGGAATCCGAATCGGAAATCGCATAATTTGTTGATGCATGCGGAATATAGGATACCTCGGTGGTCTGATTTAAAGGTGAGGTTCCGTCCAACAGGCTTTCTCTTGTAACTGTGCCACGATCCGGTGTGGCAGCCGTAAAGTAAGGAAGATACAGATAATTGATGGAAGCATCGACATTTTCAATGAGCATCTTTGCACTCATGGAAGGTGCCACCTGATTGAGCATCAGCTCGGCTAAGGTCCGGCTTTCGGTAAAGGCAGACTTTTCATAGTCGACATTACTGTAAATATAGCCGTTTTCCCTGTTCGGAGCCAGCCATTCCGTGGAAGTATAGTAAGCACCTGTGTAGGCCTTTAAGTAAACGCGTTCAAAAGCATAGGGTACAAAGGTAACAGTCAGATCGGTCTCGTAGTCGGGACGTACGCTCCGTACGCCACCCAGTTTGCCACCGCTAATTCCGCCGGTAGCCTCATAGCGGTTGAACATACCCATAATACCGCTTTGTACCAGGATCTTTACATTGTCATCCAAAGCACTTTTCATGGAACCGGAGTGAAGAGACTCGATTTCCGAGCTTTTGATACTCAGGGAACAGAATGCTGAAAAGAACAGTGCCAGTACAAGAGACAGAAGTCCAAGTCCACGCATGGCACGGGAGCTTGATTTATAAAAGACAAAGGACTCCTGGTTTTTCTGATAGGATACCTGCTTTTCCTTTTTTTTGCCCGGATAGATAAAGTGATAGTGACCGCTTAGCTTTAAAAGGCAGGTCGCAAAAAAAGCGTAGAATACAAAAAAGAGCGCAATCCGGGAAGGATATTGCCCAATATAAATTCCAAGCTGCAGGGGCCAGAATGTGAAGTTGAACACCGAAAGAAAATACATGTCGTGGAAAATGGCAACATTGATCAGAATGGCAATAAATATCCCCACAAAAACAGCCATTGTCGTGATGGTCAGAAAACGGTTGGATACAATTTCTGTGGATTCTCTGGTAAAGTTTAAGAGAAAATGCTTGCTGTAGGCTTCGTTGAAAATGTTGATAAAAGCCTGAAAACCACTGTTGGCGAGTGCGCGGTTTTGAAACAGGGCATTGGTAAATATCAGAAATAAAACAGGATAACCGACATTGAAAATCCATTTGCGGATGTGCATAAAGGAGAGCACCATGGATACGAGATACAAAATAGCACAAACGAGGACATAGTTGTAGGAAATCTCAAACTCGGACAAAACACCGTGGACGCAGCCAAAGGTCGCAGTAAAGATGATCGTGCCCTTAAGCATACAGTGAAAGACCGAATCGAGAGGCTCACTGCTTTGATCCTCTGTGAGACGGAAGCCGCCATAGGGATGTTCATCTGCCGGTGTTATATTTTTTTTGGAGTGAAAAACAGAATTAAGCAATGACATCATCAACTCCTTTGTGCGTTATGTGTAAAAGTGTTCCCTTGCTAAGGCCGGATCTTTCGTAGATATCCAGAGCAAGGTTTTCGGTATCATAAGCTTTTTCATAAAAGCATTCGGAAAGTGCTTCGGTAAAATCATCCTGACAACGAATGGTTGACATAACAAAATCTTCCTTTCCAACAGAATAAAAAGCAAAGATAAAAATCTCCTGAGCCTCGATGAGTTCCAATGCAAGGCTTTGTGCCTGTTCAAGTGCCGTATCGAGAATGGCATTGAGTGCCGGATTGGCCGCGCAGTCCTCCCTGGAGGGCTGATAGAGTTCTAACAGCATAAAAAACTGATTGGTCGAGGTTGCCTCATTTTCCTTTACCATCAATTTGTCGATCTTTGAGGAAAGCTTCCAGTGAATCTTCTGGAGACGGTCGCCGGGCCGGTATTCACGTACATCGGTTACGTTGGAAGAAACATTTCCTTTTTTTTCGGATTCTTCAAATTCATCGAAACCTTCTGTATACAAAGCTTCATGAGGTGTCTGGCTGATCTCTGAAACCGGGAAAACACGTACCTGTGCTTTGATATCACATTCTTTTTGAAAATGGAACAGATGAAGAAAATCATAGACCTCAAACCGGAGTAAGGACGCTTCGTAAAGTCCGCATTTGGTCAGAACTACCGGAAAGACCAGCGCATTGTCATGGTTGGCGCGGAGCGGAAAAACATGGGTGTTCAGCTCGGTTTCACCGTAAAAACCGGAACAAAAAGAAAGAACTGCGTGGCAGGATGAAACCGGCAGCCGGGTAGGATTGTCCATCTTTAAGGTCAGCCGGGTGGAGCTGTCCTTTTGCGCATTGACAGGAAACAGGCTAAGAGACGGTGAAAGCTTTGCAAAGCACCATTTTGTCAGATAGTAAGATACCGGCAACAACATAAGCTGCAGGAAAAAAAGCACATAGAAAAAAGTCTGCTGATAAAAAAAGGAAAAAAAAGCAGACATCAGTAAAAAGAGAATATAAGAAAACACGGAGCCGGCGGTGCCGGAAGCCCGGTATTTTTTCATAAGATGTGCCTCCGTTGACAAAAAACAGGTGTTGTCAGATAAAATCCGTTAGAGTTGGATGATCATCAAAACTAAATGATAATACAATCATCAGGAAAGAGCCGGAATCGGAACCTGATTTAAAATTTCATCAACAATATCCGCTGCATCATGACCGTTGGCTTTGGCCTTGGTGGACAAGATCATGCGGTGGTTGCTGACAGCAAAAAACACCTTGTGGATATCCTGTGGAATGACATAGTCTCTGTCCTGATAGCAGGCATAGGCTTTTGCCATTTTTAAGATTGCCAGACTGCCACGCGGCGAAATGCCCTGCATAAGCAGATCTGTCTGTCTGGTCTTTTCGGTAAGAGAAACGATGTAATCATAGATCTCGTCACTGACAAAGACGGCGTCGGCCTTGTTTTGCAGTGCGATCAGATTCTCCCTGCCGGTGACACAGTTGACGGTATCGATCTGTTCCATGGAGTGTCCCTTTAAGACCTCGATGGCAGACTGATGATCCGGATAGCCGAGGCTTAAGCGCACAAAGAAACGGTCAAGCTGTGAATCGGGCAATTTCTGAGTGCCGGAGGCGCCGATGGGATTTTGTGTGGCGATAACAAAAAAGGGCGGTTCCAGATCGTAGGTTGTTCCTTCGATGCTGACCCTTCGTTCTTCCATGACTTCCAAAAGAGCTGACTGCGTCTTTGGTGAAGTACGGTTGATCTCATCAGCCAGAAACAGGTTGGTAAAAATGGCGCCCTTACGGAAAGTAAAATCGCCGCTTTCCTTGTCGTACATGGAAAAACCGAGAATGTCACTCGGAAGCACGTCCGGTGTAAACTGCATTCTCTTATAGGAAAGACCGAGTGAGCGGCTGAGCGCAACAGCGAGCGTTGTCTTGCCGACCCCCGGGATGTCCTCAAGTAAGATGTGGCCTTTGGCGAGGATGGTGCAAAGCACCATATCAAGGATATCGTCTTTTCCACGGATAACCTTTCTGATTTCGTCTTTTACGGATGATAGAGTTTGGTTCATAAGTGTGTCGTCCTTTCTTATTATTGATTTTATTTCATCCTATTGAGATAGGCAAGAAAAAAATGTGAGACGGTTGAAAGATAAGGCGTTCATGTGCTATAATTAAGCGATTATGCGAAAGGATAAGCAGGTGACAGCAATGAAAGCATTTTTAATCTTGGAAGATGGTACTGTTTTTGAAGGAACGCATATCGGAGCCGATAAGGAAATTATCAGTGAGATTGTATTCAATACTTCAATGGCAGGTTATCTGGAAGTGTTGACTGACCCCTCCTATGCAGGGCAGGCAGTTTGCATGACCTATCCGTTAATTGGCAACTATGGTATATGCAGAGAGGATATGGAATCGAGAAAACTCTGGCCCGATGGCTTTATTGTAAGAGAGCTTTCCCGTATCCCCAGTAACTTTCGTAGTAATGCGACAATTCAGGAATTTTTGGAGGAATACGGAATTCCCGGTATCGCCGGCATTGATACAAGAGCCCTGACCAAAATACTTAGAGAAAAAGGTACCATGAACGGAATGATCACGACAAAGGAGCCTACAGATATGGAGGAACTCAAGGTCAGATTAAAGGCCTACACCGTCGGTGATGTGGTTGAAATCGTTACATGTGAACACAAATACAGTTTAAAGGGAGTGACAGACCTTTCCGAAAACGGTCCGATTTCCGGTTCCGCCAAATATACAGGCGAAAAGGAAAAACGTCCTTCCCTTGTCAGAAAATTAAACGGCAAAGGCAGAAAGGTGGCATTGCTTGATCTGGGTGCAAAGGAAAATATTGCGCGCAACCTGGTTCAGAGAGGGTGCGATGTGACCGTATATCCCGCCGGTACGACAGCAGATGAGATTTTTGCGGATCATCCCGATGGCATTATGCTTTCCAATGGCCCCGGAGATCCCAAGTCATGCACACAGATCATCAAAAATATCAAGGATCTGTATGATGGAGATATTCCGATTTTTGCAATCTGTCTCGGACATCAGCTGATGGCTCTGGCAACCGGAGCAGACACCTACAAGATGAAATACGGCCACCGCGGCGGCAACCATCCGGTCAAGGATCTTTCTACCGGAAGAGTATATATTTCATCACAAAACCATGGCTATGTTGTAGATATGGATAAACTGGATCCGAAGATCGCCACTCCGGCATTTGTCAATGTCAATGATGGCACCTGCGAGGGTCTTTCCTATACCGGCAAAAATATTTTCACCGTCCAGTTCCATCCGGAAGCATGTCCCGGACCTCAGGACTCCGGTTACCTGTTTGACAGATTTATTGAGATGATGGAGGTGGAAAAGCATGCCTAAAAATCCGAATGTTAAAAAAGTTATGGTAATTGGTTCAGGCCCTATTGTAATCGGTCAGGCAGCAGAGTTTGACTACGCCGGTACACAGGCCTGCAGATCTTTAAAAGAAGAAGGTATCGAGGTTGTTTTGGTCAATTCCAATCCCGCCACGATCATGACAGATAAAAATATTGCGGACAGAGTATATATCGAGCCTCTGACTGCAAAGGTACTGGAGCAGTTGATCGAAAAAGAAAAGCCGGACAGCATTCTGCCGACCCTTGGCGGACAGGCAGGACTTAACCTCGGTATGGAATTAGAGGAAAGCGGCTTTTTAAAATCACACAATGTGACCTTGCTCGGCACCACAGCCGCAACCATCAAAAAAGCAGAGGACCGTCAGGAATTCAAGGACACCATGGAAAAGATCGGTGAGCCTTGTGCAGCATCCCTCGTTGTAGAAAACGTGGAAGACGGTGTGGCCTTTACCAACACGATCGGATATCCGGTTGTACTGCGTCCGGCTTATACCCTTGGCGGATCCGGCGGCGGTATCGCCCACAATCAGGCAGAGCTTGAAGAGATCCTTGAAAACGGTCTGCGTCTGTCCCGTGTCGGACAGGTACTTGTAGAGCGCTGCATCGCAGGCTGGAAAGAAATCGAATACGAGGTTATGCGTGACAGTGCAGGCAACTGCATTACCGTATGTAATATGGAAAATATCGACCCTGTCGGAGTACATACCGGTGACAGTATCGTTGTGGCACCTTCCCAGACATTGAGCGATAAAGAATACCAGATGCTTCGTACCGCAGCCCTCAATATCATTGACGAATTGCAGATCACCGGCGGATGCAATGTACAGTTTGCCCTGCATCCGACCAGCTTTGAATATTGTGTTATCGAGGTTAATCCCCGTGTAAGCCGTTCTTCAGCGCTTGCATCCAAGGCAACCGGTTATCCGATCGCCAAGGTAGCAGCCAAGATCGCACTCGGATATACACTTGATGAGATCAAAAATGCCATTACCGGCAAGACCTATGCAAGCTTTGAACCGACACTGGATTATTGTGTTGTCAAGATGCCGAGACTGCCCTTTGATAAGTTTATCACGGCAAAACGCACATTGACCACACAGATGAAGGCAACCGGCGAGGTCATGAGTATCTGCAACAATTTCGAAGGTGCACTGATGAAGGCTCTCCGTTCTTTGGAGCAGCATGTTGACTCACTGATGAGCTATAGCTTTGCAGAGCTCAATGTCGAGGAATTAAAGGAGCGCCTCAAGATCGTAGACGACCAGCGTATCTTTGTCATCGCAGAAGCCATCCGTAAAGGCATCGATTATGATACGATCCATGACATCACCAAGGTAGATGTCTGGTTTATTGATAAAATTGCCATTCTGGTGGAAATGGAACAGAAGCTTCGTGCATCCGAACTGACAGTTGATCTGTTAAAGGAAGCAAAACGTATGGAATTCCCGGACAATGTCATTGCACAGCTGACCGGCAAAACCACTGAAGAAATCCACGATATGCGCTATGACAACGGTATCGTGGCAGCATTCAAGATGGTTGATACCTGTGCAGCTGAATTTGAAGCTGCGACCCCTTACTATTATTCCGTATTCGGTTCAGAGACAGAAGCTATCGAGACAAAGCCGGAGAAAAAAGTACTGGTGCTCGGTTCCGGTCCGATCCGTATCGGACAGGGTGTCGAATTTGACTACTGTTCCGTACATGCTACATGGGCTTTCTCAAAGGCAGGATATGAGACCATCATTATCAACAACAACCCTGAGACGGTTTCGACTGACTTTGATATCGCAGATAAGCTGTATTTTGAGCCGCTTACCGCAGAAGATGTGGAAAACGTTGTCCGCATCGAAAAACCGGACGGAGCTGTTGTACAGTTTGGCGGACAGACGGCCATCAAGCTGACTGAGAGCCTGATGAAGATGGGGGTACCGATTTTGGGAACCAAGGCAGAAGATGTTGATGCTGCCGAAGACAGAGAGCTTTTCGATGAAATTTTGGAACAGACCAAGATTCCGAGGGCAGCAGGCGGAACCGTATTTACAGCAGAGGAAGCCAAAGAGGTTGCCAACAGACTGGGATATCCGGTGCTTGTCCGTCCTTCCTATGTACTGGGTGGACAGGGTATGCAGATCGCGCTGAATGATGCCGAGATTGAAGAGTTTATGGCAGTTATCAACCGCTATGCACAGGATCATCCGATTTTGGTAGATAAATACTTACAGGGTAAAGAGCTGGAGGTTGATGCCGTTTGTGACGGAACCGATATCCTGATACCGGGTATCATGGAACATATTGAGCGTACCGGTGTCCATTCCGGAGACAGTATTTCCGTATATCCTGCACCGACTATCAGTGATAAAGTAAGAGATACGATCGCAGAATACTCCCGCAGACTGGCAAAGGCACTTCATGTTATCGGCCTCATCAATATCCAGTTTATTGCAATGGGAGATGATGTATACGTTATCGAGGTCAATCCGAGATCTTCCCGTACCGTTCCTTATATCAGCAAGGTTACCGGTATTCCGATCGTGGATCTGGCTACAGAGGTGATCATCGGAAAGAAGATCAAAGATCTTGGTTATGAACCGGGACTGCAGCCCAAGGCAGATTATTTTGCCATCAAGATGCCTGTTTTCTCATTTGAAAAGATCCGCGGCGCCGAGATCAGCTTAGGACCGGAAATGAAATCAACCGGTGAATGTCTTGGTATTGCGGAAACCTTTGATGAAGCACTTTACAAAGCCTTCTTAGGTGCAGGCGTGGATCTGCCGAAGCATAAACAGATGATCATTACGGTAAAGGATGCCGATAAGGGCGAAGCAATCGAGATCGGCAGACGTTTTGAAAAGCTGGGTTACACAATTTATGCGACACGTTCTACGGCACAGGCATTAAAGGATGCCGGCGTGTCAGCACGTAAGGTTAATAAGATACACCAGGAATCACCGACCGTTATGGATCTTTTACTCGGACACCGTATCGATCTGGTGATTGATACTCCTACACAGGGCCGTGACAAGTCACGTGACGGTTTCCTGATCAGACGTACCGCTATTGAGACGGGCGTCAACTGTCTGACCAGTCTGGATACAGCCAATGCGCTTCTGACCAGTCTGGAAAACGGCAAGAAAGATAAGCTGCACCTGATCGATATTGCCACGATTTAGGATCAGGGCGGTCACTTGGGGATGACGAACTGATTGCGGAAGCTATGTAATAAAAATGGAGGGTGGAATGTTAAAAACAAAAAAGGCCGGTGCCGGAGACAGAGCACAAAGGCAAAATATACCATCAATCGTAATCGTTGGTATACTGGCATTTTCAGGCATATTGGCGGCGTGTTTTATTCATATCAGGCTGATACGGGATAATCTCAAAGATGTCATCAGCGATCAGTATGAATCACAGCTGCAGGTCGCAGAAAAAGCATTGGGCGACCGTATGAAGGATATTGAGAGTAATATCGACAATGCCAGTGCGGAAATTGAACTAAAGATGCAAAAGAAGAGTTCTGATACACAGATCACACAGGTACTTGCAAAATATGCAACATCCGACGATATTACCGATCTGGTATTTATAAACAGGGATGGAGTTGCGCTTTTTGACAGCGGCAGGGTCAAGGACGTATCATCTTTTTATGATGAACTGGATGATATCAAGGACCGGCGTTTTCTGGTGACCAAACGTGGAATATCCGGACAGGATGACTATATACTGGTATATCTGTCTCCTGTAGTAACAAATGGGGAAATCAGGGGAATGGTCGTTGCCACACAGGAATGCAAATACATGATTGAAAGTGATGCATTTGCCAACATGAAGAGAATTGGCAGTATCTATGTGCTGGACCGGGATGCCAATATACTGACTTCGTCTTATCCGGTGGATGATATAAGCGGTGAGTGTGATACGGTATATGATTTATCATCAGCTGTGTATCATCTGACCGACAAATCCGTATTGACGATAAAGGCTGCCCTGCAGAATCCCAGGACAGACGGGGAGACTATTGTCTGTCAGGATAAGGATGGCAACAATTATTATATGGCATATGTTGTGGTTTCAGCATACGAGGACGTGGTTCTTACGCTGGTGTATCCCGATGAAGCATTCAATATGAGTGAAAGCAGCATCATCGGAAGTACGGTTGTTACCGTTGTTGTCATTATTGCACTGATGATCCTGTTTCTGGTGGTAGAGCTTATAAGCAGTGCACGTGCCAACCGGATGATCAAGCGTTTTGCGTTTGATGACGAGATCACAGGGGGCAAAAATTTCAATTATTTTAAAAGAGCAGCAGCAGAAATACTCAGAAGATATAAAGGAATGGCTTTTTCCGTTCATCGTTTCGATATTGCTAACTTCCGTTATATCAATGAAGCCTATGGTCATCAGAAGGCCGATCAGCTGTTAAAGGCCATCACGGAAGAAGCAGAAAGTATTTTTTTATCCAATGAGCTCTGCGTCCGCATGAACGCCGATCAGTATGTATTACTGACCAAAAATACACTGGATCTGGAGGAACGGTTATTTGTATTTACCGACAAGGTAAATGCAAGAGCTCTTGATATCGGTATCCGCTATCCGATCAAGTTTAAGCGCGGCGTATACAATATACAGGACACATCAGAGGATATTTCAATTATTATTGATAAAGCCAATGCAGCCAGAAAAGAATTAAATGGTGAAGAAAAAGAATGTGTTGCCATTTATTCTGACAAGATGGTAAGAGACATGAGGAAGGTCAACAAGATCGAATCTTCCATGGAACAGGCTTTGTTTAACGGAGAATTCAAACTGTTTATCCAGCCCAAATGGGATATTGTGGAAAACCACCTGTACGGAGGTGAAGCCCTGGTACGCTGGATCCGGGATGATGGGACGATGGTGTATCCGTCTGATTTTATCCCAATTTTTGAAAAAAACGGTTTTATTGAACAGCTGGATATGTTTATGCTGGAAAGCTCCTGTCAGCTGATTCGCCAATTGATGGATGCTGGAAAGCCGGTCTATCCGATTTCTGTCAATCAGTCACGTGTACTTTTGCACAATCCACAGTATCTGGACAAGGTCAAAGAGGTGATGCACCGCTATGACATTCCGGGGCACTGTATAGAACTGGAAGTGACCGAAACAGTTTTGTTTATGGATCAGGAAAGAATGCTTTATATTATGAACAGCCTGAAGGCAGAGGATATTCCACTTTCTATGGATGATTTTGGCTCCGGTTATTCATCTCTTAATATGCTGAAGGATTTCCCTTTTGACGTATTAAAGATTGACAAGGAATTCTTTAGTGAATCCATTACATCAGAGGCATCTATCCTGATCTTGACAAAGATTGTCGAGATGGCACACGGACTGGGCATCAAGGTAATCTGTGAAGGTGTTGAGACAAAGGATCAGATAGAAATCCTCAGAAAGATCGGTGTACGCTATGTACAGGGATATTATTATTCAAGACCGATCCCCGGTGCTAAATTCTTAGAGCAGTTTTGTGAGCTTGACAGCGGTTCTGAGGAAGCGCAGAAAAAGGCAAGGGTCAATGAAGAAAAAGCCAGGGAACTGGTCGCGGCGGAGACAGAGAAATCTGCGCGGATCCATGAGGATGCGGATACTTCCGATAATGCAGATGATTAAGGATGTAAATACTTTGATATTGTGATCATGTTATGAATAAAGAGAATTATCAAAAAAAACTGGAAGATATTTTATGTAAACCAGAGACGACAGGAAAGACACTTTTCCTTCATTGCTGTTGTGCTCCATGCAGCAGCTATGTACTCGAGTATCTGGGCAATTATTTCAGGATTACCGTTTTTTATTACAATCCCAATATTACAGATGAGGAAGAGTATCATAAGCGTGTTGAGGAGCAGAAGCGTCTGATCATGGACTTCAACAAAGAGCATAAATGCAAGTACCCGGTTGAGTTTAAAGAGGGTGCTTATGATCCGGAAAGCTTTTTAGCTGCCGTAAAAGGACATGAAGAGGATCCGGAAGGCGAAGACCGCTGCAAAATATGCTTTGCGCTCCGGCTTGATGAAGCCGCAAGGCTTGCCGGGCAGGGCGGATATGATTATTTTACGACCTCCCTGACGATCAGCCCGTTAAAAAATGCAGAGGCACTCAATACGATCGGCGCTGCCTGCGGCACAAAATATGATGTCAGCTTTTTACCGTCGGATTTCAAAAAGAAAAACGGTTATAAGCGGTCGATCGAGCTGTCCAAAGAGTATGATCTGTACAGGCAGAATTACTGTGGCTGTGTATTCAGCAAAAGAGAGGCTGAAAACCGGGTGCAAATCGGAATAGAATGCGGATGACAGATATGAAGCTGCATAGATCAAAATACGCAGATTTAATGTATAAATAAAGATAAACGAGGAATAAGATGAAAAAGTTTTTAGATTTGATCTCACAGGAAATGAAAGATGCTTTTGAAAAAGCCGGATATGACAGAGAGCTGGGAAAGGTAACGGTTTCCAACCGTCCCGATCTTTGTGAATACCAGTGCAACGGTGCCATGGCAGGAGCCAAGCTTTATCACAAGGCTCCGATCATGATCGCAGGTGATGTTGCAGCACAGTGTGCTGACAGCAGGGTGTTTGCTTCGGTTGAGGCAGTCAATCCCGGATTTTTAAATATCCGTCTGGATGAGCAGTTTATCGCAGATTATCTTGAGAAAATGAAAGGTCAGGATAAATACGGACTGGAAGAAGCTAAAGAGCCTTTAAAAATTGTTATTGACTACGGCGGACCCAATGTGGCGAAGCCCTTACACGTCGGCCATTTACGTTCTGCCATTATCGGTGAAAGTATCAAGAGAATTGCCAGATACAACGGTCATGAGGTCATCGGGGATATCCATTTGGGAGACTGGGGACTGCAGATGGGGCTGATCATTACCGAGCTGCAGGAAAGAAAGCCGGAGCTTCCCTATTTTGATGAAAGCTTTACCGGGGAATATCCCAAAGAAGCTCCGTTTACGATTTCCGAGCTGGAAGAGATTTATCCCGCAGCCAGCTTAAAATCCAAAGAAGATCCGGCATACAAAGAGCGTGCCATGGATGCAACCTTTAAGCTTCAGAGTGGTGTCAGAGGATACCGGGCATTGTGGGATCACATTATCCATGTTTCCGTTTCCGACCTGAAGAAAAATTATGAAAAATTAAATGTGGAATTTGATCTGTGGAAGGGCGAATCCGATGTCCATGATGTCATTCCCGGCATGGTGGAATACATGAAAAAGGAAGGCTATGCTCACGAATCAGAGGGCGCTTTAGTTGTCGATGTCAAGGAAGAGACAGATACCAAGGAAATCCCGCCATGCATGATCTTAAAGAGTGACGGAGCTTCCCTGTACAACACTACCGACCTTGCTACCATCAAGGAAAGAATGGAAAAGATCGGTCCCGACCAGATCATTTATGTAGTAGACAAGAGACAGGAGCTTTACTTTACACAGGTATTCCGTTGTGCGAGAAAGACAAAGCTTGTCACACCGGATACCAAGCTTACCTTTGTAGGCTTCGGCACCATGAATGGCAAGGACGGAAAGCCCTTCAAGACCCGCCAGGGCGGTGTCATGCGTCTGGAAAACCTGATCCGCGATATCAATGAACAGATGTATGAAAAGATTGTAAGCAATCACGAGGTAGAACCTGAGGAAGCAAAGAAAACAGCACAGACAGTTGCACTTGCTGCCATCAAATACGGAGATCTGTCCAATCAGGCAAGCAAGGATTATATCTTTGATGTAGATCGTTTTACTTCCTTTGAAGGAGATACCGGTCCGTATATTTTATATACCATTGTCCGTATCAAATCAATCCTTGCCAAATATGCGGCAACCGGAAAAAATGCGGATAATGCAAAGCTTCAGAAAGCAGACAGCGATGCTGAAAAAGAACTGATGCTTAGTCTGTCCGGCTTTAATGCCATGATGGAAAATGCATGGACAGAAATGGCACCCCACAAGGTATGTGCTTATATTTATGATCTGGCAAATGCTTTTAATCATTTTTATCATGCTACCAATATCATGCAGGAAGAGGATGATACAAAGCAGGCCGGATACATTGCGTTGTTACGATTAACAAAGGAAATCCTGGAAGTATGCATTGACGTACTGGGATTTAGTGCACCTGATCGGATGTGATGAAATGGAGTTTTTCAGAGTAAATGACCACATGGTAAAATGTGTCATTTCAGAAGAGGATATGGATGAATATGACGTATCCATCGAGGATTTTTTTACACGAAGTGAGCATGCAATGGAATTTTTGCATGAAGTTGTACAGCTGGCAAGCGAAGAGGTCGGCTACAGGCCGCAGGGACCTCTGACCTCCTTGCAGATAGCACCTGTAAAAGAGCATGGATTGGCGATTTTTCTGACGGAAAAGCCACAGTTTGATCTGCAATCCATGATCGATGCCCTAAAAACCGATGCCGGAATTGAGATTACGGGAGATACGGTGGATCAGGTTCTCAATGCGACAGAGGAAGAAAAGGCAGCCCTTTTAAAGAAATTTATTGATAATATTCATAAAGAAATGGAAAAAAGCTATGCCGGAGCCGGAATTGGAATTGCAGACAATACCGGTCTGGCAAATGAAATTGCTGCTGGAAAGACGCGGCTGACCGCCGATGGCACCAGACGGATCGTGAGCCTTGACCGCAAGATCTTTGCTTTTGAGCGTCCGGGAGATCTGCTTTCCTATGCAAAGGTTGTGGAGCTGCCGGCTGCAGTCGGAAGCAGTCTTTACAAGGATCCGGATAAGGGTACATATTATCTGTTGATCGACCGCAACGAAGCCGAGGCAGAGACTTTAGCCGGTGTGTATCTGACGGCATATGAGTATGGACAGTTTGTTTCCGAAAAGGAAGAATTTGCCCTGCATCTTAGAGAACACTGCGAATGTGTGATCGCAGAGAATGCGATTGAAAAGCTGAAAGGGACTGAGTAGTATGAGTCATGAACTGACCAAACAGGATATCGAAAAAATGCAGGAGGAGATCGATTACCGCAAGATCACGGTAAGACAGGAACTCTTAGAGCATGTCAAGACAGCGAGAGCTCATGGGGATCTGAGTGAAAACTTTGAGTACAAGGCTGCCAAAAAAGAAAAAAATGCCAATGAAAGCCGGATCCGTTTCCTAGAGCGGATGATCAAGACGGCAGTCATCATTTCCGATGAGACGCCGGATGACCAGATTGGCATGAACAAAGAAGTGACCGTAGAATTTTGTGATGATCACAGTGAAGAGACCTACAGCATTGTGTCGACGATGCGGGAAAATTCTCTCAAGGGTCTGATCAGTATCGAATCACCGGTCGGAAAAGCCCTGATGGGACACAAGGTCGGCGATACCGTGACCGTGGTTGTCAATGATAAAGTCAGCTATGATGTGATCGTCAAGAAAATTGATGTGATGAAAGAAGATGTCGGGTTAAATAAGTTTTAACCCGACATCTTTATGATGTGTGTTATTGTGATAATCGGATGTTTTGAAAATCAGATATTTGGACAATCCGATATTGATAACCGGATATTTGGACAAACGAATGTTTTGATAAATGGTTTTGCAGATGGTTAAATATTCTGTCTGGGGCAGCCTCCGCAGCCGGCACAGGGACGGCCTGCGTCAGGAATGTTGCCATCTACACCACAAGATGATTGATTTATGTCAACCTGCATATCCATAAGGCTGGCCGGAGTAGTCAGCATACAGATTGCCTGAGAAGAGATACCTTCTCCGGTTCCGGTAAAGCCAAGGCCTTCTTCGGTGGTTGCTTTTACGTTGATCTGTGTTATGTCAACTTCAAGAGCATCGGCAATGTTTTGACGCATCTGATCAATATATGGACGCATCTTGGGCTTTTGCGCGATGATCGTAGCATCGATATTTTCAATCATGAAATGATTCTCTTCAAGCAGGGCACCGACATTTTTTAATAATTTAATACTGGAAATTCCCTTGTACCGGTCATCGGTATCCGGAAAGTGCTTACCAATGTCTCCAAGAGCTGCCGCGCCAAGCAGTGCATCCATGACCGCATGCAACAGTACATCTGCATCAGAGTGGCCCAGGAGCCCTTTTTCATAAGGAATTTTGACGCCGCCTATGATCAGGTCGCGGTCTTCTGCTAATCTATGAACATCATATCCCATTCCAATTCGCATAATAAATACCTCGCATTTTATTTTCTATCGTTACGATATCTTTTATGATACACAAGATTGGAAGGGTTGTAAATTGATTTGACTTTTTATCGGTCTGTTCATGTTGTTTTTGAGAAAAATATTGTATAATACTAAAGGAAATGGTACCGGGAGCAGAAACTGCCGGATTTTTGGAAAACAATGAATATGGAGAAAATTAGTAATGACAGGAAATATACATAAAAAAAGACAGCTTACCTCATTTCAAATGATCGTACTTGGATTTGCGGGTGTGATCCTGCTGGGAGCACTGCTTCTGATGCTTCCCATTTCATCCGGTGACGGTATTGTGACAGACTTTCGTGATGCATTGTTTACTGCAACCTCAGCGGTCTGCGTGACGGGTCTTGTGGTAAAGGATACCGGAAGCTACTGGTCTTCATTCGGACAGGCAGTGATCTTGTTGCTGATACAGATCGGAGGGCTTGGCGTGATAACGGTTGCAACGACATTTTCCATGTTATCGGGAAGAAAAATATCGCTTATGCAGCGGAGTACCATGCAGAGTTCGATTTCCGCACCCAGAGTAGGTGGAATCGTGAAGCTGACAAGGTTCATTTTAAAAGGAACCTTTTTTGTTGAATTTGCCGGCATGCTCCTTTTACTGCCGGTTTTTTGCAGGGACTATGGATTAAAGGGAATATGGATGTCTTTGTTTCATTCAATATCGGCATTTTGCAATGGCGGCTTTGACATTCTGGGAACAAAGGATCATCTTTTCTCATCGCTTACGGGCTATGCCGGGAATACTCTTTTAAACACTACGATCATGCTGTTGATCGTGATAGGCGGGATTGGCTTCCTTACATGGGATGATGTCTGTGTTTATAAATGGCATATTAAAAGGTATTCCACCCAGAGTAAGGTGGCTCTGTCTGTATCGGCGTTACTTATCATGCTTCCGGCTGTTTTTTTCTTTTTCTGTGACTTTTCCGGACTTCCGATGAAAGAAAGGATCCTGGTATCACTTTTTCAATCCGTGACGACAAGAACAGCAGGATTTAATACAGCTGATTATGCCGGCATGTCCGGGGTCTCAAAAATGCTGGTCATCATGCTGATGCTTGTCGGAGGCTCTCCGGGATCGACAGCCGGAGGCATGAAGACTACGACGCTTGCGGTGCTTGTCTTAAATGCAATCGCAACCTTTTACCAGAAGGAAGATACGGAGGTCTATGGCAGAAGACTGGAAGCCGGTGTGGTAAAAAATGCTGCAACCATACTGACGCTGTATTTGTTCCTGTTTCTGACAGGAGGCATGATCATCAGTCTGGCAGAAAATCTGCCGCTTTCGGATTGCCTGTTTGAAGCAGCATCTGCGGTTGGTACAGTGGGGCTGACACTGGGAATCACATCATCACTGGGAGGTGTATCACAGGTTGTCCTGATTGTGCTGATGTACCTTGGCAGGGTAGGAGGACTGACGCTGATCTATGCAACGGTTTCCGGGACTAAGCTAAGCGGAGCCAGACTTCCGGTTGATAAAATAACGGTCGGATAAACATAAGGTCATCAAAAAGCCTTATATATATATAGATATATAGATAGATAACAGGAGGAAATCTCGATTATGAAAAATGTATTACTGATAGGTCTTGGAAGATTTGGAACCCACATTGCAATGCAGCTTGCCCGGCTGAACCATCAGATCATGGCTGTTGACTGCAATGAAGAGCGTGTGAATAAGGTTATGCCGTATGTGACAAATGCACAGATCGGTGATAGTACGGATGTGGACTTTTTACAGTCACTCGGTATTGGAAATTTTGATGTCTGTATTGTGGCAATCGGGGACAGCTTTCAAAATTCGCTGGAAACGACCTCTTTATTAAAAGAACTGGGAGCAAAGCTTGTAGTATCCCGTGCGGAATGGGATGTACAGGAAAAGTTTCTGCTGCGGAACGGAGCCGATGAGGTTGTATATCCGGAAAAGCAGATGGCCAGATGGGCGGCTATCCGCTACACGGCTGATCATATCCGTGATTATATACAGGTTGATGAAGCACATGCCATTTTTGAAGTAGAGGTGCCGGAAAACTGGATTGGACGTACTGTCGGGGAACTGGATGTCCGTAAAAAATACAATATCAACATAATGGCAGTGAAAAAAGACGGAAAGGTCAATATGGTGGTATCAGCGGACACAGTGATGACTGATGATGTGACACTTTTGGTGCTTGGTGAGTATAAACAGCTTCAGAAATGCTTCAAAATGTAGATTCCGGTGTCAAACCCAAAACGAGAATATCTCAAAAAAGAAGAATTCCGGAAAAATGCTATGCCGGGAATAATACGAATAAAACAGAGGAAATATGAATATGTGTCAGATAACAGATCCTATCATTAAAAAAATGAAAAAGACAGTCCGCGAATGTGGAGATATTTTACTCCATGCAGACAGGGATGAGCACTTTGTCTCATCAAAAGAAGGACATGGAAATTTTGTGACTGTTTATGATAAAAAAATACAGGAAAAACTGCGTGAAAGCCTGAATGAGATTTTACCGGAGGCAGCTTTTGTCGGAGAAGAAGAGGACATCCATCCGGACATTCACGAGGGCTTTGCATTTGTGGTGGATCCGATTGACGGAACTGCCAACTTTGTAAGAGATCTGAAGGGCAGTGTGATCTCGGTCGGACTCTTAAAGGATGGAAAACCATACATTGGTGTGGTATACAATCCCTATCTTGATGAAATGTTTACCGCTAAAAAAGGCTGTGGAGCTTATGTGAATGATAAGCCGATTGCTGTTTCCAAACGACCGCTTTCAGATGGAATGGTCTTATTTGGGACTGCACCCTATTACCGGGAACTCAACGACAAGGCTTTCGAGCTTGCCGGAAATTTCTGGAAACAGGCACTGGATCTGAGACGGACCGGAACAGCAGCTTTGGATCTTTGTCTTGTGGCTGCGGGCAGAGCAGAGTTGTTTTTTGAGTTGATTTTACAGCCATGGGATTATGCTGCGGGAGCCGTGATCTTAACCGAAGCCGGTGGTAAAATCGAGACGCTGGAAGGAACGGCGCTGACATTTGATAAGCCGTGTTCCGTGCTTGCCACCAACGGTTGCAAGGTGGAAGGTGTGCCGGTAAATAAAGACTGGTAAATGATATATGTTTCGGATATTTTAAAAGTGTAAAGCATGTAGTAATCTGTGACTAATGAGGTCAAAATACTTTTTGACTTGTATATTGTACAGAGATTACTACGATATACAAGTAACATGATAGGAAATCGTAACAGGGAGAGTTTAGGCGGGATTATGAAAAAAAAGATTCTGATCGTAAGTGTGGCAGTTGTTGTATTTATATTGTTTGTTGCGGGAATTTTTGGATATACCTTAAAGCTTCGTTATACGACTGTTGATACAAAAGAAGCGCCGGATAAAGATTTTTCACTGACATTGCAGATGAAGGGAGAGCCGGAACTGCTTTTTAGTGCAACACATGGACGTATCGTAGCTAAGCATGAAGGTAAGACCGTGCAGAAAATTCCGGTTACCGTTTATGATGACGGAGCCATGCTGCGAGAGGATAACTGGAGTGTGGAATGGGGAATTGCCGGTGTCCGTGTCACACTGATAGGAAGTGAACAGCCGGATGAGATCATGGATATCATGTATGATGGTTCGGATACATTTTCCGGTTACAGTGAAGAGGAAATCCGGACAGAAATGGAGAACCGATATGGTTCATTGCAGTCTGTGACAAAGGAAGGAAATTTTTACCGCTGCGATATCGGAGATTTTACATTTTTAGTACAAAATGACCTCATTCTGAGCGATAGCTATAAGCAGGAATATTTTCATTATCTGACAGATGCTTATTTTGCAGGCCGCAACCGGGTACATGAATATGAAGTAAAGGGAGAAGGAACGGATATCTGTTATATACCGGTTATCACCCTTGATTCGTCAAGCAGCGAGGAGAAGGACTGGTTTTGCCAGGATGTGATAAACTGGCTGCTTTATGTGACAAAGGATCTTCCCTATGAAGGAAATGAAACACTTTTTGAGCAGATTGAAATCGGTTATCAGGGAGAAAATACCGATTATAACCTGCCGGATTTATCTGATCTTACAGACGATTCCATTGCAGATGTATACAATGACCTCTATGAATATGTGGAAACCATGATAACGGAAGATTATCAGGATGCGGTAGAAAATACCGGATCAGAGGCTGACGAGAGTACCGGAACACAGAATGACAGTCATGCCGGAAGTGAAAATACAGATGGGCAGGTGCCAGATGAAGAGGCTGTCCAGTATTATTTATCACTGGAGCCCGACTGTACTTATCAGGCCGATAACGGTGTGGAATACCGCATGGTGCCTGTCGACCGGGCGTGCGGCAGCAGTTTTTATGTGCTGGTTGGAACCGATGATCAGGGCAAGAGTGCATGTATGGTAAATACAGATCCATATCTTGGCAGTGGCGGTGAGGCAAAATGGATCCAGTTTTTATCAGATGAAAAAACAGGATTTTCCTGCCTTGCATACAGTGGCGGAGCTTATGGAAGCCTTTATCGGACAGAGGATGGAGGAAAAACATTTACCAATGTAGAATGGCCGTCGGCAAAAGCAAAGCTTTCGGATGGAACCCTTTACAATCCTTTTGTGATGCCGGAAAAGGTCTATGAAAAGGATGGTAAGCTGTATATGGAAGTCGGCCAAGGGGCGGATGGAGATTATTATGGCGATGAAGGGTATTGTAATGGATTGTATGAGTCTTCGGATGATGGGAAGACATGGGAGTATGTGGGGGAAGTGGTAGTATCACAGTCTGATTAATGCTGTGATAAATATTTAATATTGTATACCGTTTATTTTACAATGAATATTGTTGGTGACTGCGATTTCTGTGTAGTGATGTGCGTTTATTGAATCGATTAGAAGGTTGCTGTTGTTTCTCTCGCAAGATTTGAGGATTTCTTTTTTCTGGGAATGGGTATAGATATATTCTTTCTTGCGAATAAGCTTAGAGTTTGCATCAAGGGCAAAGACAAAGCGGATTAATTCAACATTTTGATCCAGCATATATTTTTCTTTGGATTGTTGAGAGCCGGTGTTTTCATCAATCCAGGTACAAATACAAAATTTTTCCATCATAATGTTGGCATTTACTGAAACTTTATTGTTGGATACCCACCCAAGCATATAGCCGGTATTGATATCAGTGAGAAGAACATCAACATTATTTAGCTTCGTGCTGCTTAGTGATGGATTGTAATTAATGGTTAATGGACCGCTATTCTTCCAAAATATATCGGTGCTTTTGGTAAAGTTTAAAACTTTCTTGTACATTTTTGAAGTGGTGGCTATATTGTTTGGGATGATTGATGTGCTTATAGGATTTCCGGCAATAATGTCATTGAAAAGATATTGGGGCTTATTGTAACCGTTTGATCGGTAGGTCTTATTTGGGATGCCCATTAGATGTGGAAAATTAGCTTTTTCACCGATAAGGATAAAACTGTTTCCATTATAGGTGATGACAAGATAGAATGTTTTCAAATAATTTTCTTGGAAGAAATCCGCACATTTGTGAATGTCTGTGATATTCATAGATGTGTTTCTCCTTTTTATAAAGACAAAGGCTCTTGGAATTTTCCAAGAGCTTTGCCATCGGCAATCGTTCACGATTATTTTTTAAACAGGGGAGTGCCCGGATCAGCCGATATGATTCCCTCAGCGAGTGAGCCTGTGTTATTCAGTATATGCAATGTTCGTAAATACAGACGGTATATATCAAAAAAATGTCTGTGTTGGTTATTATATGATTGTAATGCGAGAATGTCAATCACTATTTTGTAAAATATCTGATTGACATTCTTATATTTGAAATTAAAATTTAAAAAAGAGAGATAATGCAAAACGGAGAATTTCATGGACAATAATTTTCAAACGCCACAAGAGGCATTAAAAGTATTATTTGGATATGATGCTTTCAGACCCGGTCAGGAATCTGTCATTGACAGTATTCTTTTCGGAAAAGATGTGTGTGCCATCATGCCAACGGGTGCCGGAAAGTCGGTATGTTATCAGATACCGGCTATGTTGCTTCCGGGGATCACGCTGGTTATTTCACCTTTGATCTCTCTGATGCAGGATCAGGTCAAGGCTTTGAATGAAGCAGGAATTGCTGCGGCATTTATCAATAGTTCTCTGTCAGAGCGTGCATTTCATGAGACGGTAAGAAAGACGAGGAACGGTGATTATAAAATTCTTTATGTAGCACCGGAAAGACTGGTTACAGAGGGTTTTATGGAGCTCGCAAAAACGATCGAGATTTCCATGGTAACTGTTGACGAAGCACATTGTATTTCGCAGTGGGGACAGGATTTCAGACCAAGCTATATGAATATTTCCCAGTTTGTTGATATGCTGGAAAAACGACCGATTGTCAGTGCATTTACAGCGACAGCAACTGAAAATGTCAGGGAGGACATCATATGTACATTGGGATTACAGGATCCTTTTGTGCTGGTCAATGGATTTGACAGGGAAAATCTGTTTTTTCAGGTAGAGAAGCCCAAGAGCAAGGAACAGTATATTTTGGACTATGTCGCATCGCATGAAAGCGAGAGTGGTATTATTTATTGTGCAACGAGGAAAAATGTGGACAACCTCTATAATCTGCTGGAAAGTAAGGGCTTTTCGGTCGCAAAATACCATGCGGGAATGAATGCGGAAGAACGGAAACGGATGCAGGATGATTTTGTATTTGATTTTACCAGTATCGTTATAGCGACCAATGCCTTTGGAATGGGTATTGATAAGTCCAACGTCCGCTATGTCATTCACTATAATATGCCGCAGAGTATGGAAAATTATTATCAGGAGGCAGGAAGAGCCGGCAGGGATGGTCTGGAGGCTAAATGTATTTTGTTGTTTTCCGCGCAGGATATTGTGATCAACCGACTGTTGCTTGAACATAAGGAAATGACGGATCTAAGTCCGGAGGAGCTTGCAACGGTAAAGGAACGTGATATGCAGAGGCTGCAGAGCATGGAGCGGTACTGCTATACGACGGAGTGTCTGCGTAATTATATTTTGAAATACTTTGGAGAAAAGCCGGAAAAACCATGCGGTGACTGCGGAAACTGTTTACATACTTTTGAAACACTGGATATGACGGATGCTGCAAAGCAGATCATCAACTGTGTATACGAATCAAGACAGCGTTTTGGAAAGACTATCATCATTGATACGGTCGCAGGCGCCAAGACGGCGCGGCTTGCCGAGATTGGTGCTGTCAATTACAAATCTTACGGAGTGCTGGCTTCGACCAATAAAAAGCTTATCCGCCGGCTGGTGGAGCAGATGGTTGCTGAAGGATATCTGAGAGTGGGAGATTATCAGGTGGTAAAGCTCGGCAATTTCCAGGCTTTAAAAGATCCTGAAACGACTGTCATGGTAAAAATCACCGATGACGATAAGCTTCCACAGCGTGCAGAGAAACCTAAAAAGAAAACGAATGGCAAAGATGCACTTACAGCTGCCGGATTTAAGTTGTTTGATAAATTCAGGGAACTCCGGCTGCAGATTGCGCGCGAAGAAAACATGCCGCCGTATATTATTTTCAGTGATAAGACTTTGATCGATATGGCTGTCAAGATGCCCAGATCGAAGAGCGAGATGCTGGAGGTGTCCGGTGTCGGGGAGAATAAGTATGGGAAGTATGGGGAGAGGTTTTTGAGGGTGATTGAGGAGATGGATGAAGGTGTTAAATATTAATTTATTGTGAAGCCGGTAAAATATGGATTGACATATTTTATTATTATGGGTAGTATGATACTAAAGACAGGCAACTTGAGTGTCTGCCAAGCGTGGAAATAAGGTGTTGTGCCAGAAAGCAGTGCCTTATGAGCTTTATACGGGTTTGACATTTACCACAATCTGGCTAGAAAACATAGGTTTTGAAAGAAAATGTCGGGGGCTCCGCTATTGATAGCGGAGCCTTTCTTTAGCATAGATTCAAGAGAAGAACTTAGAAGCGAGTTGCAAGGAAAACCGAGTGGTGGAGTATATCTTACAACTATTCAGAAGTTTACAGAAGACACACAGCTTCTTACAGATAGATCAAATGTTATCTGCATTTCAGACGAAGCGCATAGATCGCAGGTAAACCTTGATATGAAGGTAAGAATTACTGATGAAGGCGTTAATCGAACCTACGGATTTGCCAAGTATTTACATGATTCATTACCAAATGCTACGTATGTGGGATTCACCGGGACACCTATAGATGCAACGCTTGAAGTATTCGGTGATATTGTGGGCCATCCATACACTATGACTGAAGCTGTTAAGGATGAAATTAAGGTTAATCTCGTATATGACGGAAGAGCTGCCAAGGTTACGCTTAGAGATGATAAGCTTCGTGAAATCGAAGAATACTATGATACGTGCGCAACAATGGAATCTTCAGAAGAACAGATAGAGGAAAGCCAGAAAGCGGTAGCACATCTTGATGCAATTATTGGAGATACAGATAGATTAAAAGCTGTAGCTAAGGACTTCGTAGCACATTACGAAAAGAGAGTGGAAGAAGGAGCTACAGTAGTTGGCAAGGCTATGTTTGTTTGTGCAAATAGGATTATTGCGTATGCATTTTATTTAAATCTTATTGAGCTTCGCCCTGAATGGAAGGAAAAGAGAAAGGCTTCAGAGGGCGTAGAACTTACTGAAAAAGACGAGGACGAACTTAAACCTATAGAAAAGGTAAAGCTTGTTATGACAAGAAATAAGGATGATGAAAAAGAACTCTATGATATGCTCGGCACAAAGGAAGATCGTAAAGAGATAGATAGACAGTTCAAAAACGTAAAGTCAAACTTCAAAATTGCTATTGTTGTAGATATGTGGCTTACAGGATTTGATGTGCCATGTCTTGATACGATTTATATTGATAAGCCTATTCAGCAGCATACACTTATTCAGACTATTTCAAGAGTAAACCGTGTATATGAAGGTAAAGATAGAAGCTTAATTGTTGATTACATCGGGATCAAGAAAAATATGAATATTGCTCTTCGTAAGTATACCAATTTCGAGAAGCAGGAGGTTGATAATATTGAGCAGGCCGTAACTATAGTACTTGATGAGATTGATGTACTTGATAGTATGTTCTGCAACTTTTAACTCAGACAATTTTTATAAAAGAGATTCTTTGCAGCAGCTGAATAGTCTTAACAGGGCTGTAGAGTATGTTCAGCAGACAGAAGAATTAGAACTTCGATTTATGTCGGCAGTTAGAAGAATGAAGAAAGCCTTCAATTTGTGCAGTGCTAGCGAAGCCTTTACTGACAAAGATATTGATAAGATACATTTTTATCAGGCTGTTAGATCTGTTCTTTACAAATTAACAAAGGGCGAAGCACCTGATACAGAACAGATGAATATGAAGGTGAGAAAGCTTCTTGAAGGTGCTATCCAGTCTGATGGAATCGAGGAACTTTTTGAAACCGGGAAGCATATAGATTTTGATATTTTTAGCGATGAATATATGGCTCGAATTGAGAAAATCAATCTGCCGAATACAAAGATAAAAGCATCACAGAGACTTTTATCATATGCAATCATGGAATTCCAGAGAGTATATAAGATTAAGAGTATTGAGTTTGCAGAGCGAATGAAAGCTGTTGTTGATACTTACAATAACAGGCGCAAAGATGAGGTATTTGCAAATGAGGTTCTTGATGATGTTGCTAATCAGTTAGCTGATTTGATTCATGAGCTTAAACAGGAGAAAAACTCGTTTGAAAAAATGGGTATCGATTATGAGGAAAAAGCCTTTTTCGACATTCTTCTTGCAGTTTCAAAGAAGTATGAGTTTGAGTATCCTAAGGATAAGATGATTGAGCTTGCTAAGGAAATCAAGATTGTTGTTGAGGATAAAGCTAAGTATCCGGATTTTTCAACAAGAGAAGATATAAAGGCCACTCTACAGGTGGATTTGATTCTTCTGTTAAACAAGTATGATTATCCAACAGTTACAATTGATGATGTTTATAAAGAAGTATTGGAGCAGGCAGAGAATTTTAAGAAGTATCAAGGTTAACATTAAAGAGATAAAGAAGCCGCTAGATGCAAATGTAGAAAAACTAATTATGTAAGTGTCATGCTTATGCGATGTCCAACCTATTGTAGGTTGGATAAAATATTTTATGTGCCTTATGGGAGAAGGTGATGATATATGGATTCAATAGTAGTTTTTGATGATTATAAGCGATGTTTTAGAGAATTAGACAGCTCAAATTATGATGATGATTTAACTGTTGGAACTGTTTTTTTTAAAAGAGATGCAATAAGTGTCATTGAGAAATATTACAGGATAATCGGTTACATCATATGTGATGATAAAGGGGGTTATTACCCGATTGATGTGAGAAAAAATGATATAGCTATGCTTGAAGGAACTTATAACTGCCTGACTGATGGATTGAAGATGGAGTTGGTGTCCTACAATATACAGACTGAACCATCGGTAATTTGGAGTCCATTCTTTTTTCAGTGGCAGTTTATGTGTGATTGGAACGCATTTGAAAATAGTGGTAGTTTTATTAACTTGGCTTCGCGGATAGTAGGAAGTACGGAATTAGTAAAAAACATTATTGATGAAAAAATCGATTTTGTTCTGCCGGTAAATTATATAGAATTATCCCAAATGGTACGAGCATTGATAAATCTGTTTGGAGTTAAATTTTATAACAAGGATTATTTTGAAGATGTAAACTATTTGTTTGATTCACTTACAAATGGATACCATATAAATATGTCTACAGAAGAAGTTGATGGGTATTGCTATCAGTTATGTGACTATACGCTAAAGAGGATTGAGGGAGAGAATGTATAATTCAGGAATTGGTACACCATATTGGTTTGAATGGGAAATTGGAATACTAGAATGCTTGAACATGTTACAAGATTCATCAATTGAATCCGTAGTGCTGCAATCAACAAATTTTCAAGCACTAGATGATGTTGTAATAAATTATACCGATAAAAGCATTTTAAATATTCAAGTAAAACATACAGATGTAGATGATAATTTTACATATTCCTTTTTGTCTTCTAGTCAAAAGTCATTGTTAAATGAACTATCGTTAGAGTGGAAGAATAATAAAAACGATTATAACTTTAGGGGCATTCAAATTGTAACAAATAAAAAATGGGGGACACAGAAAACTGATGGAAAGTGTTCAATGGATGACTTTATTTCAAAGGTGTTTCCACGCTTACAGGATGATTATAATTATGCGTCAACGGACCGCTATAAGCAGAATGCTATTGAATGGTATAAAAAGAATCTAGAGATAAAGTTAAATCAGCAGGAGGCGGCGTGTTTTACTAAAATCTTTTCGTTTAGAAAGGAGTCATGCCTTGCTGATGTGGAAGAAAAAATACGTTTGAAGATAGGAGAAATACTAGGGACAGATAATAGTGATGCAATAGAGTTATGTTTAAATAGCCTTTTGGCTAAATTAAAAATATGGGCAACATCAAGACGAGAAAAGCAGGAAATAACAAGAGAAAATGTATATGGAGCATTATGTTATACTGAGCCAGATATTCCTTCATATGAACTCTGCCCAGAAAAGCCGATTCTTCCTTCACGACAACGCTTCGCTGTGGGTTTTATAGAAGGCATTAAAAAGAATAGTAATCACATCATATTTTTAGAAGGTTTACCAGGCTGCGGAAAAACAAATTTTATAAGTTATTTATCACAAATGGATGAGTCTATAGTTGATTTTAGATTTTATACTTATCTTCCCGTAAATAAAGTAGATGGTTCGTATAGTGATGATGAAGGATACTATTTAGGAAAAACCCTGTGGAGAAGCATATTGGTACAGCTTAAGAAAAAATTTGAAGAGAATAATCTATTATCAGTTGTAAAATTTCCGCTTATATACCAATTTATGTCTCCATCCGAAATGCGAGAGACAGTAATTCGTTCTTTGCCGGAGTATGCAAAGTGCATAGGAAGACCTTGTTATTTTTTTATAGATGGATTAGATCATGCTGCGAGATCAAAAGATGCACGAAATTCATTTTTATCACAGTTGCCAAGACCGGAAGAAATTGGAGATGACTTTTATTTTGTCTTGGTTGGTCAGCCTATAAATGAGGGATATCCATCTTGGATGAAGGATAACAAAAGTATCACATATTTTAATATGCCGGCTTTAGACACTGATGATGTTGTTATTTTATTAAAGCAAAGCGGTGTAGTAGAAAGCACGGTTGATCTGGAAAATTTGGCAAGATCAGTTATTTCTATTATTGGAAATAATGTTCTTAACATTATGTTTGCAATTTTGGAATTAAAGAAAATGGTATTGCCTCTATCTTTCGATGCAATAGAAAGAGAATTAAATTGTAGATTTTTAAATAAGCAAATTGATAAATACTACGACTGGATTATCGGTTCGCAGAAAAAAAGTCTTTTGTTTTATAAAATCGAAGCAATTATGGCTTTTGCAAGCAATCGTATTAATGCGTGTTATATAGCTGAAATGGCTGGGTGTGAACATGATGAGGCTGTATTTACTTTAAATGGCTTATATCCAATTATCGTATGTGAAGATGATGAATACTTCACTTTTCACAATGATGTAAGACTTTATTTGCAGAACGAGATAATTCATAATTCAAATCTAAAGGTAATTACAGAATCAATAGTTAATCGAATACAACAGGATAGGAAACTATGGAAATATCGATATGATATCTCTTTTAATTTAATAGCAAGTTGCAAGGATATCAATGAGGTGTTGAATCTCATCGATGTTGAATATGTAATGGATTCTGCTTTGTACGGGATATCATTTGACAGAATACTTCAGCAGTTTATATTAGCTCACCAATTGCCAATTGATAATCTTGAAGATTTATGTATGCATTCAAGTGCTGTGTCGCTTTGCTTGGCACAGTATGCAAATTGTATCCAGTATTATGCAAAAGAAGCGGACTATTTTGAACAACAAAGTATCAGCAAAAAGACTAAAGCTGAAAAGTATTGTTTAGTTATCGAAAAAGATCTAGAACAAATCATTAGTGATATCAGTTTTGTTGCCAAAGCAGGATTTGAGCGAGGCCACAAGTTATTTGATGAATATCTTGGTGGCTATAGTATTGAAGTGTTACTAAAAGGAGAATTGAAAAGAGAAACGCTAGTTAATGCTGGATATATATATCGCTGTTATGGAGCAGATCTTGTTGATAGAATTACTGATTTCTCTCAGGATTATGCTGATTTTAAAGATGGATGGCTAGAAGCTGGTGTAAGGTTTACATCAAAAGAAGATATCAGGCGAACTTTCAAAATAAGAGGATATCATACTAATTCTTTGTATAAATATATTTATAAGGTTGCAGAAGACAAGAAGCTTGATGAAGAATCATACAAAGAATTGTTGGATATTCTTTTAAGAATGTCTGCGCCTATAGAAAATATTATTGAGATTTGCACATATGGACTATTAAACTCATATAAATATGAAGCTGTAATAGAATATATTGGCAAACATTTATATGATATTGTAAAAATCGATAGAGATTATGAATACGAAGATCCAAGAATTATTTCTTTGATTAAGGCTAACTTGTGCCTGTTTGGAAGGGGTGAGGAATTTTTAATTGAAAAATGCTATAAAGAGATATTGAATCTAACCCATAATGGGGAGTCTAAAAGAGGCTACAAACCAGCATTGGAACAGTATGATATTGCAAAGCATGTTTTTGAACAATTCTATTCGTCGGATAGAAAGGATGTATTGTCAAAAGATGATATCTTTTCATTGATTTATTTTGCAGATAAGTATGGTGCTGGATCTGTTCATGATTGTAATGGATATACTGTTATGAGATTTTTACGTAAAGTATTGGTGAGCTTTTCTGAGCATAACCCTAAGGCAGAAATTATCGATACTATCTGTAACTCAGTCGTTCAATGTTTGGAATGGGAGAAAACACGTTTTATTCCAGAGTTTAATAAGTTATTCTGCATATCAAATGCGCATGCTGAATTTCTAAAAGTAGCAGAATATTGGTGTGGCGATGATGGAGTGGCTTGGAGATCAGAATATGACGAAATGGAAGATTTTTGTAAATACATAATACCTTCATTGGAATATTTTGGAGAAACCAAGTTTATAGAAGAAATACGTGAAAAACAGAAGTATAAAATGTTTGGATACGTGGGAAGAAAAGATTATTCGTTAAATGGGTTACTTGATTGTTATAAAAAACTTCCTCTGAATGAAGAAAAATTATGCAGTTATGGTATGAGGCTGTTTTCTGTTTCAAATTTAGCAAATTCCATTGGTGATAATAGGTTTTCAAGTGAAGTTGATAGAGTGTTGTTAGAGGATGCAGTTCAATTGGGATATAAGTATTGCAATGCATTATTTGAACTAAAAAATACTCCTAAAGATTTGGTTTATTGGAGAATGAAAGTTCTGGATTCTCTATATTGCAATATAGAGTTGATTTCTGATGATTCGGAATTACTTGCGCTATATAGACTTACAAATTCATGGATTAAAGAATATATAGAGAATGGTAGAGAATACAATCGCTTGGAAACCTTAAGAAGTTACAATTATGCAATTATTTCTCGTATTTCAAGTCCTGAAATTCGGGAAAAACTTAAGGCAAAAGGATTGTATGGCGAAGCAGAACATAAAGATTTCACAGTTGATACTGGAAGGGACAGTAATCTCGAAATTATCCATCTTTTAAAAAAAGATGGATATAGTGAAAAGGTAGAAGGCGTTATTCTCACTCAAATAGAAAAAAGAGAAATCGGATTACATAAGCTAATAATGGAAGTGGGGGATATTATTGCACAAAACCATATGGAAGAATATGTTAATACATGTGTTGTTAAATATATTCTATCTGAAAGCAAGTATGGTTATATTGGCAGCGGAATTAGTGATGTATTTGAACGTTACTATGAACTGTTCAATGATGATACATGGATGCTTCTATTTGAGGATATAGTAACTCGATTTGCTGAAAGTGATTATGGCATAATTGCTTCGCTTTGGGGGGATTTTACAATTTTCTCTATTTATTACCTTTCGAGAAAAGACAAAGATAAAATCAAAGTTTTATTTGATTGTTTATGTAAAACACATGAAAGTCTTTCGTCGGCAAATGGAAGGGTAAAAATAAAAGAAGAAAAACTGATCTTGGATGAGAATATTATGTCCCTCTCGGATATGGTGGATTTTCAGCTTAATCTACAAATATAGTTATTAAAAGTCTGCTGTTGTAAACGGACAGGCTTTTTGTTGTTAGGGCAAGGCCCTGTTGAGCCATGCTCAACAAATAAACCACTTGCTGTGCGAGTGGTTGAAGAGGCTTTAGCTTACAGTAAAAAACTTCCAGTGATATAGTAAATGCAGGTTCGCCAACCGCATTAATCACAGGAGGTATCCATAATGGACAGTAATAGTTTATCACATACAAAATGGAACTGTAAGTATCACATTGTATTTGCACCAAAATTTCGCCGAAAAATAATATATGGGAAGTTGCGATAGGATATAGCCAATATATTAAGTGCTTTATGTAAGCGGAAAGGTGTCAAAATAGTAGAAGCAGAAATGTGCCCGGATCATGTGCATATGTTAGTTGAAATTCCACCAAGTATAAGTGTATCAAGTTTTGTGGGATACTTGAAAGGGAAAAGTACACTAATGATATTTGAAAGACATGCAAATTTAAAATATAAATTTGGAAACTGACATTTCTGGTGTAGAGGATATTATGTTGACACAGTTGGAAAGAATGCAAAGAAAATTCAAGAGTTTATTCAAAATATATTAAAAGAAGATTTAGAATATGATCAAATGACGTTAAAAGAGTATATAGACCCGTTTACGGGTGAGTCGGTAAAAGCAAATCATTAAATAGAGCCCAGGGGGCTCGGTAAGTAAATGTACTGCGACTAGCGGCCAATTTCAACGAGTCTTTAGACTCAAACGCCGGAAATGAGCCCTTATAGGGCGTGAACAAACCACCGGCTCAGCCGGTCTGAGCCGGTGGTTCTGATTTGAAAATGACATGTGGCTTAGTATATAAGTTAAGATAATAAATATTTCAATATTGAAATATTTATTGCATGCTGGTATAATAAATTTGACATAGTATAAGAAATGAAAGGGCTTTGTAATGAAAATAAGTTATAACAACCTATGGAAATTAATGATAGATAAAGGATTAAACAAAAGTGAATTGCGTGAGATTACTGGGATAGGAACAAATACGTTAGCAAAGCTAAGCAAGAATCAACCGGTAAGCATGGAAGTGCTGATGAAAGTTTGCGAGAAACTTGATTGCGATCTGACAGATGTATGCGAATTTATTAAGGAGTAGGAGAAAGCTAGTTATATGAGTACAACACCGAATGCGATTGATTTATTTGCGGGTTGTGGTGGCCTGTCGAAAGGTTTTATGGATGCGGGGTTTAATATTATTGTTGGAGTAGATAATGATCAGGCCGCATTGAATACTTTCGTAAAGAACCATAATGGTGCTGTTGCCTTGAATGCGGATTTGTCCCTGCAGGAAACTTTTGATAAAATAAAAAGTATTGCCGGAGAGAGAAATATTGATGTGATTATTGCGGGACCTCCATGTCAGGGATTTTCTTTGACTGGACCTCGTAATTTCGATGACAAAAGAAATAAACTGTATCTTGCTGTACTTGAAATGGTGAAGCAGTATCAGCCTAAGGCATTTATTATCGAAAATGTACCAGGAATGGCAACATTATATAATGGACAGATTAAAGAAGAGATTCTTAAACGATTTAAGAAAATGGGTTATAACATTGACTGTAAAATATTATGTGCGGCTGATTATGGTGTGCCTCAGATCAGAAAACGTTTGATATTTATGGGTATTAGAAAAGATATTGGTATGCCTAAATTTCCTGAACCTGTATTTACGCCTGAAAATTACAGAACCTGCCGTGATGCAATCAGCGATCTGCCTTCGTTAATCAATGATTTAGGCGCAGAGGAGCTTGAGTATTCACAGGAACCGCAAACAGAATATCAGAAGCTGATGCGTGGGCAGTGTTCAGTTCTCCATAATCACCTGGGAACCAATCATACACAGATGGTTAAAGATACTATTGCTCTGGTACCAGAAGGGGGAAATTATAAGGACTTACCACCTGGATGGGGGGAAAGTAGAAAGTTCCATATGGCTTGGACAAGACTTAATGGGAATGCACCTGCAAGAACTGTTGATACAGGACATAGAAATTTATTCCATTATGAATACAACAGAATTCCAACGGTAAGAGAAAGTGCAAGAATGCAATCTTTCCCAGATGATTTTGTGTTTACTGGAACCAAAACACAGCAAAGCAGACAGGTTGGTAATGCAGTACCACCATTATTAGGAAAAGCTTTAGGAAAAGTCATTCTTAGCATAATCGAGGAGCAGAATATTAATGAATAAGATTAGGTCAATAGATTTATTTGCAGGATGCGGCGGCTTGATGGATGGATTTGAACAGTCTGGAAAATATGAAACCTTAGCTGCTGTTGAATGGGAAAAAGGTCCATGTAGAAACCTCAGAAATCGATTGAGAGATAAGTGGAAATACAAAAATGCTGATGATATGGTTCTTCAGTTTGATATTCAGAGAACAGATGAATTGTTTGATGGATGGAAAGATGATGAAATATACGGAAGTTCAGAGGGTTTGGACAAGCTAATTGGTCCAGAAAAACTGGATATTATCATTGGTGGTCCTCCATGCCAGGCTTATTCGATTGCAGGAAGAGTGCGTGATGAGCACGGAATGAAAAATGACTACAGAAACTATTTATTTGAGAGTTACCTCAAAGTAGTTGAAAAATATAGGCCAAAGCTATTTGTTTTCGAGAATGTTCCTGGGATACTGAGCGCACAGCCAGGAGACAGGCCAATTATTGAAATTCTCCAAGAGAGCTTTAATAATGCAGGATACTATGTTTTGCCTGATTTGCGTAAAGCCATTATAGATTTTACTGATTATGGCGTTCCGCAAAACAGAAAAAGAATAATAATTGTTGGATTACATAAAGACTATTTTAGCGAGGAAAGATGCGTGGAAATGGCGGAGAAGTTTTATTCCGTTTATTTACCCAAATATAAGGTGGAACGTAAGAAGACTGTAAAAGAATCAATTGGTGATCTGCCTAAATTATATCCGTTGGGGCATGATGAAAAGTTCAATGGTAAAAGAATTTCCCATTCTTTACCACAACCGGAAGTGCCTAACCATGTCGCACGGTGGCAAAGCGACAGAGATATTGATATTTTTAGATTGCTGACAGAAGATATAGAAACTGGTCGAAATCAGTACACTTCCATAGAGGCATTGAAAGCTTTATATACTGAAAAGACTGGTAAGACATCTAATGTCCATAAGTATCATGTGATCAGATGGGATGAACCAAGTAATCTTATTCCAGCACATTTGTATAAGGATGGATTACGACACATACATCCGGACTCAAAACAGTGCCGAACACTAACTGTAAGGGAGGCTGCCAGATTACAAACCTTTGATGATGATTACATCTTTGATGGAAGTAATGTTGAAACATACAAGATGATTGGCAATGCAGTACCGCCATTGTTCGCAAAAGAACTGGCAAACGCAGTTGCAGATTTATTAAAGGATTATGGCAAATAATTTCATGAATAATAGAATATTTGTTGGTCCGCCAGGTTCTGGAAAGACATACGGTGCTAAGTATGAAGTGGTAAAAACTATCTGGAATCTAATGGACGAAGAGGAAAGAAATAAAAAGGAATCAAGATACTATAATCCAAAGAACTTTTGTGAAGATGCATTTTTGTATGTTGAAAGAAATTATCATCCAGGCATACGCCTTGCTTCTTTACATGAAGGGATGACTACTTCGGATCTGATTGAGGGGCTCTCGGTAGAAACAAGTGATGGTGTAACAGTATTTGCAAATTCGGATAAAATGGTTTTGAATCTTTTGGATGAAATGAAAAAGGATGATAAGCCGGGGTTCCTCATTCTCGATGACATACACAGAGTTAATATTGTGGGTGCTCTTGGAGAATTGCTGTTTGCATTTTCACATCGTGGTGAAACAGTGACATTATCTACTGGGAGAAAAATTTGTGTTCCGGAAAATCTGTATGTGTATTTTACCATGAATACGCTCAGACCAGATTTTCCCATAGATTCATCGATTTTCGAAGGCTTTCAGACAACATATATGAACAGTGATTTGAAACGTCTCGATAAAGCAGTAGATGAAGGATACTATAGATCTGCATACTATAATATTGATTCGGAAATAGTGGATCAGTTGATAGAGATTCAAAAAGAGTATCGTGAAATTGTCGCTGAAAGTAAGAGTTCTGGTGTGGTGATAGAAAAAGCAAATACGGTAGAGAAAATATTTGATATCGATATGGGATGTATGTTTTCATCTTTTCAGGCTCAATTGTTTTTAGATGACACTTTCCCGGTGACATGGGAAAAGAGAGCAGATATTCAAATAAAATTTCGTAAAAAATATAATGATGTCACTGACCAGTTTTGTAAAAAACTAAATGAAGCATACGAACAGTATTCAAAATTCTATTCCATTGAAACCCTGAAATTGCTTGATCAGTTTAAGCACAAGGTGAGAGAAGAATACTTATATTATAACGGATATTTGGATTATATCGCTCCTGAATATTATCAGGATAAAACTAAGTACGAAATTGGTTATACATATTTTCTGCCGGGACACGGTTTTTCTATGTGGAATGCTTTTGAACTGCTACAGAATAAGATTCGTGCACAGGTTATTCCGTTATTAAAGCAATATGGAAATGATGGAATAATAGTAGGATGCCGACTGCCGGATGTTCAGAGAACTGCAACATCATTTACCAGAGAGATAAGTGATGTTGGCGAAGAAAAAATTGAGATTATTACAAATGATGAATACCGGGATATTTTTTCAGACTTGTACGGGGGGAAAAAGAGTACTAAGGATGTAAAAAATCCAATGAACCGAAGTCAACCATACAATCCAACATATGGTGTTTTGTTTGAAATAGTATTTGACATGATTAAGCATCCACTTATTAATACATGGAGGCTGATGGATTTATTATGCAGAAACAAGGAGATATATTTCAAACGGGACGTGACTGGATTATATGAAGGCTGCGTTTTAGCCCTGAGCAAACTGTCAGACAAGATTATCACTGCGGGAACAGATAATACAAAGGGAAATCAAAGTCTTACATCTTATAAAAGAGATCTTCATGCATTTTATTATAAGGGACAAAAGTATGTCCTTCTTTCTAAAATTGGATTGGATAATAATGATAGTAATAAATCCGTTGATTCCTGCAGATTAAGTGCTGCTGTTACAAGTAGATATCATAATCTTTATCCGATTGTGAAAGTTCTGGTTTATGAATACTTGAGAATTTTCAGAGACAATCTGAAAGAAATGCTGATGGAAACAACAGATTTGGCAGAAGCTATAAAGATTAAGAATGATATCCAGATGGTGGAACAGGATTTGATTTTCATTGATTCTGTTCAGTGGCATGGGACAGATCCAGATGTGAGAAGATGGAATCTGCTAGATGATATAAAGAATCTTCTAACATGGAAAAAAATGATAAATGATAGTTTGAAAGGAGCCTACAAAATAATGGACGATAGATATCAATCAGTAATGAACAGTACAGGAATACATCAAATGATTCTGCAGGGGCCTCCTGGAACATCAAAGACCTATGGTGTAAAGGAATTTCTGGCACTTCAGGCAGGTCTCATTACTACAAATGGAGAAAGTTGGGATGAGGATGCATTAAATGCAAGACAGCTTTGTACAGAAGATGACGAATATCTTTTGCCTACAGAAGGGCTTCCTGAGAATAATAATGTCTACTGGGATATCATTCAGTTTCATCCATCCTATACATATGAGGATTTTGTACGTGGAATCTCAGTGTCTGCATCAGATACAAATACTATAGAGATTACAGGAGATGTACTTGAAGGAAATACTGCAAAATATTCAATCAGAATGAAACAGCCGACTCCGGTAATGTACAAAACCGTGAACCGTACACTTGGAAAGATGGCAAGAATTGCAAGGGATAATTATAATCAGGAGAATCCTGAAAATAGTCCAAAGTTTTATCTTGTTATTGATGAAATTAACAGAGCTAACCTTGCAACAGTATTCGGCGAGCTTATTTATGCACTTGAGTATAGAGACAGTGAGGTGGCTACTCCGTATGCTGTTGATAAAGATACCAGACTACAGATTCCAAGCAATCTTTATATCATCGGAACCATGAATACCGCAGATAAATCAATAGCATCGATTGACTATGCAATCCGCAGACGTTTTCTTTTTTTCCCGGTTCTTCCTGATATTAAGGTTGTTTACGAAACAGTAAAAGATAATTGGAATGATTCAGCAGAACTCCAGTTGTTCTACATTATTGAAAAAATGTTCGAATCTTATATGAATTCTGATGATTATAATCGTAACGATGTTCAGATAGGTCACACATACTTTCTGAGAAAAGCAGAGGAAAGCATTGCTAAAGAACAAATGAGAAACAGATTCCTTTTCCAGGTTGTTCCAGTATTAAGGGAATACTACAATGACGGAATTCTTATGGATGATGTATATGGTAAAGAACCTACAGAGTATGAAAACGCATGTATTCAGGATATTCGTAAAATGATTGAGGTATCTGATATGGATAAACTTGAAAGCATGTATGAGGAACTACTTTCTAAACTGGCAAGTGAAGAGATAAGAACTGGAATTAGAACTGCTTTATTGGAGAAGAATGTTCTTCCGGAATAAGCGAGGGAGGATGCCATGAAATCAAAGGTTAAGCTGATTTCAGGTCTGAAAGACTGGAATCGTGATTATGAAAAGTTAATACCTAAAGGTGCATCCGCTGCCAAGAGTATGCATGGTGTCATTCCTGACGAAATGGGTTTATATATTGATGAAAAGGGATATTATCATACTTCTGGTTATGTAGGGGTTGGTTGGCTGAAAGATTATCAGGGAAAAACAATGGTTGATCCGGTTTCTGGTGAGAAACTTGCATTGATGATTATTCCAAGGTTTTCTTTGAATCCATGGGAAATGCTCATTAAGGTTATGAATGATCCAGAGTATGAATTGTATGCATCGGGATCTAATGGGGATTTTTTTGAAGTACATACAAGTGAAGAATTAGTCCCTGTACCGAATACCGAAACCGGCGGAGAGTTACTTGCAGCAATATCATTTGTTAAAGAATGTGAAAAGATTTGTAAGAAGCATATTCGGCAGGCCATGGATTTTAAAGAAGAAAACTTCAATGGAAAAATTGTGGGAAATATTCAAGTGGCAAAACATATTAAGCAGAATGTTAGTCAGGCAAGAGAAGACAGGATATTCTGCAAATATCCCATATTTACAGTGGATACTCTTGAAAACAGAATTATGAAGGCAGCGCTAATCAAAGCAAAGAAGGTTTTCAGAAATAACGGAATCGCAGTTAAGGAAATAGGAAGAATTTATAGTTACTGCGAAAATTCGTTAAAGGCTGTTCGAACAGTAAGTATTTCCAAGAGTGATTTTAATAGAGTCAATACAACAGGATTTAACTCTTGTTATAAATGCGTAATGGAGTTGGCAAAAACCATATTACAGGGTACCGGAGTTAATGATTTGGTTGGAAAAAAAACTGATGAAATTAGATATGTTATTCCATATACTATTAATATGGAAAGCCTTTTTGAATTCTATGTCAGGGCTGCTTTGAAGGAGTATCTTAGGAAAGATTCTGAATCATACATTATATTGGATGAATATAGAATGTCGCAGAAGAATCCATTACTTACATTAAAAGACTCAGACCAACAGGCGTATTTGATGAGTCACTATGTGCCGGATATTGCGTTGATAGATCAATCAGATGGTGAAAGTAAATATATCGCTGTATTTGATGTAAAGTATCAAAACAGTATGAATACGGTGTATAGCGAAACAAGAAGACATAATTCACACCAGTTACTGTTCTATACACTTTTACTAAATGTAAAAAGATGTGGATTTATTTTTCCAAAACAGCGGAAGGATGAAAAGTTGGGGGATTTGGAAATGTATGAATTGAATATCCAGTCAGGCGATGCAATGGATCTTAGTAATCGAGAATATACTCAATGGTCTACTGAGTTTGCATCCACATCAAACAACAGATTGGCGGAGAGAATCATGCATTATGTTAAGGGAATTAATTCAGCAGTAAAACCTGATACGAATTAATATTTATTCATTTGGGGGATTGGGATGGAGGATGTATTAATATCTGAGCAGCGTAGAAAAAATATGCAGCACATCAAGTCTAATGATACAAAGACAGAGGTCATTCTTAGGAAGGCTTTGTGGGCGAGAGGTTATCGGTATCGTAAGAATTACAAGGCTCTTCCAGGAAAGCCAGACATTGTATTGATTAAGTAAAAGATGCTTATCAGACAGATGCGTGGCTCTGTAAGGGAAAAGAATCTAATTGATAAATATATTGGTCGGATAAATTATCTGTCACAGGAACTGAAAAAGATTAATGGCAAGAGAGAGACTTTGTTTGAAAATTTTGCAGAGGGTATTTTGGATGATGCTGAATATCAGTTGGCCAAGAAGAAATATGATGCTGAAGCCGCTGATATTGAAAAGAAACTTACGGCAGAAAAAGTAAAGAAAACACAACTGGACGATGTTTTGTCGTTGAGTAATGAGTGGCTTAAGGCAATTCATCAAGCTGAAAATGTTTCTGAACTTGATGCTAGGGTGGTAAAACACTTGGTCAGCTTGGTAAAGATATTTGATGACACCCGTGTAGAGGTACAACTGAACTTTGGTGAACAGAGAAATATTCTTAATCAGATAGTATCTGAAATGGCAGGTGATGGTCATGAGTAAATGGGTAATCGGTAAATATATTCGTCTGTCGCAGGCTGATCAGGATTTGATGAAAAAAGAAAATAAATCCGAGAGTGAGAGTATATCACACCAGAAGGCTCTGATTCAGAATTTTATAAATGGGAATGAAGAACTTTGCGGTTCAGAACAGTATGAGTTTTTTGATGATGGTTATTCCGGCACCAATTTTGTTGAGGTAAGATAACGATACCTTTTTTGCAGAGGGTGTTATCTTACCTCTTTTTGATGTATGTTAGATAGCATAACTCTTTACGTCGGCTCCTATCTGTCTGAAATAGGAGATACTTTCAGTAGGCTTGTCGCCTGTATCAACTCTGCCGACAAAGCTATAAAAGATTTCGATTTTGCGGGTGTTCGTTTCCTTATCCAGTTCGTGAATAAGAATACGGTCAATAAATTCATGGACGTTTTCGTAGGTCAGTTCTTCAATCGCTGTGTATCTGCGTACCAGTGCGACAAACCTTTTTACGTCCGCGCTGCGCTCGGTGGCGTTGTCGATTTCCTGTGACAGCTCCGCAATCCTCCGGGTCAGCGTCTTTTTTTCTTCATCATAGCCGGAAGTCAGAAAAGCAAATTGTTCATCTGAAAGTTTCCCTAAAGCGTTGTCCTCGTAGAGCTTGCGGAATAAGATGTTCAGCTCGTTAATACGGTTCTGCGCCTTGTCAAGTTCTTTCCGCTGCTGTGTCAGCGTCTTTTGTACTGCCTTTGCGCTGCACTCGTTGGCGGTTTCGATAAACTCCTGTTCATGCTCTTTCACATAAGACGTTACTCGCTGCAAGTCTGCAAGGACAAGTTCTTTCAATACGCTTTTGCGGATATAATGCGTAGTGCAGAGCATATCATTTCTTGCCCGGTTGCGGTAGTTGCCGCAAGTGTAGGCGTGTTTCCGTTCAAGCGTCCCGGCTCCGCGTACTGCATACATTTTGTAGCCGCAGTCCCCACAAAAGAGCAGCCCGGAAAACAGGTCAATTTCATCAACCTTTGTCGGGCGTTGCCGGGTGGCAATCCGCTTCTGTGCAAGTTCAAAGGTTTCTTCATCAATCAAAGGTTCGTGAGTGTTGGGGAAGAAATACCTTTTTTCCTCCGGGTTCTTTTTCGTCTTTTTCGACTTATAAGATACCTTGTAGGTTTTCCCGGTTATGGTATGCCCTAAATACTCTTTCCTTGTCAGAATGTCGTACAGTGTCTTATCCGGCCAGTTGTACCATGCGTTGAGCTGTGGGCGGGGGTGGCGTTTGCTCCCTGTCCTGCGGTAGCGCAGTTCCCCGACGGTCAATATCTCATTGTCCCGCAGCCAGTTCTGGATTTCACACATACGGTCGCCCCGTACATACATTGCAAAAATCTGTTTTACGACGTGTGCCGTTTCCGGGTCGGGTATCAGATGATTGCGGTTATCCGGGTCGATAAGGTAGCCGTAAGGAGCTTCGCCGTTGACGCGCTCGCCTTTCTGTGCCTTTGCCTGTTTGACAGCCCGGATTTTCTTTGAGGTGTCGCGGGCGTAAAACTCGTTGAACCAGTTCCGCAGAGGGGTAAACTCGTTATCTTCCCTCGCTGTGTCTACACCGTCGTTAATGGCAATGTAGCGCACTTCGTATTCGGGGAAAACAATCTCTATCAGTTCGCCGGTTTTCAGATAATTACGTCCCAGACGGGAAAGGTCTTTTGTTATGACGGTCGCCACGTTCCCGGCTTCAACCTCATGCAGCATGGCTT
>OIYP01000139.1_pt1 | contig 52695 bp, 45 predicted proteins | sample 1588261 | NCBI WGS metagenome assembly OIYP01 (sample SAMN03283293) | human gut metagenome | biome: human-associated habitat; material: feces | host: Homo sapiens | place: Peru | collected 2012 | reverse complement strand
CTTGCATGTGTTAAGCGTGCCGCCAGCGTTCGTCCTGAGCCAGGATCAAACTCTTTAAAAGTTTGTATTTAAAAGCATTTCTGCTCTTTAAATCTTATCCTGTAAGCTCTTAACTTACTTGTTTCTGGCGTCTTATTTTATACTCTTTGACTTGAGTTCTTAGTTTTTCCTCGATCTGAACGTTAGTTCAGATTGGAATCTTAAGGGTCGTTTAAGTTCGTTATTGTTCAATTTTCAAGGTTCTGTTCGCTGCGTTGTGACAGCTTTAATATTATATCACATTCATTCGAGTTTGTCAAGTACTTTTTGAAAATATTTTTTATTTTCTTTTTTCACACTCAGCTCTCAAATGAGCAGCTTATTTATTTTATCACATTCACATTATTTTGTCAATTAAATCATTTTAAACTATTTATTAGCAAACTGTGAACATTGATAAGATATCGCCATTGTAATGAATCGTTTCTCAACTTTTCATTCAACATTTTGTACTGTCGTTTGACGACTTATATATAATATCACATTCAATACCTTTTGTCAACACTTTTTTTCAACTTTGGCATTTTAACGATACTCTTCCGCATTTTACAAGGAATTAATATATAATTTGCACAGTATATGCAAAAATCAGCGCTCCCGTTTCCGAAAGCGCTGATATAAATGTTATTGCAACTTATACATTTGAGTAACCGTAAAGTTCAGCCTCCGAAACTGTCTGATTAGCCAGAGCCTCTTCCTTGATCTCTTCATAAGCGAATGCCTTTGCTGCCTGATAGTATGGCAGTACATAAAGTATGCCAAGGATATTGAATGTAATTCCCGAAAGCAGGAACCAGCCTATGTAGCTCAGATCAAGCACAAACAGATCCATTTTGCGTCCGTTTGTCATCTTCTTGCTCAATTCAATAGCCTGCGATGCGGATATCTGCGGATTTTCAGACTTTATGTACATTGCAAGTGAGTATGAATATCCCTTTACAATACCCGGAATAACAAAGAGCATCGACCAGAGTGCCGTATAAAGTGAAATAAGGAACATCATCAGCACATTTCCGCCGTAATCTTCCTTGAATGTCCAGAACATCTCTTCCATTTTAAGACCTTCCGTCTTAATTGACCTGTGGAACCATGTTGCCGAACCCATTGCTACAATGTTCGTCAAAAGTATAGTTACAGCAATGCTCACAAGCGACATAAACATCATCAAAAATGCTTCTTGGTTCGAAACCCTTACAATTACCTGTACGCCGCCCGCAATAAGTACATTGATAAGTATAACAAGTACATTCTGCCACTTGTTGTTCTGATAGTGTGTTTTTGCGTTTTCCTTGATTCTGATTCTGTCAAACCCCATAATAAATACTCCCTTTAAAAAATTTTATTTTCAGCCCATAAGCTTGACCATTACGGCCTTCTGGGCATGAAGTCTGTTTTCTGCTTCTTCAAAGATCTCGTTTGCGTGTGCCTCGAATACCTTTTCTGTGATCTCTTCCTCACGGTGCGCAGGAAGACAGTGCTGTACCATTGCATCAGGGTTAGCCGCAGCCATGATCTCATCATTGATCTGATATCCCTTGAATGCGAGCTTTCTCTTCTCTGCTTCGCCCTCCTGACCCATAGAAGCCCAAACATCGGTAATAACAACATCTGCGCCCGATGCTGCCTTTACGGGCGAATCTGTAAGCTCAAAGACCTCATACTTGTTTGCGAAATCAAGTACCTGCTTGTCGGGGTGATAACCCTCAGGGCAAGCCACAGAAACCTTCATTCCTACCTTTAAGCCGCCGACAATAAGAGAGTTGGCCATATTGTTTCCGTCACCGATAAAGCACATCTTGAGTCCGTCAAACTGACCCTTGAACTCACGGATAGTCATAAGATCGGCAAGTATCTGACAAGGGTGACAGAAGTCCGTAAGTCCGTTGATAACAGGGATAGAGCCGTACTTTGCAAGATCCTCTACCTCTTTCTGCTCAAAGGTACGGATCATGATGCCGTCAAGATAGCGTGAAAGTACACGGGCAGTGTCCTGAACGGGTTCGCCTCTGCCTATCTGTAAGTCGTGCGAGGAAAGGAAAAGTGCATTTCCTCCGAGCTGATACATACCCGTTTCAAAGGATACACGGGTTCTTGTCGAAGCCTTCTGGAAGATCATACCGAGTGATTTTCCCTTGAGAAGATGATGTTCAATGTTGTGCTTGCGCTCATATTTGAGCTGATCGGCAAGATTGAGTATCTCCATTATCTCCTCTGTCGAAAGATCGAGCATTTTAAGTAAGTGGTTCATTTTGTATCGTCCTTTCATATATATTATTTTGCATAAGCCTTGTCAATGAATTCTTCTATAATCTTGGATAAGCGCGCAGCCGCCTTTACGGGGAGCTTTTTGGAAACTCCGTCCCACATATCATAACTGCAGTTCGGATTGTCCTTTGAAAGCCGCCTTACGCTGTTTCGTATCTCCATAGATTCGCTAAGGCCGCAAAGTGCCAGCAATGGCATCTTCAGTTCCTTGTATTCGGGATATTTTTCATACGAAATTCCGTTGTCGACAGCCGCAACGAACGAGTTCATGCTGACATTTTTGCAGAATTCGTTGTAGTCCCTGAGTTCGTCCTTGCTCAGTCCCATCGTAAGTCCGCTTATTCCCGAAAGAAGCTTGTTCTTGATGAACTTTTCCCTCTCGTTGAGCTGTGCAAGCGCCTTTTCAATACCGCCGATGTCCTTTTCGAGCCAAGGGCTTATCATTATGCAGCCGTTGAAAAGCTCCGTGTTTTTGCATATAAGATGAAATGCCAGCTCCGCACCGAGCGATGCACCCACAAGCGTCACAGGCTTGCCGAACGAAGCCGCAAGCTCCGCTATCTGTTCAAGCGCACGCTCCGCCGAGAACATCTTCTCGGGATTCCGTCCGTATCCGGGAAGATGCGGAACGATAGCGCAGTAGTTTCTGGAAAGATAATCACATTCCTTTGAAAAGCAGTAGACAGATTCGCTGTCGTGAAGAAGTATCACAACAGGATTGAATTCGTTTCCGTATTTTTCATAGTAGATCATTCAAGCACTCTCCCAAGTATGTCAAGACCCTTGTCGATTTCATTATATGTAATGTTGAGCGGAGGAAGAAGTCTTATCTTGTCCTTCGCAGTGAGTACGAATAAACCGTCCGCAAGACATTCCTTTGCAGCCTCTGCCGCAGTTTTGCCCTTTATCGTTATGCCTATCATAAGTCCAAGTCCGCTCACACCTTCTACCAAAGGCATAGCCATGATCTTTTCACGCATATATGCGCTCTTTTCACGAACTTCCTTTAAGAATTCTTCACTTCCGACCTTGTTTACAACAGTAAGTCCGCCTGCACACGCAAGAGGATTTCCGCCGAATGTCGAACCGTGTGTTCCGCCCGTCAGAACGTCGGAGCATTTCTTTCCCGCAAGACAAATTCCCACAGGAACACCGCCCGCAACACCCTTTGCAAGCGTCGTGATGTCAGGCTTAACGCCGAACTGCTCGGAAGCAAGGAACGTTCCCGTTCTGCCTGCACCCGTCTGAACCTCGTCAGCGATAGCAAGAATATCTTTTTCAGCACAGATCTTGAATATCTCGTCCACAAAAGCCTTGTCGAGCGAGTTTACACCGCCCTCACCCTGAACGAATTCAAACATTATCGCACATACGCTGTCATCAGCCTTTGCACGAAGATCGGCAATGTTGTTTGCCTCAACGTTGATGAAACCCTCCGTGAACGGGAAGAAATAGTTATGGAAAACCTCCTGACCCGTAGCCGAAAGTGTCGTCAGCGTTCTTCCGTGGAAGCTGTTCACAAGCGTGATGATGTTCCAGCGCTTTGCGTCCTTGCCGTATTTGTCAAAGGAATACTTTCTTGCTATCTTTATAGCACACTCGTTAGCCTCAGCACCCGAGTTGCCGAAGAACATCTTGTCATAACCCGTTACTTCACTCAATTTCGCCGCAAAATCAGCCTGGACCTTTGTGTAAAAGTAGTTCGATGTGTGCTGTATCGCACGAGCCTGCGCGCAAACAGCGTCCGCCCATTCCTCATCACAGTAACCGAGCGAGTTAGTGCCTATTCCGCTTCCGAAATCTATGTATTCCCTGCCGTCCTCGTCAACAGCAGTTCTTCCGCTGCCCTTTTCGAGTACAACATTGTAACGGTTGTATGTGTGCATAACGTGTTCATTGAATTTCTCAATAGTTGACATTTTTATCAGCTCCTTGCATTTTTATAAGAAATAAGTATATGGCACGGCGCAAAAATGACCGCCGATATCATCAAAAGTACAGACCTGCTCATTATTCCGCTGAAAAGGAATATCACCGAGGGTATTATCGATAAGCTCAAAGCACGGAAAACACTGTTTTTCTTAAAGCACACCGCCCATATCACGCAGTATGCAGTAACAAGCACCGCATCAACAATAAGATATAAAGCGAAAGCCTCGTCCGAAGCCCACCCGAACCAAGTCTTGGGTATGTTTATCACCATAAAAGCAAAACACCCGTACCGCCCTATCTGTTCAAGTACCTCAACAGCCTTGTTTTCCCACCTGTTTTCAAACCCGTCCTTGCATTTCAAAGCAAAAATGACGTTCGGTATCATTATAATTACCATAAAAACAAGTCCGAATATGTTTATCTGACCCATTTATATCACCTTTAGGGACATTATAACAGAATTTATAACAAATTGCAACAGAAATTCAAATTTGTCAAAATCCTTTTTCCTTTAAATCGGAAACTATCTCAACATAAGCCTCTCTCGGGTCAAAACCACTGAAATCCTCACGCATAAGATCGATAGTGTCCCCATGCGAAACACCTCTGTGATGAACGGGTTCATAAACCTTTCTGAACTCGCCCCACTTTGCAGACTCTACCGTCACAAGTCCGTCATTTCTGCCGTATTTGCGCAATATAAGATATGTAAAAGCAAGTATTCCGAAGCTGAACATTCCGCTCATAACGGAGGTGTAGCTCTGATAATACACCTTGCCCGAATCGGGGTTCTCACGATTGAATTTTTCCGCATATTCCGATGTGAATTCGTGACAGGCATTGTAAAAATCGGGGTTTTCATCTCCAAGCTTGTTAAAGCTCCTGTCCATATAAGCCGCCACCTTTCGGTATAAGCTGTCGGGAAGCTTCTGCGCCTCGTCTGCAACCTGCGAACCCCTGTGCGGAGTTCCCACCGTTGTCAGACTTGCAACATAGTCATCCATTCCGAGCGTGGAAATAACGTATCTCGCATCAAGTCCACCCTTTGAGTGTGCGATTATATTCACCTTTTCACAGCCCGTTTCATCTATCACTTCAAGTATGCGCTTCTTTATCTGCTCCCCTGCCGCTTCAACAGTGATACAGCCATCCTGCATACCGTAGTAAACAGCCGCACCGTTCCGCTTCAGCTCCTTGGGTATTCTTCCCCAGTAGTTGAAATAACGTCTGTCACGGAAACCTATCCCGTGAACGAGCAGTAAGGGATATTTCGTACAGCAGACCTGCGACTCTGCCCTCTGTTCATCACATTCCGCCCTCGTATCCTCGAAAGCATATTCCTCGTCGGCTATCTTGTACATATATCCAAGCACAAAAATGTTGACAACGGGTATCGGCAGAAGCAGGAAAACCACTATCCGCTTTATGATATTGAGCCTGTAGCAAAGCACAAGCACCCTTATTATTCCGTTCAGCGCAAAGCCAAGCACAAGCAGAACAGCCGTCACAGTGTCGGCAATGACAAGACCCCTCGGCAAGCCGAAAAAGCCGTTCACGCCCATTACAATGTAAAACGCCGTCTGCAAAAGCACCGACCAAGCGGAATACCCTATCAGGACTTTTCCGCCGTAAAGCGCCTTTACACGAACCTTGACACGAAGCTTACGGTTGTGCGGCTTTATCGACATCACAACTATGCGGACGAGAATAAACCCACCGCATAAAATGCCTGCCCAGACTGCCGCCGCCCCCGAAAAGTCCATAAGCTTTATAATAAGATAAACGATAAGACAGCAGTGCGGCAAAAAAGAAATTTCAATAACGCCGCCAAGCCGACCGAACAGCGGAAGCTTCCTCTTAACGTCAAGCACCGCCATTACAGAAATAAACGCTATAATAAGAAATAATTTAAGTAAAGTCATACCTGTCACCAATTATACTATATGTATTTATTATGTCAATTCAAACTATATGTAATTATACAAACTGAGTTCCAATACCCTGACTTGAAAGAAGCTCAACGAGTATCGAGTGCGGAACACGTCCGTCAATGATACAGGTCTTGGAAACACCTCTTCGTACAGCCTCAACACAGCAGTCTATCTTCGGTATCATACCGCCCGAGATAATGCCCTGACGTTTCATAAACGGTACATCACTGACGTGTACAGTCGGAATGAGCGTAGAAGCATCGTCCTTGTTTTTGAGAAGTCCGACAATATCCGTCATAAGGATAAGATTCTCCGCACCAAGTTCAGCCGCAATTCTCGAAGCCGCCGTGTCAGCATTGATGTTGTAGGTCTGACCCTGTTCATCGCAGGCAACCGTAGAAATAACAGGAATGTAGCCATTATCAAGCGCATCAAGAATAGGCTTGGTGTTCACATTGACTATCTCACCGACAAAACCGAGATCGTCCTTGCTCTCTATCTTGTGCGCAGTTATCATATTGCCGTCAATTCCGCACATTCCGAGAGCATTGCCCTTGTGGAGCGTAAGATGCGAAACAAGCTCCTTGTTCACCTTTCCCGCAAGCACCATCTTAACGATGTCAACAGTAGCCTCATCAGTGTAGCGAAGTCCGTTCACGAACCTGCTCTCAATGCCGACTCTTTTGAGCATATCGTTTATCTCGGGACCGCCGCCGTGAACAAGAACTACCTTTACACCAATGAGCGAAAGCAGTACAATGTCACTCATAACAGCGTCTTTGAGTTCTTCGTTCGTCATAGCGTTTCCGCCGTATTTTACAACAACTATCTTGCCGTAGTATTTCTGTATGTACGGGAGCGCATCAATAAGTACCTTTGACCGTACCAGATTAGATATGTTTTCCATTTCTCTTCTTCCTCAATTCATTCTATACTAATTGTATAAATCATATTGTTATATACAATTATGAACGATAATCACCGTTTATCTTAACATAATCATAAGTGAGGTCACAGCCCCAAGCCGTAGCTTTGGCTTCGCCCTGATTAAGCTCAATGTATATCTCAATTTCGTCCTCGGTGAGGATCTTCTTAGCCTCGTCCTCGGAGAAATCAACGCCTGCACCATTTCTGCAAACAGCAATTCTTCCTGCCTTTGAACCGAGATCAACATCAACCTTGCTGATGTCGAATTCAGCCTCGGCATAACCGATAGCGCAGAGAACACGTCCCCAGTTAGCGTCAGCACCGAACATCGCACACTTGAAAAGCGGCGAGCGGATAACACTCTTCGCAACGATTATAGCAGTGTCAAGATCGGGCGCAGAAGAACATACGCAGGTAAGAAGCTTTGTAGCGCCCTCACCGTCCTTGGCAAGCATTCTTGTAAGGTTTGCCATTACCTGATAAAGCGCAGCCTTGAATGTGTCAAGATCAGCACCCTCAGCATTTATCTCGGAGTTCTCCGCAAGTCCGTTCGACATAAGCATACAAGTATCATTTGTGGACTGATCTCCGTCAACGGAAAGACAGTTGTATGTAATTTTAACTATCTCGGAAAGTGCTTTCTGCAACATCGGAGCGGAAACCGCACAGTCAGTGGTGATGAAATTGAGCGTAGTAGCCATATTCGGGTGTATCATTCCGCTGCCCTTAGCCATACCGCCGAGATGACAAACCTTTCCGCCTATCTCGAATTCAACAGCGTATTCCTTTTTCACCGTGTCAGTCGTCATAATGGCAGTCGCTGCATCAGCGTTTCCGTCATAAGCAAGCTTCTCCACAAGCTGCGGAACAGCCTTTTCAATAGGTTCAAGCGGAAGTATCTGTCCGATAACACCAGTCGAAGCAACGATTACCTCTTCCTGCTTTATACCCAAGGCATCGGAAACGAGTTTGCACATCGCATCAGCCTTAGCTTCACCGTCAGCATTGCAGGTGTTCGCATTCTTCGAGTTTACAATGACAGCCTTAGCCTTTCCGCCCGAAGCCGCAAGATTTTTCTTAGTAACGATAACAGGCGCACCCTTTACCTTGTTGGAAGTATAAACACCTGCCGCATTGCACATAACATCGGAAACGATAAGCGCAATATCATTCTTCTTGGTAGGGTTCTCCTTGATTCCGCAGTAAACACCGCTCGCTTTAAAACCCTCGGCAGCACATACACCGCCGTCAATTACTTTAAAATTCTCCATTTTATTTTTCCTCTTTTATTCTGATATCGATTTAAGCAAATGCAAGCTTTCCCTTTGGTTTAGGTATCTCTCTGCCCGTAAGTTCAGCGGTCTCAAGCCATTCATCGATCACCGTATGCACATTTTCAAGCGCCGTAAGCATTGATTCTCCGTCAGCCATACAGCCTGCAAGCTCGGGAACTTCGGCAATATAACTGCCGTCCTCCTCGCTCCAATATAAAATAACTTCATACTTATGCATTAAAATGACCTCCCATTCTATACTTAAGTATTATATTTCTTACCTGCTTGACCTGATAGGGTTTTGCCTTGTTTCCTTTAGGCTGAATGTTGATGATCTCCTCAACACCCTCTTTGAAATATATGAAATGATCTCCCTTGATCCTGACAACAAAGCCTAATAAAGTGAGTATCTTCTGTAAATCGGAAAATTCTATGTTGCTGTCAGAATTACCGCTCATTATTTGGATAAAAAGCTTGTCATATTTGCTCATAGCTGTATTCCCAATTCCGAATTCATATCAACCCTGTAGTCTCGTCTATCCCCATCATAATGTTCATGCACTGAACAGCCGCACCCGATGCACCCTTGCCGAGATTGTCGAAGCGTGAGCAAAGCATGATGTGGTCGTCATTGCCGAAAACGAATATCTGCATCATGTTCGTGTCTTTCATCGTGTTAGCCGCAAGGAAACCGTTCTCGAGAACGCCCTCGCCCATGAGCGGCATGACCTTTACGAAGTTCTGTCCCTCGTAATGCTCGGAAAGCATCGCATGAACAGCCTCCGCACTCGTCTTTTTGGGCATCGCTCTGAGGAAAAACGGCACAGCAACCACCATTCCGTTGTAGTAATCGTCAACGATAGGGCTGAATATCGGCGGATAGGAAAGACCCGATATCGCCATCATTTCCTTGATGTGCTTGTGCTGCTTGCCGAGCGAGTAAAATCTCGGCGAGTTGAATTCGTCAGGCTTGTTTTCACCCTCATAAACAGCAATAGCTTTCTTTCCCGCACCGCTGTAACCCGAAACTGCGTGACAGGTAACAGTGTGATAAGGCGCAATGAAGCCGTTCTTCACCATAGGATAGCAAAGCGCATTGAATCCGCTCGCATAACAGCCGGGGACTGCAACTCTCTTTGAAGCCGCAATTTTCGCACGGTGTTCAGCCGAAAGCTCGGGAAGTCCGTAGTCCCAGCCGGGCGCAGTTCTGTGCGCAGTCGAAGCGTCAAGTATCTTCGTGTGCGGATTGTCGCAAAGCTCCGCCGATTCAATAGCCGCAGCATCGGGCAGGCACAAAAATGTGTAGTCCGACTCGTTTATAAGACGCTTTCTCTCCGCCGTGTCCTTGCGAAGCTCTTCATCTATCGTGATAAGCTCTATATCGCTCCTGTCTTTCAATCTCTCAACGATGCGAAGTCCCGTTGTGCCTTCCTGACCGTCGATAAAAACCTTGTAAGCCATTATATTCTCCCTCTCGGGCGTTAAAAACGCCGACCTTATTTCGTGTATTTTCTTGCAAATTCTATCTGCTTCTTAACAGCCTCGGGAGCAGGACCTCCATCAGCCTTTCTCATATTTACACAAGTTTCAAGCTTTATAGCCTCGTAAACATCATCATCGAACACGGGCGAAAGCTCACGGAACTCTTCTATTGAAAGATTTTCAAGCACCGTCTGATTCTTTATGCAGTAAGCAACGAGCGTTCCCGTGATCTTGTATGCATCTCTGAACGGAAGTCCCTTTTTAACGAGATAATCCGCACAGTCGGTCGCATTGATGAAGCCTCTCGCCGCAGCATTTCTCATATTTTCCTTGTAAAGCTCCATTGTCGAAAGCATCGGGATAAACGTTGTAAGGCAAAGCTTTACCGTGTCGACAGCATCGAAAATGGCTTCCTTGTCCTCCTGCATATCCTTGTTGTATGCAAGCGGAGTCCCCTTTAACATAACGAGAAGCGTGTTGAGATCGCCGTAAACTCTGCCCGTCTTGCCTCGGATAAGCTCCGTGACATCGGGGTTTTTCTTCTGCGGCATTATCGATGAACCCGTAGCATAAGCATCATCAAGCTCAATGAACTTGAATTCCCACGAACTCCAGAGGATTATCTCCTCGGAAAAACGTGAAAGATGCATCATCAGTATCGAAATCGCCGAACACATCTCAACACAGAAATCTCTGTCCGAAACACCGTCCAAAGAGTTCATCGTTATATCTTCAAATCCGAGCAGCTCACAAACCTGCTTTCTGTTTATCGGATAAGTCGTCGTAGCAAGCGCACCGCTTCCGAGCGGCATTCTGTCCATACGCTTGTATGTATCCTCAAATCTGCCGATATCACGGATAAGCATCTGCGCATAAGCCATAATATGATGTGCAAATGTGATAGGCTGCGCGCGCTGCAAATGCGTGTAGCCCGGCATAATAGTGTCGAGATTCTTCTCCGCAATATCGCAGAGAACACCGATAAGCTCTCTTATCATCGGAATAATCTCGTTGACTTCATCTTTGAGGTACATTCTTATGTCAAGTGCGACCTGATCGTTTCTGCTTCGGGCAGTGTGCAGACGCTTGCCCGTGTCGCCGAGACGCTTTGTAAGCTCGGACTCAACAAACATATGAATGTCTTCCGCATTCGGGTCAAAAAGCAGTTTGCCGTCATCAATATCCGCAAGTATGCTTTTGAGTCCTGCGATTATCTTTTCGCTCTCGGACTTTTCAATAATGCCGCAGTCGCCGAGCATTTCAGCGTGTGCCATTGAACCCTTTATATCCTGCCTGTACATTCTTGAATCAAATTTTATCGATGAATTGAAATCATTGACCCGTGAATCGACCTCTTTTGAGGAACGTCCTGCCCACATTTTGCTGTTCATAATTGTTAAACTCCTTATTTATTTATCGCTTCATTGAGTTCGGGAATACTCGGCATAGACGTTACCGTCACCGTTTCATTCGCATCGGACGGCTCTGTTTCAATGCCGAGCAGCTCCGCCTCGCTCGAAAGCATCTTGTCAACGGGTATACCGTACTCCTCTATCTCTTCATCGGTCATTCTTATGAATTCCATTGTCTTTGTGTCAATGTCCCAGAAAAGATGATCCTTTCCGTCGACCTCTTTTACACTGATGAGTGCATACTGCCTCTGACCGTCATTGTTGACAACGATCTTATCGCCCTTTATCGTGTATAGGTTCAGCGCATAGGACATTATCTGTCCATTGCCGACATCATGACACTTGACGACCTCATCCGTGAACTGATATGCCGAAAATCCCATAAGATCCCCGTCATTGTCATATACAGCCGAATCGGGATAAAACCAGACTCCTATAAGCTGCTGCTGAAGCGCCTTCTCCTCTTCGCTCATCTGCGTGTCACCGCCCGAGCAAGCCGTTAAAAGCATTACAGCCGAAAAAATGATCCCAACCAGTATTTTCTTTATCTTCATCATAAAATCTCCGTTTGATCTTCCAATATCCGAGGCAATACCGCACAAAACCCGAAAAGCAGGTGCCGTGCGGTGTTGTCCCCGATTTTTTCAACAGTATTTTCCGCAGTTGAGCGAAAAATATACGTTTTCGCAGAAACAACACAAGGGCGGATAGCTGTCCGCCCTTATATTTTCTTTCACAAAATTACTTGTTTTCTCTCTTCTTGTCGAGCATAGCCTTTACCTTGATAGGAAGACCGAAGAGATTGATGAAGCCTGCGGAATCAGCCTGATTGTAAACATGATCTTCATCGAATGTTGCAACTTCTTCATCATAAAGAGTGTAAGGAGATGTAACGCCCGCATTGATGATGTTGCCCTTGTAAAGCTTGAGCTTAACATCACCCGTAACAGTTTCCTGTGTCTTTGTAACGAAAGCGGAAAGAGCTTCACGAACAGGTGTGAACCACTGACCGTTATAAACGAGGTCTGCAAAGTCGATAGCAAGCTTCTGCTTCATACGCTGTGTAGCCTTGTCAAGTGTGATAGTTTCGAGAACATCGTGAGCGTGGTAAAGAATAGCTCCGCCCGGTGTTTCATATACGCCTCTGGACTTCATGCCGACAAGACGGTTCTCAACGAGGTCAACAAGACCGATGCCGTTCTCGCCGCCAAGCTTGTTAAGAGCAGTTACAAGCTCTGTGCCGTTCATTGTCTTGCCATCAACAGCTGTCGGGATACCCTTTTCAAAGTGGATAGTAACATAAGTCGGCTTGTCGGGTGCCTGAAGAGGAGAAACGCCCATTTCGAGGAAGCCCGGCTTTTCGTACTGCGGCTCATTTGCAGGATCTTCAAGGTCAAGACCTTCGTGGGAAAGATGCCAGATGTTCTTGTCCTTGGAGTAATTTGTTTCTCTGTTTATCTTAAGAGGAATGTTGTGAGCCTCTGCATAGTCGATCTCTTCGTCACGGCTCTTGATGTCCCAGATTCTCCAAGGAGCGATGATCTGCATCTCGGGAGCGAATGCCTTGATAGCAAGCTCGAAACGAACCTGATCGTTGCCCTTGCCTGTGCAGCCGTGGCAGATAGCGTCAGCGCCTTCCTTGATAGCGATCTCTGCGATCCTCTTTGCAATGATAGGACGTGCAAAGGAAGTGCCGAGCATATACTTGCCTTCGTAGATAGCACCTGCCTGAACGGTAGGATATACATAATCAGTGATAAATTCTTCTGTAAGGTCTTCGATGTAAAGCTTGGAAGCGCCTGTCTTGATAGCCTTTTCTTCAAGTCCGTCAAGCTCGGTTCCCTGACCAACGTTTCCCGAAACAGCGATAACTTCGCAGTTATTGTAGTTTTCCTTTAGCCACGGAATGATGATAGAAGTATCAAGTCCGCCCGAGTAAGCCAGAACAACCTTTTTAATTTCCTTAGCCATTTTATTTTCCTCCATAAATATGTATTTGCATACATAGATTTTTAACGATCTCTGTCGTACAAGTTTTATTATACACCTATTCCTGCTTTTGTCAAGAGTTTTTGCATATTTTTCTTGATTTTTTATTTTTATGCATTATTTTCTGTATATTATTTGATTTTATGCAAGTGTAAATGTATAAAACGTGTATATTGGTTATATTTTTGCATAAAAATGTTCATAACTGAGTGCAAAAGCCGAATTTTCCTAATAAAAATGCCCGACAGGACACCTGAATGACCTGTCGGGCAACAAATTTTTAATTTATGATTTTTTGCCTGCCGTTCACAATATCTGCTATATTTATCCATTCAGGTTTTAAGCGTTAATATCATAACATACACGCCCGAACCATCACTATAAATATAATATGTAAATGAAACCATACCAAGCGATTTCGTCATTTTTGAATTGGTATAGACATTAAAAATGAAAGTAAACGAATCACCATCATCCTCTATCTCATGCTCTCCATCAATAAAATCAAGATACAGCCCATGATCCTCCAAATAATTTTGATAATTTTTATAATTATCGTATGTCGCCATTCCCGAATAAAGTTTAATTACAGCTTTCCCGTCATCTGTTAATGTACTCTTTACAAAAGACAGATAACTGCATATATCAGAGGGATTTGGGATATATGTGAGCTTTTCGGTTGAAGAAGACTTTGATGTGTAAGACTCGGTTGTGATCTTCACAGTTTTCTTTTTGCCAACAAGAACATCCCCCTCTATGGTTTTTTTCGTGGGAGCGACTGCAAAATAATAGGTCTTGCTTTTCTTCAACCCCTTTATTGTGCATTTGATTCTGCCATCCGATGTTCTCTTCAACGTATAGTCGGAATACTTCTTGTACGTCTTTCCATCGGAAGTTCTCTTATATACCCTGTAAGAAGTTGCCGACTCCAGATCATCCCAGTACAGAGTAACATCCGTTCCCTTTATCTTTTTTGTAACACTTTCAATCCGATCTTCATAAGTTTCCGCACTTGCAACGATCGCTGTTTCGATAAAGCCTGCCGGCATTGCGACTGCACCAAACGATAAAACCGCTGCAAGAGCCGCCGATATTATTTTGTTTCTGAATTTCATAACAATTACTCCTTTTCAATTTACAACTGTTCATATTCCACTGCGGCAGAACATACCCGTGTTGCTTTTATTTTTTGTACAAACATCAAAAGCACCCTCACAGCAGCCCCCCTAACCCAAAAATCCATCTGTGACATAGTTTTTTTACATTTTTTCTTATTATAAAGCAGAATTTTCTATTTGTCAAGTAGAATTTTCACCTATTAAATGGTTTTTTATATTTTCTTCTGCTGATAATATATAAATAAAAAGCCACGAAACCCCGAAAGGAGCGAATAACAATGAATATCAACTACTGCGAAGTGGGACAGCGAATGGCAAAGCGCAGAAAAGAGCTCGGACTTAAACAGTATCAGATCTGCGAAATGATCGACGTGAATTACAAGTATATCTCCAACCTCGAAACCGGACGTTCCGCACCGAGTCTGGAAGCGCTTATGGATATATGCGCCGCATTGAAAACCACACCCAACTACCTGCTCCTCGGCACGGACGGAAATATCTCGGATGATGTTATTTCCGAAAAGATAGGCAGCCTTGACAGCAAAAGCAAGCTTATCATCAACGATATAATCGATGCAATAAAAAAATACGAATAAAAACAAAAACACAGCCTGCCGTTTAAGACAGACTGTGTTTTTTGTTATATGTTATATCAGATCTTATTTCTTCTCCCCGTCCCGAAGCTCCGAAATGATGTCAATAAAACTGTCAACATCATCGAAATCCTTGTAAACGGACGCAAAGCGAACGTATGCGACTTCATCTATCTCACGAAGAGCCGCAAGAACTCTGTCGCCTATCTCCGAGCTTGTGACCTGCGTGACCATTTTGTTCGCATAGTAGCTTTCGATCTCATCAACGATGCGGTTGATATCCTCTGCGGAAACGGGACGCTTCTTCACGGCTGTGGAAATTCCTGCGATAAGCTTGTTGCGGTTGAAAAGCTCCGCCGTGTTGTCCTTTTTCGTGACGAGCAGAACGGGAACTTCGACCGATTCATAAGTCGTGAACCGTCTTCCGCAGCTCGTACATTCCCTGCGGCGGCGTTTCTGACCGTCGGCAGGACGGGAATCAATGACCTTTGTATCTTCAAAACCGCAGAACGGACAACGCATATCTTACCCTCCACAAAGCATAAACTTATGTTATAAAACCTTGCTGTTATTATACAATATTTTTGCCTTTTTGTCAATACAGAGAGTATATTTTTGCATAAATATTCTGAAATATGCCTTTGCGTAAAATTTTCTTTTCTTTATGTGTAATTTATCTGAAAGTTTATTTGTCAAATGCTACAAAACAAGCGCATTTCCTTGACTTTTTGACACGTTTGCTGTATAATTATACTACTAATAAATATAAGTATAAACAAAAACACAGATTAGGAACTGATATACAAATGGCATTATCCCGTGAGGCTCAGAAAGCCTATAAAAAAGCACAGAAACAAAAGCGCAAGGAACGGCGGGGTCACTGGCTCCTCATTCAGAGAGGCGACGGCGCAAAGGAAGTCGTCAGCAAGATATTCACGCAGCTCTGCCTTGTGATACTCATCGGCTGTATCTTTATACTCGGAAGCGAGCTTTGGCAGTCGGTCAGCACAAAGATACTCAACGGAAACCTCAAAGAACTTATCATCTCGCATATCTCCATAGGCGATAACGGCGGTGAGCTTCTCCCGAGTGCAAAACAGCTCCTCGCAATAAATGAAGATACCGTAGGCTGGGTGCAGATAGACGATACCAACATCGCCCTCCCCGTTGTCCAGAAAAAAAGCAGCGACGGCAATACATACTACCTCAAACGTGCATTTGACGGCAGCAAGAACAAGGCAGGAACTATCTTCCTCGACCGCCGTGCAACGCTCAACGCACACGAACGCTCGGACAACCTTATCCTCTACGGTCACAACCAGAAGGACAAGACCATGTTCGGCGACCTCGCAAAATATAAGCACGACCTTGATTTCTATAAATCGCACCCGACAGTGACTTTCAGCTCGAATTACAGCACCGATGTGTATAAAATAATTGCCTGCTTCGTAACTCCCGTTGAAACATGGCAGACCGCCGACGGCGTTATCTTTGATTACCATAACTGCATAAACTTTGAAAATAAGCAGCAGTATAACTATTTCATCGAAAACGTTGAGCTTCGCTCGCAGATAGTCACGGGCGTTGACGTTGAATACGGCGACTCGTTCCTCACCCTCTCGACCTGCTCGAATGAGTTTGAACCGTCCCGTTTCGTTGTCATAGCAAGGCGCACACGCAAAGACGAAGACCCGTCTGTCGATACTTCGCAGGCTTACACAAACAAGAGTGCAAAAGAACCCGACTGGAACGTGATCTATCATAGATAAATTTCTATCACAGATAAAATTTTTATCAATAAAAAATTTTACACGAGGTTAAAATAGATGTCAAATAAAAGCTTTTTCGATAAATTTATACCAAAGAAAGACGATTCACCAAAGGTCAAGGCTTCAAAGATCGTCACGCTCGCAGCCGCAGCCGTACTCGTTGTGACGGTCATCATACTTATCTGCCTTGTCATAGGCGAACAGCGCAACAAGAAGCTCAACGATGAACTCGCAAGCCAGCATACCACAGTTATAACCTCGGAAACCGCTCCTCCCGTTACCACTGTCACAGAGGAAACCACGGTAACGACCGCTCCCCCTCCGCTCGTACTGCTCGACAGTATGAGATCATTCGTTGACGAAAATCCCGATACGGCAGGCTGGATAAAGGTCGGCGGTACATACATCGACAACGTTGTTGTCCAGACGGAAAACAACAGTGACTACCTCGACCGAAATTTCTACGGTCAGAAAGCACAGCCGGGAACGGTCTTTGCCGATTACCGCTGCAATGTCAACGACTATGACGACAACCAGAGCAAGAACATTATCCTCTACGGTCACAACCAGCGTGACGGCACAATGTTCGGCACACTCAGCTATTATAAGGTCAAGCCGTCCTCGGGCAGCACAAAGGGCTTCGACTTCTATGTCAACCACCCGACCTTTGAATTCTCCAACCTCTATGAAGAATACACCTATAAGATCATTGCCGCTTTCGTTATCGAAGTCGAACCCCAACACACCCGTGACGGGATCATATTCGACTACCATAACTACATAAACTTCGGCAAGAGCCGCCCGTTCGATTCGTTCAGGGAAAATATCCTCAAACACACTGCCATAAACACAGGCGTTGACTTTGACGAGAACGATAAGTACCTCACGCTTTCCACCTGCTCGAACGAGTTTGAACCGTCCCGATTTGTTGTTATCGGCAGACGTGTCCGTGACGGTGAATCGGCAGATGTCGATACAACGCTCGCATCTGTAAATTACGAAGCAAAGGAACCCGATTACAGCTTCATCTATAATCAGTAAAAGGATAGTTTTCAATGTCAGATAACAAGTTCGGCTTCACAGTCGATGATATAATTGCGGAATTCGACAAGAAAAAAACCGAACCGTCCGCACCGCACAATATAACAGAAGACTATGACGGGGAATTTTCCGAGGAGTTATCTCCGAACGGCGAGTATGTCCCACGCCATGCAAAGCCTGCCCCTCCCGAGGAAGAAACCGAGCAGAACGGAAATATTCCCGACAGCTCAGACACTTCCGCCGAGCAGGACAAGTCAGCCGAGCCTAAGGCAGCTAACGTGACAACGGCAGAAGAACCAAAGCCGGAAAGCACATCAGCTTCACCCGAAGCCGATAAACACACCGAGCAGGAAACCGACGGGCCTGACGAACCTGCAATTGCTCCGCCAACGGAAAGTGAAGTCCCCGAAACCACAGAAAATAAGGAAAATGATATTACAGAAAGTAATATTGTTGAAGATATATCCGAAGAGGAAACAAACGAGCCCTCCGAATCCGAAGCTCCGCCGCAGCCTGCAGCCGTTCCTGACGATGCCGACAAAGCCGAAAGCGAGCCGACGGGAACCGTTGAAGTCCTCAATGCCGATATCCCCGACTGGGGCGATATCCTCCCCGAGCCGAGCATAGAGGAAACGATCGACGATGCCATCGCCGACCTCGACAGTGAAGAGATCGAAGAGGACGAAACCGTCCCCGAAGATATCGACGAAACCGATGATACCGTCAACGATATTTCCGATGATGAAATAATCGATGACGAAACAGATCCCGAAAAGACGGACACTCCGACCGAGGAAGAAAATAAAACCGAAAAAGCCGACAGCTCCGAAAGTGAAACCGTCCGAACCGATGATATACCTGCTTTCAACCCCGAGCCTGTCACTCTCACTGCCGAAGAAACTGCGGAAGACAACGCCAAAAAGGCAAAGAAGAATATCCTGAAAGAGATCCTCCCGTGGAAAGGCGATACCGTCTTTGAGATGATACGAAAAATAGTGTTCATCATCGCAGTTATCATCTTCATCGGTGCAGGCGTTATGCTTGCAAGCACCCTTATCCAGTCGAACAGAGCCGTAAAAGACCTCGAAAAGATAAAGGAAGTCGTTACCACAACAGCGAAAACCACTATCGACAGCGAGGGCAATGTTATTACGATCGCACCGACCGAGGAGGAAGAACAGCAGCATAACATCGACATTATGTCCTATTATAAAGGTATAAGCGACAAGGTGGTCGGCTTTATCGAGCTTGAGGGCTGCGATATCTACCAACCCGTTGTCCAGGACCCCGAGGATACGACCAACACCTACTACCTTACGCATACATACTATGACGAGCAGAACAAGGGCGGCGCTATCTTTATGGATTACCGCTGCACCGTCAGCGAGGATTATGTTTCCCCGAACCTCGTACTTTACGGTCATAATCAGGAAGACGGAACAATGTTCGGCAACCTCAAAAATTATAAGCAGGATCTTGACTTTTATGCCGCTAACCCGACAGTAACGCTCCGCACCGAGTACGAAAGCGGAACTTACCTCATTTATGCCTATTTTGTAACGAATGCCCTCGAAAAGCAGGATTCCAACGGCGAGGTGTTCCATTATCACGATTATATCGAAGCACTCAATGACGAAGCCACATTTGATTGGTATATGGGCGAAGTCCAGTCACGCAATCAGATAATCTCCCCCGTAAAAGCAGAGTTCGGCGACAAGCTTTTAGTCCTCTCGACCTGCTCGAATGAGTTCACCAACTCACGTTTCGTAGTTTTCGCACGAAAGCTCCGCAGCGGCGAAAGCGTTTCCGATTACGATTTCACCTCCGCTTCATTCAACCCTTATGCAAGAGGAGTTGACTGGACGGCGATAATGTCAGGCGAAACCACAACGGAACGCACGGAAGAAACGTCCGAGGAAACGACCGTCCCCGAGGAAACCGACGAGGACGGCGAAACAACAACCAAAAAGAAAAAGAAGAAGAAAACCTCCGTTTCCGATGAGGAAAACAGCACAGATACATTAAACGCAGGTGATTCCGATACGGATACTCCCGTTGATGCAGATGTAACGACCATTCCTACCGATGCTTCCGATGAAGGCGGTGAAGATACCACCTCCAAAAAGAAGAAAAAGAAAACCACAACGGAAGAAACGGAAGAAACGGAAGAAACCTCTGCCGAAGAAACAACTTCCAAGAAGAAAAAATCGACTGACGCCGATACCTCTGAGGAAACAACGGCTGAGGAAACCACTACCAAGAAAAAATCCAAAAAGACGACCACAGAAACCACAGCCGAGGAAACGACCACAAAGAAAAAGAAATCAACTGCCAAAGAAACCACTGCGGAAACTTCCGATACCGAGGAAAGCACAGTCACAAGCGTCCCCGAAACCGAATCGGAAGAAACCACTACCGTTACTGCGAATTAAAGGAGTTTTTACATAATGGCACTCGCCGATGAAGTTTACCAGTCACAGCATTACAAGGAAAAAGAAAAAAAGAAGAAAAAAAGCTTTTCCGAGGCATTTATCCCTCACAAAGGCGACTCGGGAAAGGAAATAGCCGGCAAGATATTCTCACTTTTTGCAATAGCAGTGCTTATCGCCTGCATTGCAGTGCTTGCGGTGTATTTTTACCACCAGTTTGAAGCGAAGCAGAACAACAACAAGCTCAACGTTATCTACAACAACGCTTCAGGCAGTTCCGCAGGAAGGAACGATACTGCGGACAGCGCTCTCCCCTCCGATAATATCGAAGAAATCCCCGAGGAACAGCGTCCGCCGCTCGTCAAATCCGAAGCTGCGGAGGAAATGCTTGCGATAAACCCCGATTATATCGGATATATCTATATTCCCGATGTCCTCGGTGAGCCCGTCGTTCAGCGTGATAACAGCTACTACCTGAAACACAACTTCTACGATCAGGTGCGCTCGGTCGGAACGGTATTCGCCGATCCCCGAAACATCACCAACGATTATTCCGACAAGCAGAGCGACAACATTATCCTCTACGGTCACAATAACCGTGACGGCTCAATGTTCGGCAACCTCGACTATTATAAATGGGATCTCAAATACTGGCTCAAAAACCCATTTGTCTACTATGATAACTATTACGAAAACTATACTTACGTTATCATATCCTCGTTCGTCATAAACACGCTCCCCGAGCATGACGACGGAAACCTGTTCGATTACATCAATTATGTCAATTTCAAGGACAGCGGAGCTTATACTTTTGAGAATTTCAAAAAGGAAATAACCACCCGCAGCCAGTTCCTGACCGGAATCGACTTTGATGAAAACGATAAATACCTGACCCTTTCCACCTGCGCATACGAATGGGACGAAGCACGTCACGTTATAATCGCAAGACGCCTTCGTTCGGGTGAAACCACCGAAAACATAGATACCTCGAACTTCAGTGTAAACCAGAACCCGAAATGGCCTGCAATTTACTATAAGTTCAACGGCGGTTCATATACAGAATAAGATCTGAAAGGAAATCACTATGAAAAAAAGTACAGTTTTGAGCGGCATCGCATCTTTGCTGCTGGTCGCAGGATTCTATACCTTTGCTTTCTGCCTTGTCGAAGATGTCGATGAAGAGCCGATCTCAATGGACTTCTACTATTCGACCGAAACGGACGCAGATACGGGAGAAGACATTGGCGAAGCGACCTCCGCAGCAGTTTCGGAATACTCAGGAATGGACTATTCCGATATCGTCACTAAGCATGAGGCTGTTACGACCGTTCCCCCGAGCTTTGACGATGAAAGTGAAGCTCCGATAAGTCTTCCGTCAGGTCATGCGGAGGAAATCGGCGATACCAACGAAAACAAAAACACCGCTTCGAATAAAGAAGTTTTCGCCGACGATAATAAGCAGGGCAACAACCTCTCGGAACTCGGCACAGACGATGACCCGACCGATGACCTTATGGAGGATCAACAGGATTACGATGATGAGGAGGACAACGACGATCTTATCATCGATGATGACCCCGATCCCACTGACGGCAGCTCCGTGAGCGCCTCCGAGATCCTTGCGGATATCCCCTCCGTTTCCGTAACTGATGTTGTTGTCGTAACACTCGATGACAACGTAGAAACGACTCCGACCTTCCTCACAACGGAAAGCAGCAGTGATTCATCGACCTTTGACACAAACGGCAGTGAAGTTTTCACCGCAAAATACGGCGGCTCTGTACATACCGACGATGCTTTCGACCTTATTTGCAGGATCGTCAACAACGAAATTTCCACCTCTTTCAGCGATGAGGCTATCAAAGCTCAGGCTGTCGCAGCGTATTCCTACGTCAAGTATCACAACGTGAACGGACTTACCCCGACTGTCCTCGTAAAGGGCAACCCTCCGCAGCGCATCGTTGACCTTGTTTCCTCCGTCTGGGGAAAGTGCTGCTACTACAACGGCAAGGTCGCACAGACAGTCTATATGGCATCGTCCTCGGGATATACGGCTTCTTCCGTAAACGTATGGGGCGGAAGTCTTCCCTACCTCGTCAGCGTTGAATGTCCTTTCGATGCGGACGGCGACCCCAACTACGGCAAGCAGACAAAATTCTCCGAAAGCGAGATACGTTCCTCGCTCGAACGCTACCTCGGCATCACACTTTCGGATAACCCCGAAAAATGGCTCACCGTTACGGGTCATATCGACGGCAACTATGTTTCGACCGTTGACGTTGACGGACAGGTGACAATTACCGGACGCAAATTACGGGAAAGCGTTCTTTCATACAATCTCAAAAGTGCAAGCTTCGATATTTCCTATTCGGACGGATATTTCATCTTCACAACATACGGCTGGGGTCACGGCGTAGGAATGAGCCAGAATGGCGCAAATTACCTCGCAAAGCTTGGCTATTCATACGATCAGATCTTGAAATATTACTATACGGGGATTGATGTGTTATGATCACAATGTATGAATTGATAGAAAAGAAAAAGCATGGCGCAGAGCTTTCTGCCGAAGAGATCAAATGGTTTGTTGCCGGATATGTTTCCGGCGACATTCCCGATTATCAGGCTTCGGCATTGCTCATGGCGGTATGCTTTTCTTCTTTATCGGACAAAGAAACAACCGAGCTGACAATGGATATGGCAAGCTCGGGAGATATGTTCAAACCGAACCTTGATAAATTCTGCGCCGATAAGCACAGCACGGGCGGAGTCGGCGACAAAACAACGCTCATAACCGCCCCTGTCGCAGCCAGCTGCGGAATATATGTCCCCAAAATGTCGGGCAGAGGTCTTGGACACACAGGCGGAACTATCGATAAGCTTGAAGCTATTCCCGGATTCAGAACCTCACTTTCCTATGATGATTTTATAGAATGTGTAAAAAAAGTCGGTTTCGCAGTTGCAGGTCAGACGGGTTCGCTCGTCCCTGCGGATAAAAAGCTTTACGCCCTGCGAAATGCCACAGCGACCGTTGACAGCATACCGCTTATATGCTCGTCTATCATGAGCAAAAAGCTTGCCACGGGCGCAGACGGCATCGTCCTCGATGTAAAGGTCGGCGACGGCGCATTTATGAAGACCGAAGAGGACGCAGAAAGGCTCGCCCGTGCAATGGTCAGCGTAGGAACTCTCGCAGGAAGAAAATGCTCCGCTGTCCTCACGGATATGGATCAGCCGCTCGGAATGGCTGTCGGAAACTCGCTCGAGGTCATCGAAGCTATTGAAGCGCTCAAAGGCAACGCACCTGCCGACCTGCGCAAAGTTTCACTCACCCTCGCAGCGGAAATGCTCCGACTTGCAGGCAAGGGCAGCTTTGAGGAGTGCTTCGCTATGGCTGAAAACGCCCTCACCTCGGGAAAAGCGCTTGAAACGCTCCGCAGAATGATCTCCGCACAGGGCGGCGACCCGAAAGTTACCGAGGACTATTCGCTTTTCGGCAAAGCTTCGCACACACTTGAAGTATTCTCGGACAAAGACGGCTTTATAAACAAAATTTCCTGCGAGAAAACGGGAATGATATCCCTCAAACTCGGCGCAGGCAGAAAATCCAAAGAAGCTTCTATCGACCCGACCGCAGGCATAATATTTGATAAGAAAGTCGGCGGCTTTGTGCGTAAGGGCGAGCGGCTCGGAACGCTTTATACCTCGACCGAGTGTGATTTGGACGGGCTCGGCGAGGAATTTCGCTCGATTTTCCGCATAGAACCGTCACTTTCCAAAGAAACGAAAAAAATTATAAAAAAAGTTATAAAAGGTATTGACATTTAATATTATATGCTGTATAATATTAAATGTCAAGCAAGATAAATATTTCCGTGTTAAAGAGATAGGCAATGTCAAGGATCGCCGATCGTCTTTAACACTAAACACCTACTTTAGACAGGAGGAAAACATAATGAACGATGTAATCGAAAAAATCAGCAAAACTATCAGCGAAACAGGTAAAGTAGTCAGCGAAAAAACAAAGCTTGTAGGCGAAACCGCAAGACTTAACAGCAAGATCCTCTCCAAAGAGGGCGTTGTCCGCTCCAATTATTCCGCTATCGGCGAGTTCTATTATAATAAGTATAAGGACGCTCCCGATGAGGATATCGCCGAAACGATCAACGATACTACAGCGGCTCTCAACGCTATCGATGAGATGAAAGCACAGCTTCTCTCCCTCAAGGGCGCAGTAAAATGCGTAGAGTGCGGCGCTGAATGTCCTATCGACAATTCATACTGCGGCCACTGCGGCGCAAAGCTCGTAAAGCCCGAGCCTCCCAAGGAGGAAGAGCCTGCCGGGGAAACAGAGCAGACCGAAACAGCAAGCTCCGAAGCTGCCGAAGCAGCAGAGGAAAAACCCGAGGTACTTGAAGGCGAAGTTATCGACACCGACAAGACCGAGGAATGATCCAAGTGTTTAATTAAACAAATAAATGACATCACGATAGACAGCAGGAATGACATTTTTATCCGACATTTGATCCTGACAGCACGAAAAAACATCATGAGTAACAATTGATTTGACACCACGCTATGACACCTCAGTAATACTAAACACCAATAAAATACAGGAAAAAATCTGCGCCGAAATCCTATATATGCGAGATTATCGGCTTGATTTTTTCCAAATTTTAAATGGTGTTTAGTATAAAACAACAAGTTTCGACATCATGTTATGACATCTTAGCAAAACATCACGTTCCGACAGAATTTACGACAGCAGGCAAAGACATCACGAACGACAATACATATTGACACAATAACAAACATCAAAGTCAGACACCATTGTTCAACATCATAATAGGTGATGCAAAACCGCCGCAGTTCACTATGAACTGCGGCGGTTTTATGCTGTAAAAATATACTATTATATATGAACTGCCCTTAGAAAAAATTTCTAAGCTTTAATTTCTGAACTGTGCCATAAGATCGTCGAGCGTTCTTGCCTGACCGCTGAGTTCTTCGCTCGATGCGGCGGATTCTTCGGCAGTTGCGGCGTTCTTCCTTGCAATATCCGAAATAGCACCAAGCTTATCCGTGATAACACTTATCTGCGCTCTCTGCTCGTCACAGGCTTTGGAGATGCTCTCAACGAGGGCGTTTACATCTCTCGACTTTGTAGTAACGGCATCAAGCGATTCGGCAGTTGCATTTGCGATAGCTGAACCCTTTGCAACGGCTTCGGTCGTGTTCTGGATAAGTGCCGTTGTGCCCTTTGCGGCTTCTGCGGACTTCGATGCGAGGTTTCTTACCTCATCGGCTACGACTGCGAAGCCCTTGCCTGCCGCACCTGCTCTTGCGGCTTCGACAGCGGCGTTGAGTGCAAGGATATTTGTCTGGAATGCGATATCATCGATAGTCTTGACGATCTTTTCGATCTGTGCAGACATCTCTGTGATCTGCTCCATTGAATCGAGAAGCTCTTTCATGCTGGCATTGCTGTTTTCGATACATTCGCCCGTCTGATTTGAATTCTCTCTTGCCTCATCGGCATTGTCAACACTCTGCGAAACGAGTGTCATAAAATGCTCGATTATTTCGTTAAGTTCGTCAACGGTCTGCGACTGCTCGCTTGCACCCATTGCAAGGCTCGTTGCCGTTTCGGAAACGCTGTCCGCACCGATAGTTACCTGCGAAGAAGCAGTGCTTACGCCATCGATAACACTCTGCATAGATGAAGCAATACCCTCGATCGAACCCTTTATGGAGGAGAAGTCGCCGACATAATCCGCCGAAAAACGGACGTTGAAGTTTCCGTTCGCCATATTTTCAAGGTTTACGGAAATATCATTTACATAGCCTTTGAGCGCCGTGTTCGTCTTTGCAAGCGCTTCACAGAGCGTACCGAGAATATCATCGCCGAAATAATCGGGAGCATAGCTGAGATCGCCGCTTTCCATGCTGATGATAGCCTTATGTATGCTCTTTACAGGCTTCAGACACTTTTTAAGGATAAAACTTCCTACGAAAATGACTGCAAGTATCGCAGGAACAAAGATCGCAATGTAGACTATCCTGAGCATACGGAGGGAACTTGAATATTCTCTGTAATTGATGCTGTAGCCAAGCTGCCAGCCGTTTGAAAGCGGCGAGGTGCATACCATGACTGTTTTGTTGTTGTAATCCTTTATCTTTACAACGGAATCCGCTGTAATATTTTTTCCCGAATACTGCGGCACATCGGCAACATTAACAAATTTTGCTTCGCCGTCTGCGGCAGTTGGAAGAAAATCAGCATTTTCGTGTACGATAAAATTGCCCGCTGTTGAAACAAGGAACGTGTATGAATTATCATATATCTTGAACTCGCTGCATTTTGCAACCAGTTCATCAATAGTAACATCTGCACCGACAACGCAGAAAAGCTCCGATCCCTTTTTAATACTTTTCGCAACGGTGACAACAAGACTGCCCGTGTTCGCATCAATATAAGGATCTGTGCAGATCATCTTTCCGTCCGCCGCAACAGCAGCCTTATACCAATCCCGTTCGGTCACGATAAGACCCTCGGGAACATCGATACCGGAAGCAAAAATAACATCTTCATTAGGGAAGCATACATAGTTTTCCATTATTGAGCTGTCAAGTGATTTACGGTCGTTGAGAGCCTTCATCGTCTCGTTTCTGTCAAGTCCGTAATCGGCAACTGCCTGTCCGACAAGATAAAGTCCGTTTTCCTTGTCCTTTATCCAGCTGTCAAGTCCATTGGCATAGATCTGCATTTCGGCAACGATCTTTTCACGCTGTTCGTCGCCTACGATCTTATCGGAAATACCGTAGCCCACGCCCATAACAAGCACCTGCAGTATCACCATTACCGCACAAATGTACAAAAGTATTCTTTTGTCAAATCCGATCGTCTTTTTTTTCATTTTATTCACCCTTTATTATACTTTTCTGAATAACTGAAATGCAGCGAATACCAGCGCAAAGCAAAGATTATATGCGCAGGTCATTGTTGCCGAAAGCTCGCCGAAGCATTTGAGAAGCACCATTGCAAAGCATATCATTATTCCGAGCAGCACCGATACCGCCTCAAGCGCAATGCCCGTAGTGATAGTCCCACGGAGGTTTTTGCAGCCGCATATTATCGATGAAAGCGCCGCAAATTTTCCCGAGCAAGCCGCCGATGCCCTGACCTTCGGGTCATAAGCGACCGTTTCTTCATACTGTTCATAAAGTCTGAACGGCAGCAGTTTAAAATATTCGGACGAAACTCCATAAAGCTCCGATATAAGGTTTATCGATATGAGCGAATCGACTGTTTTTATAATAGTATAAACTCCCTGCTTTGAAAGCTCACCCAATGCCCTCTTGACTTCGAGCGAGGGGCTTATCTCAACAATGAACATCGCCGAAAGCTCACCCGAGATGGAGAGATATACCGCCGATCTTCCGCCGCGCGTGTATTCCTGCTCCTTTGCCGCCGAGGGAACTTCCTCAATGCTGTGATTTATCATAAGCTCACGGCTGCCGAGAAGTACACGCTTGTTGTTTATCCAGCCGCAAAGTCCCATTGAATCCTCGAAAATGTAGCTTTCCACAGGGTCAAGCAGCTCGGTCTTTCCTGCGATGATGTCGTAAAACATATTCTTTAATATGCTGCCCGACTGGTTCGTAAGGCTCGCCGCCTCAACGATAGCTTCATCTATTCTCGTATCGGAAAAGACCTTTATCGCCGAAAGCGTAACGCTGCCCTGCGGGAAAAGCTGTGCAGCATCAATGAGAACGCTGTTCGTATCGGCGAATTCTTCAACTGCATCATATCCGAGCAGCGCACCCTGAAGCTCCGAATTCTTCTTTGAAGCTTTCTCCATAGGAAGATTTACAACGAGCATCAGCGAAACAGCCGAACATATCGCAACGCAGCCCGTGAATACCGAGAAGCCGACATAAGCGCCTGCCGAACCGTATTCGCCCTTAGCCACGAAGCCTGCGATCACCCCGACTATCACTCCCGCCGCAAGTATTATCGGCGTGAACACACGGCAGAAATTGTCCGTGCTGTCGGGCGCATAAGAAATTTTCAGGAAGTCACGGAGCATCTCCGTCTTTTTCATCGAAACAAGACTCGGAAAATCACGGAGCGTTCCCCTCGTGAAATTCTGCGCCGTTTCTTCGTCCCCGACCTTCAGCAGAGCGTATTTGTCGCCGCTGCCCGAAACGAAGCTGAAGCTCCGCTTTGTCCTCATTACAATAAGCATCTTTCCTATCGTGTTGAACAGCAGCGAAAGTATCGCCGTCGTAAGATAAATATGTACAATGCTGCCCTTGATAAGATTGCTGTTTGCGAACATTATAACGCAGTTCGCAATGCCCGTCACCATCGCAACGGCACTCAGACTGTCGCAGTCGGCTTTCATCGAAAACAGCTTTGAAAGTCCGCAGCTTATAACGGGATACGCCGAAAATGCCGCAAGTATGCCTATTATCGCATTGACGAAAAGATATGTGTTCGTCTGCGTCCTCTTGTTGAGAAGATCGAACATCGGGAAGATGCTGAGGTCGTTCGCAAGCGAGATATACGCACTCACCGCAAGGCAGACCGCAACCACGATGAGCCTGAGCGTGAGCGTTCCCTTTATTCGGTCGATGTCGCTGACAACGGCCGCCGCATCATCGTATTCCTCATAATCCTCGATAGCCTTTTCGTCGGTTTCTTCATCAGGCTCGTCCTCCTCGTCGCCGACAAGAACGAAATCCTTTATCTTCTTGTTTCTGCGTTCTTTGAGTGCATCGAGCTTTGCCGCCTCGGGGTCTATCCTGAACTGCGAGGTATCGGGAAGTATCTTGTCCTCCAGCTTCAAATCGATATCCGATATCGACTTTCTTTCAACGGGAGCAACACCCTGAGTCCTCGACAAACGCTCCCTGCGAAGTCGGCGCATCTCGTCTGAAAGCTCGCCGCCCGCATCATCTGTCGGGATCTTCCGAGTGAAAAATTCTGTTATGCTCCGATGCTGCGTGAACTCCTTTTTCGCTTTCTGCGCAGGGCGCTCCTTGGAGTATTCATCAAGTATCTCGTCAAGACTTTTGCCCTTTTTTATAGTTTCGGAAGCCTTGTCCTCCGCTTCGTCATCTTCCGCATTGCCCTGTGCAATGGCTTCATATTTGTCGAATGGACTTGGCTGAACGGATTTCTGTACACTTGGTGCAGGCGCAGGTGCTTCGTCCGTTTCCTCCTGTTTTTTTCTGCTTTTTAAACGCTGAGAGAGTGAATCGCTCTTTTCAGCTTTTTTATCATCATCAAAGCCGCTTTCTATCTTCTCGGAAAAAGAACGTTCCCTGCCCTGACCTTTCACGACCTTTTCGGGAGTTTCGCTCTCACGCATTGCGACCTCGTTCATCTTTTCGGAAAGCTTGCCGTACTTTTCCTCGAATGCACCCTCGGACTTTGCCGCTTTTTCCGACTTTTCAGCGGCTTCATCATTTATTTTGCCGAAAATATCCGTGTTGTGCAGTGTTACCGTTTCGGTTGGATCGTTTTTTCGGAAATTTTCGAGCAGTTCGTCAACACTTTCCTTTTTGCCGTCATCCGAGCCGCCTTTTCCCGAATATTCGTTTATGATATCATCGACCGAGTAAAGCTTGTCTGCCAAAATTCTTCACCCCCTGACCGTTTATTTTTTCAGTCCGCGTCTTCGGACAGTTTCATACATAAAAATTCCTGCCGCAACCGACGCATTCAGCGAGTTGACCTGACCGAACATCGGCAGCTTTAACAGAAAATCGCATTTTTCCTTGGTAAGCCTGCCCATACCGAAGCCCTCCGAGCCGATAACGATAGCGCAGGGTCCGCTCGTGTCTACCTTTGTGTAATCCTCGCCCGAAGCGTCAGTGCCGTATATCCAGACGCCGTTCTCTTTCAGCTCATCGATAGCCGCCGCAAGGTTAGATACCCTCGCAACGGGAACATAGCTCGCCGCACCTGCCGAGGTCTTGTATACCGTCTGATTGAGTGACGCACTCCTCCTCTTCGGAATGATAACGCCGTCAACGCCTGCCGCCTCAGCTGTACGGATTATTGCACCAAGATTGTGCGGGTCTTCTATCTCGTCGCAGATTATAATAAACGGGTCAGTGCCCTTTTCCTTTGCCTTTGCAAGTATCTCCTCAACGCTTGAATATTCGGCACAAGCACCCGAAGCGATAACGCCCTGATGCGACTTTCCGTCCGACATCGAATCAAGCTTCTGCGAGCTTACCTGCTTTACAACGATATCCCGTTCCTTTGCCATTTTGCAGATAAGACCGATGCTTCCGCCGCTGTCGCTGTCAACATAAACGGTGTCGATCTGCTTTCCCGACTTCAAAGCCTCGATAACGGGATTCCTGCCGATGATAAGACCGCCGTTGTCGTCACATTCATCATCACGCTCAATGCGCTCATAACGCTCGGACTGATCGCCGAAACGCTCATCATCGTTGGGACATCTTTTGCGGTAACCGCCGCTTCTTCCCGTCGGACGTGAGCCGCCTCGTTCGCTGCGGTCATTTCCGTGTCCGTTTCTGAAATTTCCGTTATCGGAACTGCGCTTCTGCGGTGCATTTCCTCTGTTATTATTGTAAGCCATATTAACTCCTTAATTATTATATCAAAAAAGTGCATACTTTTCCTAATTATAATATTATCCTTGATATTATAGCATATTTCCGCATAAAATGCAATAAAAAATCCCGAAAAAACGCCTTGTCTTTTCGGGATATTATAGGGGACCTCAAAAGACCTCCCTCACGGCAAATTTTCTACGACTTTGCCCGTGTTCCGTTTTTTATACTAAACACCATTTAAAATCTGGAAAAAATCAAGCCGATAATCTCGCAGCTGTTGAAAACAGGTTTATATTGGATCTCGGCGCAGATTTTTCCTGTATTTTATTGGTGTTTAGTATAACGGAACAAAAATAATTACGCATTAAATTAATTCCGAATTATACAATCAGATACACCGTCAAAGCAATGGCAAACAACCCCAGTGACACCGCCAGCAGGCGCAGGGTCAGGTCGGTTATGACGTGCGCTTTCGGCGGCTTTTCCTCATTCGGGGAAAGCATTGCCGCCGTGCTTCTCGCTTCAAGCTCCAGCCTGCCGATAGGCTCGGTGCTTTTTTCGGGTCGGATATAAAGCACAGCCTTTTCAAAATAGTCGTTCTTCATTCCGCTTATCTCAACGATACGCCTGTTTACGCCTTTTATCATAGTTTTTCACCTCAAAATGTTCTTTCAAGGTTATTTTTGACGCTTGTTAAGGTCAATATACAAGCTGTATTAAAAGTTTTCCTCAACATTCGGTGGAAAACTCGGTGGAAAATGGTGAAAACTGTTCATATACGGTGGAAAACTGGGTGGAAAGTGTGTAAAACTGCGTAAAACCGTACCCCAAGTTTTCCACATATCTGCGCATCGGTGGGAATACTGAATGTAATCTCACCTTTACGTTTAAAAAAATCTCTGTTAATCCTCTTCAACTTCGTATATTTTTGCCGAAAATGGTGCGAATTCGTCCTTGAATGAGAACTTGTGCTGCTTGTACTGCTTCGCCTCGGAAACTATGGACGGCTTTTTCACCGTGCGTGTGCTTCCGCTGTAAATGTCACTGTCGCTGTAAAGTATTTCGTGGAAATATGCCTTTTCGTCAACGCCGATCGTGTAGTTTTCGTACTTCCTGTCCGAGAAATTCAGCACAACGAGAACCTTTTTGTTCGCAGCCATTCGCTCATAAACATAAACGCAGTCCTCGCAGGCATCGGCTTCGAGCCACTTGAAGCAGCTGCTGTTGTATTCGCCGTCGTGAAGTGCAGGATTTTCCGCATAAAGCTTGGAAAGGTCGCCGATATAGCGCGCGAGCGAATCATGCAGAGGATAACGCTTCATAAACCAGTCCTGCTGACGCTCCTCCGACCACTCTCTGAACTGACCGAACTCTCCGCCCATAAAGTTGAGCTTCTTGCCGGGGTGGGTGTACATATAAGCGTAGAGCGCCCTTACCTGCGGGAATTTTTCCTCGTAATCTCCCCACATCTTCTGAATGATAGTCGCCTTGCCGTGAACATTTTCATCGTGCGAGAACGGCAGGATATAAAGCTCGTTGTAGAAATACTGCATCGAGAATGTTATCTTGTGGTAATGCTTCGGGCGCTCGGACGGCGGTGTGCGGAAGAAGTCGAGTGTGTCGTTCATCCAGCCCATATCCCACTTGTAGTCAAAGCCGAGTCCCTCATATTCGGACGGCGCAGTTACCTTTAAGAAGTTGGTCGAATCCTCCGCCATAAGCAGTGCTGTCGGGTGGAGATGATGCAGACCGCTGTTCATACTGCGGATAAACTGCACAGCGCCGTTGTTTACGCCTCGGTTCGCATCGCCCTGCCAGTAGATGATGTTGCTGATAGCATCCATTCTTATTCCGTCAAAGTGGAATTCTTCAAGCCAGTAGTTCGCCGCCGACTGCATAAAGCTCCTTGATTCACCACGGAAATAGTTGAAGTTGTAGGTTCCCCATTCGCTCGCACCTGCGCCCGTGTTCGGGTACTCATAAAGCGCAGTTCCGTCATATTTCGACAGAGCATACCAGTCCGTAGCCATGTGAACGGGAACGAAGTCGGTGATAACGCCGATGCCTGCCTTGTGACATTCGTTGATGAAGTATTTGAGGTCATCGGGGCTGCCGTATCTCGAAGTCGGCGCAAAGAAACCCGTTACCTGATACCCCCACGAAACATCGGCAGGGTGTTCGGCGAGCGGCATGACTTCAACGTGGGTGTAGTGATTTTCTTTGAGATATTTTATGAGCAGCGGCGCAAGCTCACAGTAGCTGTACCAGCGTTCCTCAACAGGGATATCCTTGTCGAAGTCCTCACCGTCGCCCTCTTCCTTTGTGAGCTTCATTTTCCACGAGCCGAAGTGAATTTCGTAAATGTTCACCGCCTTGTTGTAGGTGTCCCCTCTCGATGCGAGCCACTTTTCATCGGTGAAACTGAAGCTTTTCAGGTCGGTTATATACGAAGCGCAGTTCGGGCGAAGCTCCATTGCAAAGCCGTAAGGATCGCACTTCTCGACCGTTTCGCCGCCTGCGCCTCGGATACGGTACTTGTACATCTGACCGACCTTGGCATTGCTGACGAAAAGCGAGAAAACGCCGCCCGTACCCTCCTTGTTCATATACTGACCGTTCCACTCGTTGAATTCGCCGATGACCTCAATGGAACGTGCGTTGGGCGCATAGGTTCGGAACATAACTCCGCCCTCTTCAACGTGCGCACCGAAATATGTATAAGCGTCAAACGCTCTGCCCTCATAAAAATCCTGTAATACCATAGCGATCTCCTTTTTGAAGAAAAGTTTCCGTGCTTTTCTCCGCAATATTTTATTATATTATACTATATTTGAAGAAAATTTTCAAGAATTTTGTGTAAATTCACCGCAAAGTCTGACAGAAATCGGATTTTGTCCAAAATTCTTTTGCAAAACAGACTTCAAACTGCCGAAAATACAAATTTCGCCTTGATTTTGTCATAAAAAAATGCTACAATATAATTGTATTTTTTAAATCGACCGAAAAGGAGAACTTTTATGATAGTAAAACCAAAGATCAGAGGATTTATCTGTACAACGGCTCACCCGGAGGGCTGCAAAGCCGCTGTAAAGGCGCAGATCGACTATGTAAAGTCCCAGCCTGCCGTTGACGGCGCAAAGAAAGTGCTTGTCATCGGTTCATCAATGGGTTACGGACTTGCTTCAAGAATTTCCGCAGCATTTTCCTGCCACGCCGCAACTATCGGCGTTATCTTCGATAAGCCCGGCACGGAGAGCAAGACAGGCTCGGCAGGCTGGTACAACACCGCCGCTTTCGAGCAGTTCGCTCACGCTGACGGTCTTTACGCAAAGACTGTAAACGGCGATGCTTTCTCACAGGCTGTCAAGGACGAAGTTATCGACCTTATCAAGAAGGATCTCGGTAAGGTTGACCTTGTTGTCTACAGCCTTGCCGCTCCGAGAAGAACCCTCCCCGACGGCACAACAGTCTCCTCCGTGCTTAAAACAACTTCAAGCAGCTACACGAACAAGACTATCGATATGAGAAATATGTCTGTTTCCGACATCACCCTCGAACCTGCCACCGAAGAAGAGATCGACAACACCGTCAAGGTAATGGGCGGCGAGGACTGGTTCGACTGGATACAGCAGATGGAGCGTGAACACGTTCTCGCCGACGGCGCAATGACCGTTGCTTACTCCTATATCGGACCCGAGCTTACCCACCCGATGTATTATGACGGCTCTATCGGCAGAGCAAAGGCTCACCTCGCAGCGACCGCAGGAATGATAAACAACGTTTCAGGCGGCGTAAAGGCTTATGTTTCCGTAAACAAGGCGCTCGTTACGCAGTCAAGCTCCGCTATCCCGATAGTTCCGCTCTATATCTCTATCCTCTTTAAAGTAATGAAAGAAGCAGGAACTCATGAGGGCTGTATCGAGCAGATGCAGCGGCTTTTCGCACAGAAGCTTTACAGCGGCAAGCCTGTCCCGACCGACAGCGAAAAGAGGATCCGTATGGACGACCTCGAAATGAAGCCAGAAATTCAGGAAAAGGTAACAAAGCTCTGGAATGAAATTTCCACCGAGAACCTTAACGAATGTGCAGACATCGCCGGCTATCAGCACGACTTCTCCGAGCTTTTCGGCTTTGATGTTGACGGCGTTGATTATGATGCCGATGTTGATACCGTTATGCCTATAGAAAGCCTTGAATAAAATTCGGAATTAGGAATTCGGAATTATTTGCAAAGCTCAAATTTGTTTGGACGATGCGAAGCCAGCCAGCTGGTCGAGCTGAGCACAGCTCGTCAGGTGTCCAGAGGGCGGAAGCCCTTGGTCGCTTCCGCAGAAGCGAAACACTCTAAACTAACAACACAAAGTTCGCCGCAACAGCGTAATCACTAACAAATAAAAAGGCGCAATTCACAACAAAAAGGAAAAACGAAATATGAGAAATTAGTTTCGTAAACCTAAAATGTGAATTGCGCCTATTCTATTTTCCTAAAACAAACTATCCTCGGCGAATAAATGCGCAGAGCGAAGCGATAAGCATTTTTAGCCGACAACGTTTGAACAGCGGTATGATATGAAAGGAAAACAACATAAATCCGCCCCTATGGAAAATTGTTGCTTTTACTGACATATCCCATAGCTGTTCATATTGAGTTGAAGCTTATACTAAACACCGCGAACAAAACAGACCTGTTTTCAAAGGAAAATTCCGATGAAAACAGGTCTGTTCATTTTATTGTAACGCCTTGCGGCGCAGGACGGGAAAACCGTCCCTTACAGAATTCAGAGTTTCACAACAAATATGCGGAGCAAAATAATTCCGAATTCCGCATTCCGAATTCCGAATTTAAACTCACTCCCAGTTCATGGATTCCTTAATCTTTTCAACAAGCTTGTCGGAAGCCTTTTCGTGGGTCTTTTCGCTCGGGTGCCAGTCAGCGGCAATGCCGTCCTCGTTCATATTCTGCTGGTCGAACATGAGCCAGTCAACATTCGTGTCGCCCGTTTCCTCGCTGTAATCACGGAGAGCAAGCTCTGCATAAGGATAGAGGTTCTGTCCCATGATGCCGAGTGTGCCGATGATCTTTGCGTTTGGATTATTTTCACGGATAGTCTTTACGAATTCAACATAGTGCGATCTGTAATCCTCACACTTTTCTTCCTGATTCTTGCAGTAGCTGTCGTCATTCGTGCCGAGGTTTATAACGATAACATCGGGTTCACGCTTGGTGAAGTCCCAGTCGAGAGCAAGCGGATCGAACTCGTCATTCTTGCTCCAAGTATAGCCAAGGTGTGTGTAATAAGGCGGAACAAGCTGTGTGAGAACTTTCTTTCCGTCACCCGAGTAGCCCGAGATAATGCCATGACCGCTGAATGAAACAAGGCTGTAGTCAGCATCAAGCTTTTCTGCTGTTTTATAAGCATACGCCTTTGTGCAGTCCTCGGTCTTTGTTGAGAAGTGGTGATCCTTGTCCTCGTCGTCAACGCCGTAGCCGCAGGTGATAGAGTCACCGATGAATTCGATATAGCGTGACTTGTTCTCGGCAGGCTTTTCGTCCTTGCCGTTGATAGTGATATCGCTGATAGCGTATGTAGACATCGGCGATTCGGAGAGCTTCACGATCTTTACATCGTTCTGCTGTTCGGTATCGCTTATTTTGACGTTGATAGTCTTTGTTTTTTCGTCTATCATTTCATCAGCCTTGCGTTCGCCGTTCACATATACCGCAACACGAGCCTGATTGTCGGCAGATGCAGGGTTGGTGCTGTTTGTGTCACCCTCGATAGTTACGGTGACTTCCGTTCCCGTGAATGTGAATTCTGCGCCCGAGCCGCTCAATGCGCAGTATATCTTTCCGTTATTATAGTATGTTCTTCCAAGCTGCTTGAAATTCTCCTCGTTAAGTTCGATAGACTTCACTGCAGATTCCTCCTCTTTTACTTCCGTATTTGATGCTGACGAATCAGCACAGCCTGCCATTACTGATGCTATCAGAAGCGCAGGCAGAATAGCCGCTAATTTTTTCATAGATATTCTCCTTAATATTCCGTTGTCTGCGAAGTGAACGAATAGACGATGCCCTTTTTCGGCACGACCTTTGCACGGTCAAAAAGCTCCGAAACGGTCACGAATTCGTACTCCTTTTTGAGTTCGGGAATGATGATGTCGAGCGCTTCGACCGTTTGGATATTTCCGCTCATATCGTGCAGAAGTATCACAGCGCCGTCCTTTATCTGACCGAGGATCTTTTCCGCACGCTGCTGCGCCGTTACCTCGGGCAGCCAGTCCTCCGCGCCGATGCCGGCGATGAACGGCAGTCCGATGTTCTCATACATTTTCTCACTGACTGCAATGTACGGCGGACGGAAAAACCTCGGTTCTTTTCCCGTGATGCGCTTTATCTTGGACGAAGTGTATTCGATCTCCGCACGAATTTCCTCTGCCGAAAGCTCGGGCATTGCCGAATGTGTCCTTGAATGGTTGTTTATCTCACAGCCCATATCAAAAGCTTGCTTGACTACCTTTGCGGACTCTTCATTTATATTGTTTCCGACAAGAAAAAATGAAGCGACAACGCCGTGCTTTTTCAGCTTTTCAAGCACGAGCGGAGTGGTATCCGTGTTCGGACCGTCATCAAAGGTCAGTGCGCAAAGCTTTTTATCCATAACTCTCCCCCCTGAAGTTTTTTATGCCGTTGATTTTTAAAAAAGTGACAGATTTTTTTAACGGATATTCTTAATTATAGCATTTATGCACAGTTTTGTCAATTAAAGATATTTCATAATTAATCCATAAATTGACCTTGAATTGCCGCACCAAATAGATTATAGTTGTACCAACAATTCAATTTATGGGGGAACTTCTATGAAAAAATTAACTATGACCCTTACGGGCAAAACCAAGAGCCATATCAGCCGTGAGATATACGGTCACTTCTCCGAGCATCTCGGACGCTGCATTTATAATGGTATCTACGTCGGTGAGGATTCGTCTGTCCCGAACACGAACGGCGTGAGAAACGACATCATCAAGGCACTCAAAGACATAAGAATACCGGTTCTCCGCTGGCCGGGCGGCTGCTTTGCCGATGAATACCACTGGAAAGACGGCATCGGCGACAAGAGCCAGCGCAAAAAGATGATAAACACCAACTGGGGTCATGTTACCGAGGACAACAGCTTTGGTACGCACGAATTTATGAACCTTTGCGAAGAGCTTGAATGTGAGCCTTATATCGCAGGAAACCTTGGCAGCGGCACGGTTCAGGAGCTTGCCGAGTGGGTAGAATATATGACATTTGACGGCGTTTCTCCAATGGCAGAGCTTCGCAAAAAGAACGGCAGGGAAAAGCCTTGGCACCTCAAATATCTTGGCATCGGCAACGAAAGCTGGGGCTGCGGCGGTTCGATGCGCCCCGAATATTATGCCGATGAATACCGCCGTTATCAGACCTTCTGCAAAAATTACAGCGGCAATGAGCTTTACAAGGTCGCATGCGGTCCGAACTCGTCCGACTACAACTGGACGGAAGTGCTTATGAGCCAACTGAACGAATGGCACACAAAGGCGATATCCCTCCATTATTACACCGTTCCGAGTGGCGACTGGAGCAAAAAGGGCGATGCCGTTGACTTTGACGGGGAAGAATATTACAAGACGATAAAGTCTACCCTCTTTATGGACGAGCTTATCCGCAGACACGATGAAATTATGACCGCACACGACCCAGAGCATAAGATCGGACTTATTGTTGACGAGTGGGGCTGCTGGTACGATGTCGAAAAGGGTACGAACCCGGGCTTCCTCTATCAGCAGAATACAATGCGTGACGCTCTCGTTGCTGCAATAAATCTCAACATTTTCAATGAGCACTCCGACCGTGTTGTAATGGCGAATATCGCACAGGCTGTCAACGTTTTGCAGGCTGTTATCCTCACCGAGGGCGAAAAAATGGTGCTTACGCCTACATATTATGTCTTTAAGATGTACCGTGAGCATCAGGGCGCAGAGCTTCTCGAAAGCAGCCTTGAAAATGCTCAGACGGGTATGAACGGCTGTAAAATTCCTGCCGTTTCGCACTCCGCATCGGTGAATAAGAACGGCGATGTTCTCGTTACGTTCTCGAACTGCTCGCTTGATGAAGATCATGAGATCGAGATCAACGGTGCAGGTGCAAAGTCCGTTTCGGGCGAAATTCTCACCGCCGAAATTCACGCATACAACGGCTTTGACGGCGCAGAAAATGTTGCACCGAAAGCTTATGACGGCTTTAAGCTTGACGGCGAAAAGCTTTCTGTTATTCTTCCGAAGTGCAGTGTGGTTTCGCTCACCCTGAGGAAATAAAATGGGCAAAAAATTCTGTAAGCGCTGTCTGTTGGACGAACTTGATTATGACGAAACATACGAGGACATAAAGCGCTATATAAAAGATTTTCCCGAGGAAAAGCGTGTTTCGGACGAGGTTTATTCCGAAAGACTGGCTGTATGCAAAGAGTGTTCGGAGCTTGAAAACGGAATATGTCGGAGATGCGGCTGTTTCGTTGAGCTTCGTGCGCTGAAAAAGGGAATGTACTGCGCCTCGGAAGAGAAAAAATGGTGAGGAGTTATACTGATTTTTAAACTGAAAGTGTACAAAAAAGTCAGGTCAAGTCCATTCAAAGACTTGACCTGATTTTTATTATGTCATATCGTAAACCTGTCCATAAGCTCGTTGAGGAGCGCAGCCTGACTTGAAAGCTGTTCGGCGGATGCGGCGCTTTCCTCCGCTGTTGCGGAATTCGTCTGAACAACGCCCGATATCTGTTCGATGCTCGTTGAGATATGGTCGATCACTTCGGACTGGCTGTCGCTTGCGTCTGCGATGCTCAGGACGAGAGCCTCGACCTTTTCGGTAAGTTCGGCAACTTCAAGCATGGACCTTTCGGTTTCGGAGGTGATCTCCGTTCCGCTGCGGACTGCCTCGACGGTCTTTGCGATGAGTGCCTCTGTGCCGCCTGCTGCCTCGGCTGATTTTGATGCAAGATTGCGCACTTCATCGGCAACGACTGCAAAGCCCTTGCCTGCCTCACCTGCTCTTGCTGCTTCAACAGCGGCATTGAGTGCGAGGATATTCGTCTGGAATGCGATATCTTCGATTGTTTTGATGATGTTGCCTATCTGCTGCGAGGTTTCATCAATGTTGTTCATAGCCTCGGTAAGCCGTGTCATATCATTGTTGGCATTTTCAACGGAGTTTGCGGTGGTTCTGACAAGCTCTCTTGCCTTATTGCAGTTATCGGAGCTGGCTGTGATCTGTTCGGAGATATCGTGGATACGCTGGGAAAGGGTTTCGATCTCGGCCGCCTGCTCGGTAGCACCCTGCGAGAGAGCCTGCGCACCTGCGGAAACCTGATCCGAGCCTGAAGCCACCTGATCGGCGGAAGTAGTTATCTGATCCATAGTTGCGCACAGATTTTCCTTTATAAGCTCGATACTGCTGAGAAGCTTGGCATAATCGCCTATGTAGAAAGCTTCACCGACCTTTGTATCAACGGAAAGATCGCCGTTTGCTGTTTTTTCAAGTATTCTTCCGATATCGTTGATAATGCTGTTGAGGCTTCCGACAACGGTTTCCGTTGCATTCGCAAGGAGCAGGGTCTCATCGTTCGATCTTATCTTCGGAACATCGGAGGTGATATCACCCTCGGAAAGGAGAAGTATTCTTTCAGTGCATTTTCTGATAGGATCGCCTATCTTCCTGCCCGTTGCAGCGGCAAGAAGTCCTGCGGTCACGGAAACCGCCGCCAGCATCACACCGCAGATCACGATGGTTATTTCTGCATTTCTCATATGTTCGGAAACAGGACCGTATACGGCGATAGACCAACCGTTTGAGCCTGATATGGGAGCATAGCCCGTAAACATTTTTTCACCGTTGATATCGGTTTTTCGGGAACCGGTATCCTTTGAGATCATATCAGCTTCAAGCTCGGCGGCATTTCCTTCCAGCTCGCCGAAATTTATGCCTTTCTTTACATTTTCGCTGTTGTCATCTGCGATAAGAACGCCGTCTTTGGAGAGAATGAAAGCGGAGCCCTTTTCGCCGTATGTAATGGAACGCACGATATCGTTCAGGAATTCTTCATCGGGGACAACATATACGCAGCCGATAGGCGTACTGTCCGGAATCCCGTCTTTCCAGAGCGGAGCGGCAACAATGACCGTAAGCTTGTCTGTTTTTTTCGATGTAAGCGGCTCGGAGGTCAATCGCTGCCCGTTCATGGCAGCTTTGAAATATTCCCTTTCGGAATAATCATTGCCGTCAATGCCCATGCCGTCCGAATATATAAAATTGCATCGCTGCAGTCCGTATTGTTCTGCTCTTATGTTCAGGATATCGTTTTTCTGTGCCTCGGTCGAGTCGGGATCGCACAGCACATCGTTTGTTCCGAGTTCGGCGGCGATGTTTGAATAGGCTGTCATTTCCCATGTGACTCTTTCAGCGGCAACCTTTGTGACCTCCAGCACAGCGTCCTGCGCATTTTTTTTGGAAAGCTCAAAAATAGATATTGCTGCTGTTACAGCGATCACGAGCATACCCAGTCCCGAGATCAGGATAGTCAGAAGTGTGATCTTGGATTTGATCGTTTTTGTTTTGTGTGTCATTACGTCTTCCTCCGTAAAAAATTTAACTGTTAATAATATTATATACATTTACAGCTTTTAGTCAAGGGCTTGGTAAGGTTTACATAAAAATTTTGTAAAAAAAATTCAATATATTGTGCGTCTAATACTAATTTATATAACAGAAAAAAGCAGACGAAGTTATCGTCTGCTTTTATCACAAAAAAACATTTTAAAAAAGAAAAGAGGTAAAATAGGAAAATTATTTATTGTACTTATTATACAGCAAAAACATACAAAAATCAATGGCTTATTTGCATTAATTTTATTGCAATAATTTTACATTGCGATTTTATCGCATACGTCAGAATATAAGCCTGAAAGCCGCATCGGAAGCATCGGACGGCATACGCAGATCGCCTCTTGGTGAGAGCGTAACGCTGCCGACCTTCGGCGCATCGGGCAAGCAGGAACGCTTGAACTGCTGTGTAAAGAAGCGGCGCATAAAGATCCTGAGCCATTTTTTAATAGTATCATCGTCAAACTTTCCGTTAAAGGCAGCCTGCGCAAGACGGAATATCTTTTCGGGCGAAAATGTACAGCGCACGAAGTAGTAAAGGAAGAAATCGTGAAGCTCATAAGGTCCGACGATATCCTCTGTTTTCTGCGAAATTTCGCCGTCGGTCGGAGGGAGAAGCTCGGGTGAAACGGGAGTGTCAAGAACATCTGCGAGGACTGCGGCAAGCTCCTTATCGGCAGTCGTGTTCATTTCGTAAGCGGTGAGGTGACGAACAAGCGTCTTGGGGACGGAGGCGTTCACGCCGTACATCGACATATGATCGCCGTTGTAGGTCGCCCAGCCGAGGGCAAGCTCGGAAAGGTCGCCCGTGCCGATAACGATGCCGTTCTGCTTGTTTGCGATGTCCATAAGGACTTGTGTGCGCTCACGGGCCTGACCGTTTTCGTAGGTAACGTCATGAACGTCCTCGCTCTGTCCGATATCGGCGAAGTGCTGACGGACAGCGGCGGAAATGTTTACCTCGATAAGCGTTGCGCCGTATGCTTCGGCAAGCTTGCAGGCATTGCTCTTTGTGCGCTTTGTCGTGCCGAAGCAGGGCATTGTAACGGCTGTGATGCCCTTGCGGTCAAGTCCGAGCATATCAAATGCATGAACGGTAACGATGAGTGCAAGTGTGCTGTCCAGACCGCCCGAAAGTCCGATAACGGCATTTTTGCAGCCAATATGTCGAAGTCGGGTCATAAGTCCCGTTGCCTGCATCGTGAGGATATCCTCGCAGCGTGATTCGAGGTCGGTTCTGTCGCTCGGAACGAACGGCATAGGCTCATATTTTCTCGTGAGGGTGATGTCACGCTGTGTAAGCTCGAACTTCACACGGCGGTAGTCCTGCTTTGCGAACTGCGGGAAAGTGTTCATTCTGCGGCGTTCGCTGTCGATGCGCTGAATGTCTATCTCAGAATAGGTTATGCCCACAGTGAATTTCCTGCTCTCTGCGATAAGAGTTCCGTTGTCGCATATAAGGTTATGTCCGCTGAAAACCATATCCTGCGTTGATTCGCCAAGTCCTGCATCGGCATAGATATAGCCGCAGACAAGACGTGCCGACTGAGATTTTACAAGCTGGCGGCGGTATTCGCTCTTGCCGATAACTTCATCGGACGCAGAGAGATTGCAGATAACGGTAGCACCTGCCGCAGCAAGGTCGCAGGAGGGCGGCTCGGCAACCCACAGGTCCTCACATATCTCGGCGGAAAAAACAAGTCCCTCGATATTGCTCTCAAAAAGGAGCTGACCTATCGGTGCATTGTCAAGGCTCTCAACGTTTCCGTAAACGCCCTCACCCGAGGCAAAATGACGTGCTTCGTAAAATTCGCTGTAATTCGGGATATTTATTTTCGGTACAAGTCCAAGTATCTTTCCGCTCTTGACGGCAGCGGCGCAGTTGTAAAGCTTTCCGCCGAACGAAACGGGAAGTCCGACAAAAATGAGCATATCAAGGTCGGAGGTCTCCTCTGCAATAGAGAGAAGCGCCAGTTTTGCACTGTCAAGCAGCGTTTTGTGCAGGAAAAGGTCGCCGCAGGTGTAGCCCGTTATGCAAAGCTCGGGAAAAACAGCGGCGCAAACGTCTTTTTCGGCAGCCTGCCTTGCAAGTGTGATTATCTGTTCAGCGTTGTAATTGCAGTCTGCAACTTTTATATCGGGTGTGATGGCAGCGCATCGGATAAAACCGTCTTTCATATTATTTTGCTCCTTATTTTATAAAATAAAAAAGCGCCGAGCTGTATCGGTCGGCGTTTTGTCAGCCTTGATCTGACCTATAAAAATATTATAACTCAAATTTCGGAAAAAATAAAGGGGTTTTGTTATTTTAGTTTGAGGTCGTAACAAAATATGAAACAGCACTTGACATTTTTGCTTAAAAGCCTTAGAACCTGTCTTCATAAGCATATGCGCACGTCTTTTCGGCAAATTTTGCTGCATACTGCGTTAAAAGTCCTTGCCGTGCGGTAGCACGCCTGCGGATTTTTGCCTTGTCTGCAACAAAATTATGCACGAAAATCCGCACACATTTCTTATGAAGACAGGTTCTTATACCATCTAGATAGTCCACTATCTGCTCCAGAACGACTTGTGACTTTAGGGGTAAAGCTATTTCCTGAACCGGAAATATTTTGTTGAAATCCCGTAACAATAGTTGAATAATTATAGGTACCATCTTTTTTGTAATCTATTTGGATAATATCACCAATAGAGTACATCATATAACTCATTGTGCAATTACTTTTGTAAAGTGTATAAATACATATCTTCCATTGAAATGCTAAAATAACAATTATCCGAATAGGTCAGCTTATTGTTTAACATCTCAAGTAATACAGATGAACATAATATATATGCACCGTCTTGAATTATATCATCTGAATCAACTTTGATATGTGATGTTAAAATTATGGTTTCATACGGCTTAAAAACATATGTATGAATATCACCCGTGGCAACAGGATTGATATTTGCATAACTTGCCAAACTTGCTACTTGTTCATAGGAATCATGTCCTGACATAATATTTACTTCTAATTCCTGTTCTGTCATATTGGTAAGCTTATATTGAATAGTAAACTCATCACCAATTTGTACATTTGTGTAATTTGATGCATTAAAATCTGTTGTCAGGGAAAACCATGCAAGCTTAGAATATCTCATCTGTTCAATTTCTCTTTCGGTGAAAGTGTCATATATGCTGTTATTTGTTTTAGAACATAAAGATTTTTTATTGAAGTAAAGTGTAGATAGTATTATTGCTAAAATAATTATTATACTTGCTTCAATTATCATAATTACCTTATGTTTTTTCATGTTATTTCCTTTCAAATATAAATTCTGAAATAAGATTATTTATACGAAAAAGCAATATAAAATAGAATTATATTGCTTTTTCGTTGATTATGTTATGACTATACTAGAGCCTGTTCACATTAAAATAGCATCGAAAATCATAGCCAGCGTGAGATTGCCTAAATACAGCACATCAAGCTTATCATAGCGAGTAAAAACATGTCTAAATCGCTTTATTCTCAGAAAATATCGCTCAACTTCGTTACGCCGTTTGTAAAGCTCCTTGTCATACTCCCAAGGCTTTTTTCTGTTTCTTTTGGGCGGGACAATTGGCACAAATCCTTGCTTTACAGCAAGTTTACGTGTTTTGTCATCTTCATAGGCTCTATCCATAAGCAGATAATGACTATCTTCGGAATAAATACTTGAAATGAGTTTTCTTCCTTCCGGTACATCATGTTTATTTCCGGCAGATAAATGAAAAGTCATTGCATATTTCGCAGACGTGGAAGCCAAATGAATCTTTGTTGTGAGCCTCCTTTTGAGCGTCCGATATTCTGTTCGCCACTTTTGCACCAGCGGTTGAATCTGACATAAATCGTGTGCCAATTTCCGTATTTGCTCGGCAATGCCCTCCATTTGCAGCCACTTTCGATTATATACAGTAATGCACACAGAAAATCGTAATTCGATACTTCCGGCTTTCTGTGAGGTGTTGGCATTAAATGCTCAATTTTCGCAAATTGTTTTTCAGTTAATTTCATATGTTTATTGTAACACATTATTTGGCAAATTGCAACAATTTAATGTGAACAGGCTCTAATTTTTTATGTGAATTGCGCCTGTTTTATTTGTTGGTATTATACGGTATGCGTAATGTGTTTCGCCCTTTTAGTCCTTATGATTCTTCATATACTCGAGGTTCTTCGAGATAAGCTCATATCTCTGCTTTACGCAGTCTACGGAGCGAAGCGGGTCGGACGGGGTATTAAATGTATAGTCCATGAGCTTTTCAACTGTTGTTGATGCAACGTGTACTCTTGTATCGGAAGAAGCATAGTAGATATAAACTTCGCCGTTTTCGCGAACGATAGCACCGTTTGTGAACACAACGTTTGAAACGTCGCCCACTCTTTCCTCGCCGTGTGGGGCGATGAAAAGTCCCGAGGGTGATGCGATGAGCTTGGACGGGTCGTTAAGGTCGGTCGCAAATACGTAGATAACATAGCGAAGTCCTGCAGCTGTGTTTCTTACGCCGTGGGCAATATGTATCCAGCCCTTAGGTGTCTTTATCGGAACTGCACCTGCGCCGTTCTTTACCTCTGTGATAGTATGGTAAACTCTTGGGGAGATAACGGTTTCCTCTGTGCAGATCTCTGCGTTGGTGATATCCTTTGCAAGTCCGAAGCAAACGCCGCCGCCCGAGCCTGTCTGAATGAAATCGTCCTGCGGACGTGTATAGAATGCATACATTCCGTTTACGAATTCAGGGTGGAGGACAACGTTTCTCTGCTGCGGGGACTTTGATTTGAGGTTGGGGAGTCTTTCCCAAGTCTTGAGATCCTTTGTGCGGACGATGCCTGCCTGTGCAACTGCGGCGGAGAGGTCGTTGGACGATGTGTCCTTGCTCTCGGAGCAGAAAACGCCGTAGATATAGCCGTCCTCGTGCTTGGTTAGACGCATATCATAAACGTTGGTCTCTTCGGGGTTGGTATCGGGGAGAAGAACGGGGTAGTCCCAGAAGCGAAAACCGTCAACGGGGCTGTCGCTCTCGGCAACTGCGAAGAATGACTTTCTGTCGTTGCCCTCTACTCTTGCAACAAGGTAGAATTTTCCGTTGAGCTCTATAGCGCCCGAGTTGAGGACTGCGTTGATACCGAGGCGTTCCATAAAGAACGGGTTCGTTTCGGGGTCAAGGTCATATCTCCAGATAACGGGAGCGTGATCGGCTGTGAGAACGGGATACTTATAGCGGTCATAAGCGCCGCCCATATAATCGGTCTTTTCGTTTTTGCGGCTGATGAGCTTTTCGTAAGCGTCAAAAACCTTTGCTTTTCTTTCATTGAATTCGGACATTGGCAAAACTTCCTTTCTAAGCGATATTTGCTTTGATTTTATTCTATCATAATAAAATCACTTCTTCAAGAGAAATTTAGATTTTTTCGTTGACTTTTTCGTGTTTTTGTATTACAATATAGAGTAAATGCAGAGAAATACGCCCTTTAAACGTTTACACGGAGATTTTTTGTACCCTTGTATATCTTAAACGTTTTATTGTGCAGTTTAAACAACTCTCTGCGCTATTCTTAATGATAAAGGGACGGTTGAAGATGATGAAAAGAATTCTGTCGGTACTGCTTTCTGTTATGACCTGCGTTATGCTCCTTGCCGGCTGCGGAGGCGAAGAAGCAGCGGAAGCCTCGGCATACAGCGGCATTTTGACAAAAATAAAGCTCGGTATGCCCCTTACGAAGATAGTTTCGATGCAGCCTGACGGGGTGGAGCTTTACTGGGACGATGATACCACTATCTGGAGCATCAATCCGGATACAGACCTTAATGCCGAAGTTTCGGCGCTTGTTCCTGCGGAGGATCAGTATTACTATTCCGATGATTCGATAATTACATATAATTTCAAGACAAAAAAGGGCGATGATGAGATCTATCTCAAAGGCTACAGCGAGGAAGTCCACTGTCTGCTCGACAGAACAGCCGCTCAGGATTATTTCGACAAAAAGACGGCCGAGCTTGTCAGCAAGCACTGCGTTGACGAAGGTTCTGTTGCAGGCGGAACAATGGTCGGCACGGAAGATATCGATATGGAGCTTGTTTACAGCCAGAAGATATCCGCAAGCAGCTATGACCTTGTGTTCTCAATGACGCTCACATACGATACGGTCAACGATGTTGCAGGTTACTATGCTACCGAGTTCAAGATCGAGCTTACCGAAAAGGACGTAAAGGGCGAGGTTGCTATCTCGACACCCGAAACCAAGTGATCCCAACGCATAAATAATGTAGATCAGAAGCGGTGCAGTGGGACTGTGCCGCTTTTTTGAAAGGACGAAAATGTTATGAATAATATGCCAACCGTAAAGCTGGGAATTGCGGCTGTGAGCCGTGACTGTTTCCCGAAATCTCTCTCCGCTTCAAGAAGAAGCAGCGTTGTCAAGGCTTGCAAAGAGAAGAATATCGACATTTACGAATGTCCCGTAACTGTTGAGAATGAAAACGATATGCTCTGCGCACTTGACGACCTCCAAAAAGCAGGTGTCAATGCACTTGTGGTCTATCTCGGAAACTTCGGACCCGAAACGGCTGAAACTCTCCTTGCGAAGAAGTTCGGTCTGCCCGTTATGTTCGCAGCGGCAGCGGAGGAATTCGGCGACAACCTCGTTGACGGCAGAGGCGATGCTTTCTGCGGTATGCTCAACGCAAGCTACAACCTCGGACTTCGCAATGTCAAGGCCTACATACCCGAATATCCCGTTGGAAACCCTTACGAGGTTGCGGATATGATCGCTGACTTTATCCCCGTTGCAAGAACTGTACTCGGACTTGCGAGCCTTAAAGTCATCACATTCGGCCCCCGTCCGCAGGACTTCCTTGCCTGCAATGCACCTATCGCAAGGCTTTATGACCTCGGCGTTGAGATCGAAGAAAACTCCGAGCTTGACCTTTTTGCCGCTTTCAACGAACACGCAGGCGATGCACGCATTGACGGCGTTGTAAAGGAAATGGAAAGCGAGCTTGGCGCAGGCAACAAGATGCCGGGAATTCTGCCAAAGCTTGCGCAGTTTGAGCTTACTCTCCTCGACTGGGCAGAGACTCACAAGGGTTCGAGAGAATATGTCGTATTCGCAAACAAGTGCTGGCCTGCATTCCAGACGCAGTTCGGCTTTGTGCCATGCTATGTCAACAGCCGCCTTACCGCAAAGGGTATCCCCTGCGCCTGCGAGGTTGACATCTACGGCGCAGTGAGCGAGTTCATCGGTCAGTGCGTTTCGGACGATGTTGTAACTCTTCTCGACATCAACAACACTGTCCCTGCCGACCTCTACAACGAAGAGATAAAGGGCAGATTCGACTATTCCCTCACCGATACATTTATGGGCTTCCACTGCGGAAACACAGCCGCAGAAAAGCTTTCCTCAAAGGAAATGAAGTACCAGCTCATTATGCACAGAGGTCTGGAACCCGACAAAGAACCCGATATCACAAGAGGTACTCTCGAGGGCGATATCGCTCCGTCCAAGATCACGTTCTTCCGCCTCCAGAGCAACGCCGATGCAGAGCTTAAAGCGTATGTTGCAGAGGGTGAAGTTCTCCCCGTTGCAACCCGTTCATTCGGCGGCATTGGCATTTTCGCAATAAAGGAAATGGGCAGATTCTACCGTCACGTTCTCATCGAGGGAAGGTTCCCTCATCACGGCGCAGTTACATTTGCGCACAACGGAAAGGCTCTTTTCAACGTTTTCCGTTACCTCGGAGTGCAAAGCGTTGGCTTCAATCAGCCTAAGGGTATGCTTTACAGGACAGAAAACCCGTTCGCATAAAATTTTTCGGAAAAGCCGATCATTGTCGTGGTCGGCATTTTCCGCTTATTATATGAGGCATTTTGCCTTATCTATTTTATACCAAGTAAGCACATAGGATAAGTCTGTATTAGCTTTGCTTTGTGTTTGAAGAAAAAGGGAAAAGAATGAATACCGTAAAAATCGAACCTATCAGCCGTGCGGAGGCTTTGAGATACCTCGCCGCAGGAGGAAGTACGCCCGATGAGAACCTTTCGGCACTTATGGACAGCTGCGAAAAAAAGCTTCTTGCGGCGGCACACGGAAAATTCACATTTCGGGTTTTTGATATTGAAAATATGACCGATGATGAAGTCACTTTAGCCGACTCGGAGCTTGTGCTTTCGGGAAAGGACATAAGCCGTCACCTTGCGACCTGCGAAAAAGCCGTGCTGCTTGCGGCAACTATCGGCGGAGATGTCGACAGGCTTATCCGCACCGAGCAGGTTTCCGATATGGCGGCGGCTGTTGTAATTGATGCAATGGCAGGCTGTGCTATAGAGCAGGTCTGCAACAAAGCCGAGGAAGTCATAAGGGAAAGCTTTCCCGAAATGAATATGACGTGGAGATTTTCCCCCGGCTACGGCGATATGCCGATAGACTGCCAGAAAAAGTTTGTCGATGCCGTGAACGCTTCTCGGGAAATAGGCCTGAACGTCAGCGAAAGCTTCATAATGATACCGAGAAAGTCCGTAACGGCGGTGATAGGACTGTCGAAAGAACCGATAGAGAAAAAACGCAGAGGCTGCGCTGTCTGCTCAATGAGAGATCGCTGCACCTACCGCAAAAATGGAAGCAGGTGTACATATTGAATAAAAAAGAACGCTTTTATAAGCTTTTGGAAGAAAATGAGTTCGTATTTCTTGACGGCGGCATGGGAACTATGCTGCAAAAGAGCGGACTTAAAACGGGCGAAGTTCCCGAGCTTCTGAATATCAACCGGCCCGAGCTTATAACCTCGGTGCATAAGGCTTATGTTGACGCAGGTTCGCAGATAGTTTATGCGAATACCTTCGGTGCGAACTCCTATAAAATGGCTGAAACGGGAAAGACCGTTGACGAGCTTATCTCGGCGGCTATAAAAAATGCCCGAAAAGCCGCAGGGGACAAGGCTCTTGTTGCTCTTGACGTTGGCCCTATCGGTCAGCTCCTTGAACCGACGGGAACTCTCAAATTTGAGGAGGCTTACGACTACTTCAAGGAGGAAATGCTCGCAGGAAAGGATGCAGACGTTATCGTTATCGAAACGATGACCGACCTTTACGAAGCAAAAGCCGCACTCCTCGCCGCAAAGGAAAATACCGACCTCCCCGTTATCGTGACAATGACATTCGAGCAGAATCTCCGTACATTTACGGGTTGTTCCGTCGGTGCAATGGCGCTCACTCTCGAAGGCTTGGGCGCAGACGCTGTTGGCGTGAACTGCTCGCTCGGTCCCCGTGAATTTGCTCCCGTTATAGAGGAGCTTTCCAAATGGACAAAGCTCCCGATAGTTGCAAAACCGAACGCAGGACTTCCGAACCCCGTAACGAATGAATATGACGTTACTCCCGAGGAATTCGCCGAGAGTGCCGCAAAGCTTGTCAAGTACGGCATAAAGCTCACGGGCGGCTGCTGCGGAACGAACCCCGACTATATCCGTGCGCTCAAAAAGGCACTTGAACCTCTTAAATATGAGAAAAACACACCGATGTGCGAAGCCGCTGTCTGCTCCGCCGAAAAGGTAGTCGTTATAAACCAGCCGAGAATTATCGGCGAGCGCATCAATCCAACGGGCAAAAAGCTTTTCAAGGAAGCTCTTCGCAAGGGTGATATCGACTATATCCTCGGTCAGGCTATCGAGCAGTCGCAGGCAGGCGCAGAGATACTCGACGTAAACGTTGGCTTGCCCGAAATTGACGAAAAGGCAATGATGGTACGCACCGTTAAGGCTCTTCAGGGCGTTACCGACCTGCCGTTGCAGATCGACTCGACTATTCCCGAGGTTATCGAAGCCGCTCTGCGTGTTTACAACGGAAAGGCTATCGTCAACTCCGTAAACGGCGAAGCAGGCTCAATGGAGAAAATTCTCCCTATCGTAAAAAAATACGGTGCGGCAGTTGTAGGACTTACCCTTGACGAAGAGGGGATCCCGAAAACCGCCGAAAAGCGTTTTGAAATAGCCGAACGCATTATGAACAAGGCAATTGAAATGGGTATCTCAAAGGAGAATATCTTCATCGACTGCTTAACGCTCACCGCCTCGGCAGAGCAGGCTAACGTTATGAAAACGGTCGAGGCTTTGCATAGAGTAAAAACGGAGCTTGGACTTAAGACCGTGCTTGGCGTTTCAAATATTTCATTCGGTCTGCCGAACCGTGAGCTTATCAACTGCAACTTCCTGCAGATGTGCCTTACGAACGGACTTGACCTGCCGATAATGAACCCGAACGTTGCATCAATGACGGGCGCAGTTCGTGCTTACCGACTTCTCACTGCGATAGACGTGAACTCGGTAGAATTCATAGCGGCTTATGCAGGTGAAAAAACACCGCCAAGTCCGATCCCGAAAGCCGCAGGCGGCGAAACGCACGATCTTATGTACTGCGTAAAGAACGGACTCAAAGCCGAGGGCGCAAAGGTCACGGAGGAGCTTTTACAGACCACAAATTCAATGGAAATTGTCGATAATATCCTTATCCCTGCGCTCGACAAGATAGGCGATGACTTTGAAAAGGGTATAATCTTCCTGCCCCAGCTCATAATGTCCGCAGGCGTTGCGCAGGCGGCGTTTGAGGTTATCCGAAACAATATGATAATGAACAACTCTGCGCCCGTTGTAAAGGGCAAGGTAGTTCTTGCGACCGTAAAGGGTGATATTCACGATATCGGAAAGAACATCGTGAAAGTTCTGCTCGAAAACTATGGCTATGAGGTAATCGACCTCGGACGTGACGTTGATTATCAGGCTGTTGTCGATGCGGCTATCGAAAACAAGGTAAAGCTTGTCGGACTTTCGGCGCTTATGACAACAACGCTCTGCTCGATGGAGGCAACGGTTAAGCTTCTCCGTGAGCAGTATCCCGACTGCAAGGTAGTAGTCGGCGGCGCAGTCCTCACGCCCGAATATGCGGAAAGCATCGGTGCGGATTTCTATGCCAAGGACGCAAAGGAAACCGTTGATGTGGCTAAGAGAATATACGGATAAATTAATTCTTAATTCGTAATTATTTAAATTCGGAATTATTTTTGTTCCGTAAATTCACTGCAAAACGCCTAAATTCTGTAGGGGCGGATTCTATATCCGCCCGTTGAATACACCTTTTTATTGTGTAATACTAGAGCGTATCTGAAAACTCAAAAGAGTTGTATCATTTAGACAAAAGCCAAATGG
>OIYP01000138.1_pt1 | contig 52867 bp, 41 predicted proteins | sample 1588261 | NCBI WGS metagenome assembly OIYP01 (sample SAMN03283293) | human gut metagenome | biome: human-associated habitat; material: feces | host: Homo sapiens | place: Peru | collected 2012 | reverse complement strand
CCTCTGATCTATCATCTCTGATATCGTGATTTCACCTTCCGGCTCTGTGGTCACACGCTCTGCTGCCGTGCAATCTGTTCCTGTTGACTGAGCTGCTGATGTGTCATTTCCCTTTTTATCCTTTTTTTCACATGCTGTCACCATACATAACATACATGCCGCTATCATAAGAACTGATATTGCTTTCTTCATAATAATTTTCCTTCCTGTATTCGTTGCATTCATGCCTATTTATTGTCATCTTAATTTTCCAAAATGTACTTCATATATTCCTTTACTCTGTTACACAAAGCCTTATAACTTTCGTCATCCTCTCTCTGATTTTTATCATCTGCTCCCTTGGCATAGTCTTTTAAGTCCTTAATACTTACCTGCTGTTTCGGCTTTGCCTGTGCATTATATGCATCCACCATCTTCGTCACTTTCTCCACATCCGTCGTGATATTCTCGCAGATATAGGTGTCACCTACCCTGGTTATCTCCATATCCATGCCGAAATAATTGGCATCTTCTATCATGTCCTGACATGTAAAGTCTGTTTCTGTCAGTCTGTCTTTTGCTTCATCAATTTCTGCATTATTTTGTACATTTTCATTATTTTCATCATATGCTGCATTTAAGTCATTCAAATAATTTATTGCTGCGTTAGCCTTGTTAATCTTATCTCCTACGGTTTCATTTATTATTACCGCTGAAAGGCCTATAGCTTCATCAATAATCTTACCTTTTAAAGTATTACTTGTTACATCAAAAAATACTCTGCATTCAGTCTTTTCCTCTTCCTTTTGATTTTCAAGATTCTGCTTTGTATTCTCAATCATGCCGTGTGGAAGTACATGGCTTACAATCTGATTATCTACCATTCCATACGCATCTATCTGATTGACCTTCTCATTTTCTTTTCCTACTTTTTCATTAATAGTTCCATTTGTTACCTTGACGTTATAATATTTGTCCAATATCTCCCTGTCATTGCTGTCTGTAATCTTGCATATGCTTACATCAAATGGCAGCTCTTTCAGGCATACGGATACAGTCACATTCTTCTCTCTATCGGAATGTATTGTAAATCCATCGTTTTTTCCATTATATGCAACTCCAATTGTAGGGTAGCTATCAACCATTGCTTTAAACAGGGATGACACTCTGTACTGCTCTTTCATCTCTTCAAGCGCTTCATCACTAATCTCGTCGTTTCTGTATGCACATTTTTCGCTGTAATAGTCAATTATATCCATACTTGTCTTATATATATCCACCGCCCTCTTAAATGTATTCGTGACACTCACACTGTAATACTTAGGGTCTTCCAGATCTGCATTATCTATCCACTCATCATCCTTGGCGTTTCCATAACCTGCGCGCAGCATGTTCTCTATATTTGCTATGGTTTCTTCCTCATCATCTGTGGACAGCTTTGGAAATACTGATACAAGTGCCTGCAGCTCTGCATCTGGTACAAATTCCTTCCGCATCTCATAGTTTATTTCGTCCCAGTTCATAACTGTCTTTCCATTAGAATCCACTGAATAGAATCGCTCTTTATAATACTCTGTTATCTTCGAGTCCACTTTTGCCTGTATATTACCAGCTTTTGTTTTCAATGTCTGGCAATCCATAGTATATATATTCTCAACGGATCTTACATTAATCAGAGCTGCCAGTTCTTTAATTGCAGTGCTGAATCTTTCCAAGTCCATATATTCGTCCCGAAACCTGGCTGCATATAGATCATCCACTCCATTTACATTATCAAACATCCTTCTTACACTATTGCTTGCCTCTTCATTTTGTCTCTGATATTCTGTTGCCGCGTTTCTTAGCTGTGATTCATAATCATATTGAAATATACCTTTGGTTTCCACTACACCGTAGGTTTTGTTTATTTCCTCCCACTGTTCTTCTCCTCCCATATAGCTTTGTATGTCATCGTATGCTTCCTGCGTAAAATCCTTAAATTTCATTATGCGTCACCCCTCCTTCTAATACGCTTCATATGTTCCTATACCATATATATCTCCATCTGCCTCATCTACATCTCTCACAAATTCATTAAGTTTTTTTGACATTTCCTTGAAGGATTCTCCCAGTATACTCTGATATGTATGAACAGCATCCTCGTACACTTCCAGCTTATCGTGCAATTCACCGCTTATAACTGCATTTGTGTTTATAATATCAAGTATCATCTGATAATCGTTCATCTGTCTATCTGCAATCTTTGCAAGTTCTGAGTATAAACGCACAAGTTCTGTAAATTCCTCCTGCTCAAACCTTAAATTGTACTGTCCCATTACTTACTCTCCATTCTTCTTTTTTTTATTCTCAGCTGCTCTATATTGTCCTCATATGTACACAGCTGCTGATTTATTTCATATATCCTGTCATTTCTGCTCCTGATTGCATTCTCTACATCTCTCAGCATTGAATCTATAGCATTCATCGCATTGGCTACATACGATTTTCCATCATTTAATGAATTAATACTCTTAAGTCTGCCCTTCAGATTTGTTATATTACGACTGCTATATCTGTCCATGCCGGCTATATTATCAACTCTGCATTTAAACCGGTTTTGCGCCTGCCATTTATATTCCTTTATTTTCAATGCTTCCTGATCCAAAGCATCTATTTCATTAAGCAGCCTGTTTTTCTCAAGCTGCAGATTTTCTACATTTGCCAGGTACCTTGATATTCTGCGACTTAATTCTTTTAGTTCCATAATAGTATTATTCTCCTCACCTTTTATATTTAAAGCTATTCATTAAATATAAATTCCTCATTAGCTAACATCAGACAGTCTCCCGGTAATATCTCTGTTTCCTGCCCCGCCTTTATTATCCTTCCATTGATAAATGTGCCATTGGTAGAATTTTGGTCCATTACATAATAACGTCCGTTTCGCATGGTTATCACTGCATGCACCCTGCTGATATTCGTATTGTCTGCTACCGCATAATCTGACTTTTCCGGATTCTTTCCCAGCACAAACGATGGTTTGCCAAGCTCTATCTTTTCACCTGTTACCTGCCTTGTAAGACTTGCAAAATGATAGTTCACCGGTTGCATCTGCTGTATCTGCTGTACGGATATGCCATCATCTGACAACACTGTAGTTCCATCCATGCTTCCCTGCATTACCTGCTGCATTATCTGTTGCTGCATTGTCTGTTGCTGCATTATCTGTTGCTGCATTGTCACTGCTTTGTTTTTCAGCACGTTCACAACTGCACGCTCTTCGCGTGAGATATATTTTTCTATTGCATTGCCGTTGAAGCCATGGAAGCTTCTGACATAATACATAAATCTGGATATATAATTCGTATCCTCATTGATAACAGGTGTCATTGTATAAATTATGTTTTCTATAAACCCGACAATATCTGCACTTTCCTGTCCTCCTACTATCGGAAAATATATAAAGTACATCTCTTTTGTCATCTCGTTTATGTATACGTCATCCATATTAAAACGAACACTGTTTACGTTCAGTCCGTTATTGTATACATCCTCAACCATTATTACTATCTGCTCAATCATGAAAAAGAAATCATATTTGCTTATGGCTTTTTTCAATCTATCGGTAAGATTTATATTTGCAGGGCACGTATATATGACACTGTCTTTTTTTGTTTTTGTCACATGCATGATTCCACATGGTTTTATTCTGGCTAGCTGGCTTAGTTCGGTTTCATTTATTCTTTCCTTTCGTCCTGCCTTCATCATGGCAGTAACGGTCGATTTTTTTATGCTTACTTTTAATTTAGACATTCGCTATTTTCCATTCCTTATGAGATACATTCTGTCGTATGTAAAAATTCTATTTTCTTTGTTACTTCGAACCTGATATTGGTTTTTTGCAGCTTTTCGGTTATATCTTCCAATACTGTGGTTTCATCCTGCAATACTTCTGTCGGTGCATCCAGCACAGTAGTTTCATCTACCTTTTGTGTATATCCCGGCTTTTTCTTATTCTCCCCTGCCAGGTTATATGACGGTGCTATCGGACCGGACGATGTTATGTCAATATGTCCCGCTGTCTGCTTTCGTACAATTGCTGCAATTCCTTTCCGGGCAGATTTTCCGGTAAGTGCACCTATGACCTTAGGTATTTCAAGCACTATAAGTATGACTATTGAAGCTATAAGCATTATGGCAAATGCGGTGAAGGATACGTAAAATATCATCCTGTACTGATTATAAGTCATCTTTGTTTTCCTCCTTCACGCTCTGTGCCTTCTCAATTGTTTTGTCTATATTATCCTGCAATCCTGTTATCTGCTCGCGCATTATGGATTTATCCAGCTTTTCTGTTTTGTCCTTTATTGTATGTAATAAATCCATAACTTTATCCTTATCTGTCACTGCTATAAATGATGTGATATTTGTGTCAACTATATCATCTATCTCATTCCATACCTGAATCTTTGCGTCTAAGCTGTCAAAATTCTCTGATTTTGCATATAGCTCATTTATTTGCTTCCATAGCTTTTTGTATTCTTCATATGTTTTTTCTGTCTGTTTTATCTTTGCTCCATCATACTGGCTAATCAATGTCAGACAATCTGATATCTCACAGTATATTCCTGCCTCCGGATGATTCTCCTTTACTTCCTTGAACCACTGCGCCGCACTGGAGTATCTGTCTTTTTCCACATTGATTTCGTAGTAGAATAAAAAGCTTTCACCAATCTTATAGCATACATCCTCATATCCCTTTGGATTTTTTTCTTTCAGCTTTGCCATGACATCATATGTATGCACCCGGCCATTGTGGTCCTTGCAATCTATACCTACCATCAGCCTGTTCAATATCTGCGCCTCATCCCTGTTCAGTACAAAATCGTCTGTCAGTTTGTCATTCAGCTTAAGATACGCCTCCGTCCTTGTCGGGTCGGTTACTATAGCCGTGTAATATCCGTTGTCATAATTGTCATAGGTATCCGCTTCTTTTAATATGCTATTATAGTTTTCATTTTTTTTGTGTTCTGCCGCACAATAGCTTAATACTGTACTTGTTCCAAGCAGCAGCGTCAAAGCTGATGTGGTGATAAATACCGCAAGCTTTCTCTTTAGATTCTTCCTATACATGTCATCAATCTCTGTATAGTGCTCAAGGTCATACATCAGCTCAGCTGCGCTCTGATATCTGTTGTTTGGATCCGGCTGTGTACACTTTGTAATAATACGTTCAAGACCACCTGACACTGTTGGGTCAATTTCTCTGATCGGCCTTATTTCGTAAGGTGGCTCACAGGGATTCATTCCCGTAACAAGATGATACATTGTGGCTCCCAGACAATATATATCTGTTCTCGCGTCTGTCTGTCCCATTCCACCAAACTGTTCCGGTGCAGCATATCCCATCGTGCCAAGACATGTCGTATCCTCTATGTTATTTTCCTTATATTCCCTTGCTGTTCCAAAATCTATAAGCACCACATTTCCATCAGGCTTTAACATTATGTTTGCCGGCTTCATATCACGATATATGATTGGCGGGTTCTGTGAGTGCAGATACCCAAGAACGTCGCATAGCTGTTTGGCCCACTTTATCACATTTTTCTGCGACTGGGCTCCGTACTCCTGCAATGCTGTCTTGAGAGAATTTCCCTCTATATAATCCATTACGATAAGGAATCTGTCATCCTCATCTATGACATCGACAATATCAGGAAGACTGGGATGGCTCAGTTTTTTGAGCATATTGGTCTCCGCAACAAGACTTTGCTTTACCACCTCAAAATCCTTTACTCCATCCTTTCTGACCTCTTTTATTGCCCACTGTTTGTTTGCCCTTTCATTCATAGCCAGGTACACAACGCTCATTCCGCCGTGTCCAACTTCGTTTAGTATCTTGTATTTTCCGTCAATTAAAGAGCCTATTTCAAGCATCTATTCCTCCTACTGTGCCTTTATGAGCGCTGCTGTTATATTATCGCGCTCTCCTCTTTGCATGCTGAGTCTGATGAGCTGCTCCAGTCTGTCGTGCATATTCTGCCCGTCTACAGTTGCTGCCGTTTTCAGCATCTCATAGATTTCCTGTTCTGATACCTCATGCCTGAAGCCATCTGAACAAAGCAGAAGTGACATTCCATTTTTCATTGCCCCGGTCCTGTACTCCGGCTTTACCTCTGCTGATGCCCCGACACACTGCAGCAGTACATTCCTTCGCGGATCTCTCATAGCCTGCTCCTGTGTCATATTTCCATTCATAATTTCCCGCTGTACATATGTCTGGTCTGTCGTAAGCCTTTCTATATGGTCTGAAAGGCTATATATTCTGGAATCGCCCACGTTTATAATGTAGTAGGCTTTTTGCGTGACAAGCAGCACTACCACTGTTGTTCCCATGTTTACTGCATGTGCTTTGCCATATGCTTTTATTTTTTCGTTCTGCTGCTGTATTACTTCATCCCACTGTCTTTCCAGAATCAGACTGTCAATATCCGGGTTCGACGATTTGCAAAGCTCAGGCAGTTGCTCGTCACTCCATCTGTCAAATGCTCTGACTACAGTGGCACTGGCCAGCTCACCCTTCGATAAGCCGCCCATGCCGTCACATAATACTGCAAATGCCATGTCTCCTTTGCATGTTGAGAAGCACTTTACCAGCAGACTATCCTGATTAGTTTCTTTTACGATTCCTCTGTCCGTGTCAGCTGCTATTTCAAATCTCATACTCACTCCTCCCAGAATTCAAAATCTTCGTTGCCAGGTCTGCCTTGAAGGGCATGCGCTTTCGCGCATGCCACAGACATTGTTGTTTTTCCCACACCACCACATGGTGATGTAAACACATAGATAATTATCTTATTGCTCATCATTGTCTTTTTTTTCTTTCAGCTTTTTTCTCATGTAATAAACGATTATCAATATAGCAATTATAAGTACAAATAATATTATTGCTCCAATTATATATACTGCCTTATCATTGTTTGTTTCTACTGATTTGACATCTGACGAATTTGATTCCATAGGTACATCATCTTCGGCAATCTCTGTATCTGCTTCTGTATCCTTACCATATATTTTTTTCACTTCATTGGTCTTTCCACCTTCGTCAACAGAACAGTCTGCACACTCTACCATAAGCCTTGAATCACCGTCTTTTGCAGAGAGCACCTCCTTAGGTACTTCAAACTCTATCTTTCCGTCATGCTTGTCCAGATAGTCAAGCATATCGTCTCCCGACATTTCCTTAATAACCTTTTTTTCTTTGTCATCCTTGCCCACTACAGTAATCTTTACACGTCCAAGCTTTCCGCCATCATCCTTCGGCATCAATACTGCATTCTTTGAGCCAATATAGTTTTCATTGTTTTCATCTACGCCTGTCAATGTATATGTAGGTGCTGTCTTGTCCACAATAAATTCAATATTTACACTCTTCACATCACTGTAGGCAACTGAATCTGCTTTGTCCTTTGTCTCCACAACGATATTGTACTGACCCTCTTTTTCAAATACCGCATTTGATATCACATATTCGTACTTATGCCAGCCATCGCTTTCACTTACATTATTCACACTGAAGTCTGTTCCCTGCTTAAGTGCTTTTCCATTTACTTTGACAGTACAGCTGGTAACTTCATCCGGATTTATCTCTCTGACTACCACATCATGGTATACCTTCTGCACATAGTAATCCTTTACAAGCTTCATCGTATTGTCATCCAGCGAGAAGATTGAACCGCCTTTGTTTATGGAGAAATCCATCAATTTTTCTCCCTGCCCTGCAGTCTCTGTCACCTGCTTTCCGCCTGCATCTATAATATTGACTGTTTCATAAGAATTTCCGGCCTTATCCTGTACATGGCATGTCAGTGAATACACTCCATCCTCATTGAGATTTCTATACTCTACACGTTGTCCGTTTGTAATTGATATCACGTTTCCTGTAATCGTTTTTCTTACGAATCTGCCATTTTCATATACCTCAACTGTAAGCACCGGTGAAAAGGATTCAAGATTAGTATCTGTGCACTCTATTACAAATGACATATTTCCTGAATTATTGTTTACTGAGCCCGGGGTTACACCTTTGATTGTTACAACAGGCTTTGTCGTATCTATGCAGAACTCCTGCTTTGCAAGGTCTTTTGCCTTATTGCCGGCTTTGTCTGTATATGCAAGTGACCATGTATATGTGGCATCCGCATCAAAGCTTAATGTTGCCGTATGTGTATCACCATTATCGGACCAGCTTCCAAATGCCGGTGCTGCTACTGATTTTCCTGCATCATGTGCAGTCATGCTCAGTACTATTCTGCTTGTATCAAAATTGTGCTCTGTGATTGTCACAGTTGCTGTTCTCTTGTTATTATAATAGTTTCCGTTTGATGCACTGTTGTTATCATATGCTACCGAAATAACAGGTGCTGTCGTATCAATTGTAAATTTTGTCGGTGCAAGCGAATTTGCATAATCCACTCCTGCAGCGGCATTTCCCGCAATGTCTTTTACTCCGATTCCAAATGTGTAATCGTCATCATGTCCGTAATATATTGTGGCAACATGTACTGTATCATCACCGTTACCGCTTCCACCTTCTGTGCTCCAGTCTGAAAGAGCAGGTGCCTTACCTGCTGCGGCTTTTATTTCCGCTGCTACCTTTGATGCATCAAAGTTACGCTCTGTTACTTTTACGGTTGCTGTTCGCGGTGCTTTGAAGTATGCTGTGTCTCCAAATGATGTATCTGCACTGTTATTGTCATAGCTTACCTGCACTGTTGGTGCTGTTGTATCTATTTTTATGTATTTTGTTACTGTGTATGCCGTTCCTGCATTGTCTGTTGCGGTAACATCTATACGCACTTCATTACTGTTGTTTGAAGCCGCACTTATGTCAAATTGCTCTGTTACATGATTTTCCAGATCTTTTAAGCCCGCTGCTGTCTTATCATAGCTATATAATGTTCCATCCTGTGTCGGCTGTCCCATATTTGTTACCGTATAGTTTACGCTCTTTATTCCTGATGCAACTCCTGTGGCATTCTCATCTGATACCTCTATACTTACCGGCACATCTGCACTGTACATTCCTGATGCTGTCTCAGGTGTGATGACTGATATTGCCGGTGCGCATGTATCAACTACCAATCCATTTGTGCTGATATATGAAACATTACCGCTTAAATCTGTAACCCTGACATATACCACGCAGTTTTTGTTCTCGCAGTCTATCTGTTCACTGAAGGTGCCATCCTCATTAAGGCTGTCAAGTGTCTTCCAGTCAGCCTCCTGAATACTGTCTACGTCAATTATTGCATCCTCTGCTGAAACGAAATACTCTGCCGACTCGATGCTGCTAAGCTCATCTCCTAGCTGTCCGGCAATATTGACCTTCTTGGCAGCAAATCTTGAAATCTCATATTTGTCTTTTGGCAGCAATAAATCCCACACGGTATCCATGCCTGTTGAAAGTCCGTCAAACCTGATATTTCCTGTCGGCGACTGTACGTCAATTACAAACTCTGCTGATTTGTCTCCTTCTATCTCAAATCCATTATCTGAATTACCACACAAATCTTTTGCACTGACACTCAGCTCATACTTGTGTCCTGCATTGAATACGAGCTGCTTACTGTAAACAGCTTCTGCTCCCTCGCCTGTCTTTACCCAGTATGACTTTTCAGACCATGCATCTGACTGTGTCTGTTCATTTCCATCAACCTTTACATTGATTTTTGTTTCATCTGGGTCAAAGAAAAGCTCATTCTCTTTTACCGAAATGGTTGCAATCCTGTTTTCCCTGTAATACTCAGTGCCTTTTACACTGCGGATGCACTGTGGATCCGGCTGCTCAGGTGTACCATATGTCACTGTTATTGCAGGCGCTGCCTTATGAATATAAAATGGCTGGCTGCCGCTTGCTGTCAAATCCGCTACAGTCACGTTTCCTGCCTCATCAACAGCTTTAACATATACATCTGTCTTTTTATCCAGATAAGCCTCAGCCGATACATTTATGATTCCTGATTCATCAAGCTCATTCCATGCCCCTTCATCATCCGATACTGACTGATCATCTGTCACTATCTGGTATTTTGCTGATACAACACCTGAAATGCTGTCAGTTACACTTGTTTTTATACGGACATCGTCATTGAAATATTTTCTGTTTTTACCCGCTTCCGGCTCTATAATGACATCAGGTGACTGACTGTCCATGCTGAACTTGAAGCTGTCACCTGTAACCTCTGTCTTAAGTCCGGCATAATCAGTTGCCTTTACTGAAAGCATCAGATCCGTTCCGTTAAACTGCTCTGCTGCCGGAATGGTTATCCTTCCTTCCCCGCTTGCGTCAAGCTCAACAGTCTGTCCTGATACAATTTTCTTTTTCCCGTCAAATACAGTGTATTCAACACTCTTAATTCCTGATAAGCTGTCAGCTGCTTTAACGATATAGCTTATATCATCCTTATGCCAGCCTTTTTCATTGGCTGCTGTCATGGTATCCTGTGACACTGTAAGCTCCGGTGGCAGGGTATCAACAACCAGCTTCGCTGTGGAGAAAAATGCTATCTCGCCATTACAATTGTCCTGAGCCTTTACATATACGTTATATGAAGTATCCTTCAGATCAGATGTATTGATCTTGTACTTATATCGGGCATCATATGTATCCTCAATAAGCTCTAACGGCTTCCATGCTGAATCATCAAGCGCTTTTACCTGCTCATCATTTAAAATACTGCCACTTTCATCTGATTTATTCACATAGTAGAATGCCTGCTTTATTCCGCTGATATCCTCCAGCTGTCCATATACATTTGATGCCTGCTGACTGGCCATATTCTGCTCGTCTATTAAATCAGCATCATATCCAATAGTACCTGAAGGCGCTTTTCTATCCACATAAAACGGCTGCTCTATTGAGCTTGTATCATTACACTTATGCTCCGCCTGATCCTTCGCATACATTCTGATTATCTGATATTTGTGTTCCTCATCCGCTTTTGTACCAAATGTGATGCAGCTGCTATAATCAGCCCCTGTCACGATCCAGTCACTATACTCTATTCCTGCATCAATCAGCTTCTGGGCATTATCGACATCAAATACATCGAATTCTTCCCGGTCATCAACCTTTACCCAAAGCTGTGTGGAACCATCATCCAAAGAGACATCGTGGATATTCATGTCTACTTTTCTGACATTTCCATAATAATCCACAGCATCCTTTGTGAAAGCAGGTTTATCATCCTCCTTTGGATTCAATGTTATCTTTGGAGGCTGTGTATCATATTTGTAGTCGAGCTGCAGACTTCCAATATCTGTGATAGCTCCGCTTTCCTTGTCCTTACGTGCTATTACAAGAGTCTGTCTGTTATCACCCTGCTGTGGCATAAGCTGATATTTATCAGCTTCAATCCATTCATCACCTTTTCTAACCACATATACCGCCTGATTGTCACTTGCCAGCGATAATGTAGGTGCTTCTACATAAAACTGTGTCCCCTGCAGCATTGTCCCTGTCAGGCTGTTATTCATACTGCTGTAATCATATTCTTTGATGGTAACAGTATATTCTGCCTCTGCTGACTTATATTTGTCATCTTCTGCTTTTGTCACCTTTATCCTTACAGTTCCGGTATCCTTTGCTGTCCATATACCGTTTGATGCAAAGTCTGTATCCTTTTCAATCAGATTTTTGCCTTCTACAACAGTGTATTTTAAATTGTCAACGGCTGCATCCGCCCTGTCGGATTTTACCACCGGAACAACTTTGTTCCCCACATAAATATCATCCGCCGGTGTATACTCTACCGTCAGCTGCTGCGGCTGTTTTTCCTCGGTGGCATTATTATCCGAATCCTGTTCATCTGGAATTTTACTGTCAGATATATCATCCGAAGCTGCGTCGTTAGATATATCATACTCTGAAGAGGGTGTATCAGCACTTACCGGTGTTGCCGGAAGTGATGTCGCACCCATTACAGAAGCTAGCATGATTGCTAGTAACCTGTTAAGTTTTTTATTAAACACTCTCATATCTCCTTTTCTATTGTATTTTTTATAACTATTCCGTTATGATTTTATTTATATTCCCACTCTTTATTCCATTATACAAAACAATGGTCACACAACGGTCACACAGCGGCCACACGGAGACAACTTTGTGAAAACTGCATATTGAAAGCGCCGAAAATTGCATATTTTTTAGGTAATTTTCGGCGCTTTTTCGGATTATTTTTTTATTGTAACTATTATTTATTATACTTGTTGTATATCTTTTCAAACGCAGGCATGGAGCGTTTTATCATTTCCCTGTCCACACAGTATGATATTCTCACCCAGCCCGGACAGCCGAAGCCGTCTGCTGCTACTATGAGCACATCCTCCTCCTTTGCCTTCTCACAGAATGCATTGCTGTCATCCCCGAGTGCCTTTACAAACATATAAAAGGCTCCGTCCGGCTTGAAGCAGTGATAGCCTATCCTTGTGAGTCCCTCGTACAGAAGCTCTCTGTTTTCTTTGTAGGCATTGATATCACCGGTTGCCCCCTGGCATTTTACTATCATCTTTTGGAACAGGCTTGGTGCGCACACGTAGCCGAGTGCTCTTCCCGCACCACAGACTGCTGCATACAGCTCCGCCTTATCGTACACCTCATCAGGCACGAGGACGTATCCTATTCTCTCTCCCGGCAGCGAAAGTGACTTGCTGTATGAGTAGCATACCAGTGTGTTGTCGTAATATTTGGTCACAAACGGTACCTTGATTCCGTCGTAAACTATCTCCCTGTACGGCTCATCTGCGATGATGAATATCGGTCTTCCTATCTCCTTAGACTTTTTCTCAAGGAGGTCTGAGAGCTTTTTGATGGTCTCCTCGGAATAGACTGTGCCGGATGGGTTGTTTGGTGAATTGATTATGACACCTCTGGTGTGCTCATTGATTCTCTCCTCAAGCGCATCGAAATCTATCTGAAAATGCTCTGTGTCTGCAGGCACCTCTACAAGCCTTGCTCCTGCTGCATTCACAAATACTTTGTACTCCGGGAAATATGGCGCTATAGTAATAAACTCATCATATGCGTCACTTGTCAATGCACGAAAGCAGATTGACAGCGATGCCGCTGCTCCCATTGTCATGTAAAGGTTGTCCGCATTAAAATGTGTGCCATGTGTGTTGTTCAAAAACTCAGCTATTGCCGCTCTCGTTTCCACGTCTCCCTGTGCTGAGGTGTAGCCGTGCAGCGCAACAGAATCATAATCTGTCACAAGCTCCTTTATTGTGTCGTTTACTATCTGCGGAGCCGGTATGCTCGGGTTTCCTATTGAGAAATCATATACATTTTCCTTGCCCACAATTGCTGCTCTTTTTTTACCATACTCGAAAAGCTCTCTGATTGCTGAGCGCACGCTTCCGAGCTGGTACATGCTTTCGTTTACTACCATTTCCTTTTCTCCTTGTCTCTCAAAATCTTGCCTGTTTACGGCCTATCCTGATATGAATGCCTCCATCCCGGCACGCTTCGTCATATCAATATGCTCCTTAAGCTCGCGGGCCGACATTCGCAGTGCCCCCAGGCTCATGACCGTCTGCTGCTCCAGTCCGTCAGAGGTTGCCACTGTTACCTTGTACCTGTCACGTATACCAAACACAGTCTTTTCGATAAATGCATCGGCTGTCTCATCCTGCTTTGTATACACGACCTCTATGTTGTGGAAGGTCTCGCGCTTTCCGGCATTGCCCTTCACCTTGTACGCATCAAACACCAGCAGCAGATGACAGCCCTTATAGCCCTGGTAATCCGACAAAACATCCTTCAGCGCATCTCTCGCCGAATCAATGTTTATGCGCGAGAGTTCTTTTAAATCCTCCCATGCAAATATTATATTATATCCGTCAACTATCAGGTACTCTTCACCCGGAGATTTCTTCGGATAAATCGGATTGCCGTGCTTATCATGCTTTACTGTGCGCGGTTTACCACTTAGACCTTCATACTCATTTTTCTTTTTGCCTGACCATTTGCGCCTCTGATCCTCTGCGATATCGTTTTTGCCCATGCCAAACTCCCTGGCATAAACATCTGCAAGCTGCGCATCAAGCTCCACTGATGACATACCTGAAACAGCTTTCTCAAAGCTCGTCCTGCGGCGGTTTCCTGCAAGCGCCTGCGCATCCTCCGCTGAAAATGCATTCTGCGTACGGGCACTCGCTGCAAGTGCCTCCTCAGACTCATCTCCGTGATATACATACGGCAGGTGCATATGCTCAGGGACCTCATCCCACGGCACCACGTAGCCTGAGCCGTGCGCACAAAATACCGAGCCTGTCGGATTGCGGAAATCCTCCTCGCTGTCATAGTGCATCTGCGCAATCACCTCCGCAGGATTGTGACATTCATCATAGCCCCACAGCTCCAGTGTCAGGTGCCCAAGTCCCTTTGTATACGCATGCACCAGACTCACATAATCCTGCATTGTCGCAACCGGTGCCTTTCCGGTAATTGTCGCCATCTCCCTCGCAGCGGTTGTGGCAAACTGCGGGCTCTCTGCCCTTGCAAATCTCTGCTCCAGATCTGTCATTGCGCGGCCGACATACTCCATCGGCACCTGTAGGATAAAGCTGTAGTAAGGCTCAAGCAGCACGCTCTCTGTGGATTTAAGCCCCTGTCGGATTGCTCTGTATGTAGCCTGACGGAAATCTCCTCCCTCCGTGTGCTTTACATGTGCTCTTCCTGTAAGAATCGTGACCTTCACATCGGTAAGCGCTGAGCCTGTGAGCACACCCCTGTGCTCCTTTTCCTCAACGTGTGTGGCTATAAGGCGCTGCCAGTTTTTGTCGAGCACATCCTCACTGCAGGTGGATGTGACTGTGATTCCGCTGCCACGCTCCGCAGGTGACAAAAGCAGATGCACCTCTGCATAGTGGCGCAACGGCTCAAAATGTCCTACTCCCTCGACAGCCCTTGCTATCGTTTCCTTATATACAATGCTGCCCGGTCCGAACGTGACAACAACACCAAACCTGTCCTTTATGAGGCGCACAAGCACCTCCATCTGCACCTGTCCCATGAGCTGCACATGGATTTCCTTAAACTCCTCCACCCACACTATGTAAAGCTGTGGGTCTTCCTCCTCAAGCTGCTTTAGCTTTTCCATAAATGCCGCCGGATTCACATCATCAGGCAGAATCATCCTATAGTTTAGTACCGGCTCAAGGATTGGCATATTGGACTGCAGCTCAACCCCCAGCCCCTGCCCCGGAAATGTCGAGCTAAGACCTGTGACCGCAACTATCTCCCCCGCCTCTGCCACATCAGCTATCTCATATTTTTCACCGGAATACTTTCTTATCTGATCTATTTTCTCAACCAGAAGACCTTTTGCCTCGTCACCACCATGCGCTTTGTACTCTATTTTGTCCCTGACCCTGAGACAGCCTCCGGTAACCTTTAAAAATGTCAGCCTGCTGCCTCTGTCATCCCTGCCTATCTTGTATACACGGGCAGAAAATTCGTCAGGGTATTTTCTTTCACACATAAACCGCGAAAGCCCCTGAAGCAGCGTATCCACTCTGTCAAGCTTAAGTGCCGAGCCGTAAAAGCATGGGAATACCTCCCTTTGCGCTACTGCCTGCGCAATATGCGCATCCGAAAGCTCTCCCGATTCCATAAACTCATCCAAAAGAGGCTCACTGCACATGGCAAGCTCATCAAATAAATCCTGCGAAGAAAAATCCACGCAGCCATCACTCAGCTCGCTCTTTAGCTCCGCCTGCACTTTCTCCGCATCCGTGCCCTGCATATCCATCTTGTTTACAAAAATAAATGTCGGCACGTTATAGTGCTTTAAAAGCCTCCACAGTGTGCGCGTGTGCCCCTGAACTCCATCAGTTGCGCTGATTACAAGTACCGCATAGTCGAGCACCTGAAGGGTACGCTCCATCTCTGCCGAAAAATCCACATGCCCCGGTGTATCAAGCATGACTACATGCCATGTACGAGCTGTATCTGCCGTGCGTGCTACATCTGTTGTGCGTGCCACATCTGTTGTACCTGCTGTATCTGCCTTATCTGTGCCACGCGAAATATCAAGTCTTGCCTGCTTCGAAAAAATTGTTATTCCACGCTCACGCTCCTGCGCATCGTTGTCCAAATATGCGTCCTGATGGTCCACACGCCCGAGTGAGCGAATCTGCCCGGTGCTGTAAAGCATGGCCTCAGACAGGGTTGTCTTTCCCGCATCTACATGTGCGAGAATGCCTATCGTAATGTGATTATTTGTCATTTTCTTCTCCATTTATGCCTTAATCCAAGAACAGAGACACCTGTGGATGTCTCTGTGTCAGCCTTTATATCATAATCCGTTGATTTCCTAAATTATAGCATTTTGTGGTTGGTCTGTCATCTTTTTTCTTGATTGACAAATAATTATTTCGTACTTATAATGTAATTATGGAGAATATAATTATTGAAGTGTTTTGATTTTTAGGAGGATCAAGCATGAGAGATGAATACGACTTTTCCAACGCAAAACGCAATCCTTACGCAAAAAAACTTAAAAAACAAATTACAATTAATATTGATGAAAATACAATAGATTATTTTAAAGTGCAAGCTGAAAATTCAGGAATTCCTTACCAGACACTTATTAATTTATATCTATCAGATTGTGTCACTCAAAAAAGAGAACTCCAGCTTTCATGGAAATAATGCGAGGATAATATGAACAAAAAAGAAGTATTGGAACTAAAACGAAGATTAAAAAAAGACCAGGCAACCTTCACCCGTCTGGTCGGCTGCTACGTGGACTGCAACCATGAAAAGGTCTGCAAATTCGGTGGCAAATTTCTCACTCTGGAGGAGGATGAATACTACAAATATCTGGAGATTTCAAACAAGGTGCTTTCCGGCACTCTCGGAAACAACCTGCTCAATCTGCAGTTTCCGCTTGAGGAGGAAGAGGTCGGAGGCCGTCAGCAGATTCTCATGGCGCTTCGCGACAGCGAGCTTAATGATGAGACTCTGCTCGATACATACTATGACCTGGTCATCGACACCTACGATGAGGCCGGGAACTATCTGATTCTTTTGTATCTCGACAGCTACGATGTCATGACACGCACAAAGGATAACATCAACGTGGATGAGTCCGAGGAGGTGTACAAATACATGCTCTGCGCCATCTGCCCTGTCACACTTTCAAAGCCGGGCCTTGGCTATCTGGAAAAGGAGCAGCGTATCGGAGCCCGCATAAGGGACTGGGTGGTCGGCGCACCTGAGACAGGCTTTTTATTCCCTGCCTTCAATGATAGGAGCACAGACATACACTCCACTCTTTTCTATACGAAAAATACCAAGGAGCCTCACTCTGAGTTTATGACAAACGGTCTCGGCTGCGGTGTGGAGCGCACAGCTACTGAGCAGAAGATGGCTTTCCATTCAATCGTCAGAAATGTGCTAGGTGCCGAGGACGAGAGCACTGATGACAAGCTGCTTGATATCCAGCAGAATCTGTCCGAGATGGCTGATGACTACGCTGAGACTCACGATGATGACGACGATCCGTTCATTCTCGACAGCGAGGCTATGAACAAGGTGCTTAGTGACTGCCATGTCTCTGAGGAAAAGATTTCACGCATCGAAAAATCCGTCAATGAGGCCTTCGGTGACAAGCCGCCTATCGCAGCCAATGTCATTGATTCAAAGGCTCTTGCAGCTAATGAAATCCGCGTGGAAAAGCTTGCTCTTGAGAGCCAGGTCGGTGATTTAACTCTCGAGCTCAATGAGAAAAATGCACAGCTTGAGGAGAAGGATTCTGTTATCCAGGAAAAAAATAATCAGATTGAGGAGCGCACCTCACAGCTTCTTGAGAAGCAGGAAGAGATTGATAATTATACTGCTCAAATTAAGACCTATGATGTGGTGCTTCATGTAAAGCCGGAGAAGGCTTCACAGATTCATGCGCAGGTCATCAATGGGGAGAAGTGTCTCGTCATTCCTATGAGGGAGAATGAGAATGCGACCATTAATGGGGTGAATACAAATCTGTAGGGGTGCGCATCATAGTGCATCGTTTATGATACTGCGCTTTATGGTGCTTCGCATATCCAGGCTGTGAGGACCGGCCTAGCATGCAGTATATTCCTCAGAAAAATATAAAATCAGCCACGGCAGCATTTGTGGATAGTTTATTGATAGTTTGCCATGAATTATCGTATCCTCATTTTATGGAACGCCGTGGCAGTTTATATTTTTCTTCGGAACACACTGCATACTCTCCGGTAAGTTTAGGGTTATTTATGCGAAGCAATTAACGATGATTTAATAAGCCATGTCTAGGGAATTCAAAAATGCTCTCCCGAAGCTAACGCTACGCTTACAAGATTCTGTATTGGATTATACAAAAGGGCGTGTGAAAATACTTTCGTTTTTCACACGCCCTTTATAATGTTGTCACCTATGAAATAGTGTCTGCTAATAATAGCACTCTGATAATACTTACCGGTTTACCAGCTCAGCACCTCATGGCCATCCTCTGTGACGAGTACCATGATTTCCCACTGGGCTGATGGAAGTCCGTCGTCGGTGTATACTTCCCAGTTGTTTTTGTCATCTACATAGATATCGGCCTTGCCCATGTTGACCATTGGCTCGATGGTAAATATCATGCCGGGTGCCATGACCATATCGGTACCGCGCTTGGTGTTGTAGCCTACCCACGGATCCTCGTGAAATTCAAGTCCCACTCCGTGTCCACCGATTTCACGCACTACTGTGTAACCGTTTGCAAATGCATGGTCGTGTACCGCCTGTCCCATATCTCCGAGGAAGCCCCACGGCTTTACCTCTTTGAGTCCGAGCTCCACACATTCCTTTGTGACTTCAACGAGCTTTTTCTTCTCCGGACTTACATTTCCGATGCAGTACATTCTTGATGAATCTGAAAAATATCCGTTTAAAATTGTAGAACAGTCTACATTTATGATGTCACCATCCTTTAAGATGACGTCCTTCGAAGGAAATCCGTGACAAACCTGCTCATTTACCGATGTACATACGCTGTAAGGATAACCCTCATAGTTGAGCGGCGCAGGGATGCCTCCCATGCTAGTGGTCATATCATAGACTATTTTATCAATCTCTGCGGTGTTCATACCCTCGTGGATATGCTCTCCTATGTAGTCGAGCACTGCGACATTTATCTTGGCGCTCTCCTTGATTCCAGCTATCTGGTCAGGTGTCTTGATGATTGAATGGCTCGGTATCTTATGATGTGCCTCAGCAAGCTTTTCAAGCTTCATATCAAATGCTGCATGACAGGTCTTATATTTCTTTCCGCTGCCACACCAGCAAGGGTCATTTCTTCCAATTTTTGTTGACATAAAATCTTCTTTCTAGTGATCAAGAGTAACGTTTCCCATATCGACTCTTTTCCACACTTTTTCTTTTATTTTATAGTTATTTTTCTCCAGCAGCTTCTTATATCTGCCTCCCGAGAAATCATAATCCGTTATCTCGGCATTGTCAAGCCCTGCATATATTTCCTGATATTTCCGGGCTATCGCAGACTTTTCCATGGACGAGTAAATATCACTTTTTTCGACTCCAAGCTTCTTTGCGCCATCTATATCAGACAAATCATACCAGAAGTCCTTCTCGGAATTTTTCAAAGCTTCTTTCTCGTCATCAGTAAGTGTAATGCTCTCTTTTTTTGCCAGCTCATAAAATATCTCATCATGAATGGCCATGGACATAGCTGCTTTACGCGCTGTAACACGGACAAACTCACCGTTTGTGTGGATATTCCAATATTTGTTTGGATTATCGGAATCATACACAAGGGCCTGCTTCTCGACATTCATCTCCTCATATGCCACATAAAATGCCATATCTCGCAATGTCAGCTCTTTCCCATTCACAGTGACAGCCACGTCATCCAGATGCTCATTGTATACAATATTCTGCTTCATATCATGATAATTATATGCATACACGCCGGCTACGACAGCCAGCACTGCAAGTATAATTGTTGTGATGTGTTTTCTTATTTTGCGCAAAGCTTTGCAACCACCTGATTTATAACCTTTCCGTCAGCCTTGCCCTTGAAATGCGGCATGACTGCCTTCATTATCTGTCCTTTGTTTCCTGTTGCGATTACATCTGAGAACTGCTCTGTGAGCTCCTTTTCTACCTCTTCTGCCGACATCATTGCAGGAGCGTACTCCTCAAAGATTGCATATCTGGTATTGTACTCATCAAGCAGATCTGTTCTTGTGGCAGGACATGTGTCAATCTGCTCCTTCACGGATTTCATTTCCTTCAGGATGACCTTGTTGACAAGCTCCTCCGGTATATTGTCTCTGCAGCCCTCATCTATTGCCGCCTTTTTGGCTGCCGATACAAGAGAGGATATAGCATCCTTTCTTACCTTGTCTCTTGCTTTCATTGCTGCAATCATGTCTTTTTGTAATTGTTCCATCTGCATGGTTTGTTCCTCCTGCTTTTCTTTATTTACAGGCTTGCTAGTTCGTTTTGTGCGAATTGGTGCCGTCTGCTTCTATAATACACCTTATGTGCAAAAATTGCTATCGTTTATTGCAAGGAGTTTTTGACGGTTACTAACATTGTGTCGTAGCGTAAGACACGGACATGCCTCCAGCCGCAAGGGGCTCTCAATAAGCGACTAGCGGAGCTGTTTAGAGTCTGTAGAATTATGCACATGGAACCCAGAAATGTCCTGCCATGGACGGCAGGGCAAGGTGTTATGCGCCATGGACGGCGCATAAAAGCCGGTTTCGTCGAACATAGAAAACCATACAGGCATAATTCGTACAGCCTCTTGACAGCATAGCGTTAGCGCATTGAGAGCCCCTTGCGGTTGGTGGCATGTCCGCGTCTTACGCCCCTTACTTTATTGGTAACAATTCAGTACTTTGTGGTAAAAATAAAAAGAGCCGGTAAGTATAATAAATATACTTATCGGCTCCTAACCATCCTATACAAGACGTCGTATAGCAAGTATTGTATGACACTGTACGCTTCTGTTTGCTGTGATTCCTGCCTTTGTGGACTGTGCCTCCACTATAACACCACCACCTGCATATATAGCTACATGTCCCGGATATACCACTACGTCACCCGGCTGTATATTATCGAAGGATACAGCCTGTCCCACAGTCTTAAATGCCTGTGAATATCTCGGTGTGCTGATACCAAAATGTGCATATACCTCATGTACAAAGCCTGAGCAGTCTACACCGTTTGTAAGACTGTTTCCACCCCATACATATGGGTTGCCCACAAACTGCATAGCGTATGATACTACACTGCTTCCTGAAACTCCTGTTGAAGGACTCGGGTTCTTTCCACCGCCTGATGCATAGTTACTGTCAATGCTTCCACCCTTGCCGGCTCCACCACCATCATAGCTTGAACCGCCTGATGAGCTGTCCGCTCTGGCAGCGGCCGCTGCTGCAGCTGCTGCCGCTGCTTCCTGCTCTTGAATGATTTTGCCCTGTGCCGTAATGATATTCTGATAATTCTCTGCCTGCTGCTGTGCCTGAGCTATCTGGCTTGCATACTGCTCCTTCTGGTTTTCAAGAGCTACTATAGCCGCCTCGACATCTGCCTGCTGCTTCTCATAGTCATCCTGCATGGCTGTGAGCTCATTCATGTCGTTGTCAAGCTTAGTACCAATCTCCTTCACCTGCTCAACTGCTGCCTGATAAGAATCCATAAGAGCACGATCCGAATCATATACATCTGACACGTACTCTATACGATTGAGCATATCTGTGATGCCATTTGACTCAATAATTGCTGTCCAGATATTGTCCTCAGCGCTGTTTTCATACATGAACTGTATACGCTTCTTCATGGCGTCATACTGCTCCTGCTGCTTTTCCTGAGCTGCTGCAAGATCCTTCTGATTCTGCTCTATCTCTGCCTGTTTGCTTGTGATATCTGCCTGAAGCTTCTTTTGTGCTGCAAGAATCTCATCAAGCTTTGCGGATTTATTCTTTATATCATCAGCAGTAGTCTGCTGCTGATCCTTTAGACCATTAATCTCATTCTTCTTATCCTTGAGATCCTGCTCAGCCTGTGACTTCTTCTTTTCTGCATCCTTCTGCTTCTGTGTCTTGGCATATACCTTCTCAAGTCCACTGTTTATGTATCCGCTAAATGTAGTGCCCTCTACTGCCGGTCCTGTAAAAACGAGTGCCGATGTTAACACAGTACATATAGCACGTGTCCATTTCTGATTCATTTTATTCCTCCTGTAATACGACGGTCATATTGACCTTACCTTCCACAATTTACGTTCAATATACATTCGGATATATTATCGCACAAAATGAATCTTTTTTCCACATCTTTTTGTAAATTTACATAATTTTCCACATTTTATATAATGATATGAGGGTCAAAAGGTATTTTGCCCCTAATTTATGATTCACATCCGCGCTATTATAAGTCTGTCATCAGGCTTGATGCTATCTGATGTCAGAGCATTTATTTCCATTATGTTTTCAACAGTGGTGCGGTATCTTTTTGCAATGTCCCACATTTTATCATCCTTCTGTACTATATAGCCGACCAGAGCTGCTTCAGCCTCAGTTTCAGGCGCGTTCTTTTCCTGCTCCACCGATGTTATGACTGACACTTCATCCTGCTGCAGGGCAATAGCGTTTATGCTGACAACACCCTTAATTTCATATTCGCTGTTGTCAAGTAGATTGACCTGCACCTGGTCTACCTGCAGATTTACCTCGCAGCAGGTGTTGGCGTCCATGCCGGGTATCTCAACAAACTGTTCAAACGGCACAGAGTCTGTATGCATCTCTATCGGACAGCCATCGTCCTCCACAATATTCACACAGTTCACCTGCAATACACCTGACACAATAATTCCTGTGTCTGCATTTTTTATCTGTGCAATAGCGGCCTGCGTTTTTGTACCGCATATTCTTAAAATTCTCTTTTTGCTGTTTTCTCTGTACAACTGCTCCAAAATACGGCATTTTGTGTCATTTTTCATAAGAAGGCTGCATACCTTCATATTTTCAAACACAGGTTTTACCGGACATGATACGCTGTACATGTCATTGAGCACCTCTACTGTTTCCTCACTCCAGACCTTTCCATCCACCGCAAGTGCTGCCTCAATCGAAAGCTGCCTGAGCTCTCCGTCGTAATCATTTTCCGCCTCAACCTGATGCATGGCAGGCTGTGTGCGAAGCCAGGCAATATTTCCGGCATTATCACCCTCGCAGCGTATTTCATTTGAAAACCCCTCCTGCACCTCAAAGCAGCAAATTTCCTGTTCTTCACTCAGATACACTATACACGCATGGCACTCGCCTGTCAGTGTAATATGGTCACGCTCGTATGTATACTCCAGATTTCTCATATCAACAAGACTTGATATGAGCTTGCATATATTCGGCTTGGTCTTTGGCAAGGTGACGACATTTTTAATTCTGACAATATCCCTTACAACACTGTCAAGCTTAAGCACCTTCATCTGCCCCATAAGCTGCTCCACGTCCTTGTCATCAATCCTTTGTGCAACCTCAAGATTTTCTTCCCTCTCTCCATAAAGCTCCACGCTTATAATGCCTCTGACCGAGAGCTTTCGCGAATTGATAACCCCAACCGTAAGCTCATCAAGCCCGGTATACACACGAACCGTATCCTTCTCGCAGACTCCTTGAAGCACAAGCTTCTCCTGAAACGGTATTGCATCCTTTATATGCTCCACTCTGTTTCCGCCGATATTTTCATCCGGCTCATCGCCTTCAAAAACTTCCTCTCTCGTATACAGCACTTCGAATTCAATGCTTCCACTCAGCCAGATATTCTCGCCTGACGCTTTTATCTCATCAAGCTTTACCTGCCCGTTCTGGCAAACCACTTTGGAAACATCAGGCTTGTTGTCCTTTATGACATAATCCCTGTCGAAGCCAACCTGCGACATATCCTTTACCTTTTCTATGCATTGTCTGATTTTTTGTGTAATTAATTCCATAAAAAATACCCCACTTCAAATATGTATATAAAATACATATTCAAGATGGAGTAACTTTATGCAGATGCAAATATTTAAATTCATTATCATTATAATAAAGATGTAACATCTTTACTTCATGATACTAGCAAAGCTGCATCCTTATATCCTTTGTAATCACATCAGTGTAGGTGAAAGATAAGAGCTGTGGCGGATTCTGCTCAAACTCATCATCTATCAGAACCGTAAACACACTTGGGTATGCCTGCTGAATAACCCCCTCCTGGATGTCAACCTTGTTGCGACCGAGATCCTGCTGGATTTTTACCCTGTTGCCACACTGCTGGTGAATCGATGCTCTGACTTTTCTAATTTCTGTCTGTTCCATTTTAAGCCTCCTTATTGTGGGTATGCCCACTGGCACATAACTATAGTCCTCATGGTAACCAGTATTGTAACGACGGTGTCATATATATGAAATCAATCTCTGTATAAATATAAAACAGGTCAAATTAATCAACAATTATATCAATCAATATATTTGAATATATAAATATGTCACCACAATATCTAGTAACTTTACTATAGCAAAGTATCGCAGTGATAGCAATAGGGCATTAGTACTGATTGTCAGTTTTTTCGCAACTTTTAACACAATTTACGAAATTTTCACTCAAACACAACAGGCATTTCACTCAATTCCGTCTTTATTACTATATACGGATAACTCGCCTGATTGCTGACCTTCTCGCCCTTATCCGGGGCTATCAGGCGTGTATCAAAATACATCGCCTTATCCTTCACATAAAACTGGTTAACCGTAATGCTGTAGCCACCTGTCTCCTTTGTGCCAAAGCCTTCCGCTATGTATAAATATTCATCATCCTTGTACGTCAGCTTCATCGCCTTTGCCTTGTTTTCATTTATCTGCTTTTTAAACTCCTCCGGGATTTCATCCCCGCAAATCACCGTGTACTCAACCATCCTGTCACTCTCCGTGCCTGAAATATTTGCGCGGCAGCCCGAAATCACTGTCGTTTCCAATATCACAAGCACACCTGCAGCCATCACCAGAATTTTTCTCAATTTTTCTGACATTTTTTCCTCTCTTTCTTATCATATCGCTTATGATATGATATAATATCAGTAATTATTCGAAACCACCTTTAGAACCAAAAAGCTGTTGCTTACATGCAAGCATGACGCATCAGCTTTTTTATTCTCAATGGTTCTGAATAGTTACATTACATTTTATATTATGAAAAAGAGAGGTCAAATATGCGTTCAGTTTTAATCGTAATATTCGTATTTTTCTATCTGCTGCTCGGTCTTCCGGTGCTCGGAGCCATGTGGATAATACACAAATTTGCCCCGGCATGGGCCGATATGGCACAGCTTCGCCTGGTACAGTGGGCTTTCCGTGTCATCATATTCCTAAGCGGAGCAGACATTGAATTTATAGGGGAGGAAAATGTGCCAAAGGACGAGGCTGTACTATATATAGGAAATCACCGTAGTTTCTTTGACATCATAATCACCTACTCCCGATGTCCACGCTTAACCGGCTACATCTCAAAGCAAAGCATCGCAAAAATACCGGTGCTGGGTCTCTGGATGAAGCGCCTGCACTGCCTGTTTTTGGACCGCGATGACATCAAGCAGGGACTAAAGGTTGTGCTTGCAGCCATAGATCAGGTCAAATCCGGCATCAGCATATGTGTATTTCCTGAGGGCACACGCTGCAAAAACAAAGATGACCTGACAGAGGTAGCGTCTTTCAAGGAAGGTACTTTCAAGATTGCCACAAAGAGCAAATGCAAGATAGTGCCAATGGCAATCATGGGAACAAATGAAATATTCGAGGATCACCTTCCATGGGTCAAAAAGAGGCATGTGGTTATCCGATATGGCACTCCTATTGATCCTGCAGCACTCAGTAAAGAGGAACAAAAGCATCTCGGAGCTCATTGCAGAGAAGTGATTGTAGATATGCTTCATGAAATGGTATAGCTGAAAAAACCGCCCATCGGGCGGTTTTCATATTTTTTCTTCAAATTCCTTTAAACTATTAAATTTTATTCTCATCAAATATAGTTTACTTCAAAACAAGCACCGAATACGCCGGCAGCTTTGCCGTTCCATCCTTATATGATGGTGCTTTCTTTGTAGTCTGAAGCATTGCAACAGCATCATTTACTCCAAGCGATGACACATCCACACTTGCTTCATCCTTTGATGGATTAAATATAAGCACTGCTTTCTCACCATTGTACTCTCTTGTGAATATACACACATTATCATTTGACAGATCCTTTTCAAAGGTATTTGTACCTCGTGCTATCTCCGGGAAAGCATTTCTTATTGATATTGTCTGCTTCACAAAGTTGTAAATAGAGTATGGATCCTCCATCTGCTTATCAAGTGTATCGTATGTCTGCTCGGTTTCTTCTGCATTCTGAGGTCCCACACACATTCCCTTAGCTTTTGAATCCCCGCTCCATCTCATGGCAAGACGCTTCGTCTCATCATTGGCTGTGCCTCTCATGCCGATTTCCTCTCCATAATACAGAAAAGCATTTCCGGGCATAAGAAGATTCATGGCCTGTGCCATCTTGGTTTTCTCCTCGGCATTATCTCCGTTGTAGTATCCTGCACTGCGTCCCATATCATGATTTGTATAGAACGGTGCATCAATGTATGAGTCTGTATACTTCTTTATCTCATTTTCCACATCAACCAAAGCATTGCCGTATGTGCTGGCACCATGATTTGCTGTACCGTTTAACACCCTTCCGATATACCCATCCTGCTGTGAAAAATCAAAGTTGAACATACTGTCAATTCCACTCTTATAGTACTTCGCATACTCTCTGTATGTAGTCCAGCCCTCACCAACCATATAAGCATCGGCCTTTTTGCTCTTCACATTGTTCACAAGCCATGTGAGGTCATCTATAGTCTCAGTCTGGTTATTATTATTGTAATAAAGCACGGCATCCAGTCTGAAGCCATCCACGCCGCGGTCAAGCCAGAAGGATGTAACCTTGTCAATCTCCCCTCTTACAGCTTCGCTCTGCAGGTTAAGGTCAGGCATGCTGTCTACAAACTGTGACTCGTAATACCAATTCGTGCCCGGCAGCTGGTTGTAGCCTCCGGTATTGGTTTTGCTAAAATTATAGTAATCAACATAAGGACATTCCGAAGAATCCGGCTCTGCCCCATCAGAAAGCGACTTGATATAATCTGCAGCCGCCTTAAACCACGGATGCTCGTTAGATGTGTGATTTATTACAAAGTCAATAATCACATTGATGTTTCGCTTGTGACACTCCGTAATAAGCGCATCAAAATCATCCAGAGTACCATACTGCTTGTCAATATTCATATAATCCGTAATATCATACTTGTGGTATGAAGGAGAAGGCATAATAGGCATCATCCAGATTTCATTGCAGCCAAGTCCCTCGATATAGTCAAGCTTCTCTGTAAGTCCCTTTAAATCCCCAATGCCGTCACCGTCACTGTCAAAAAAGCTGTATACGAACACCTCATAGCAGGTCCTGTAATTGTCCTGAATCACATTAGGATCATTTTTCGCATTCATCTGCTCCATCGCAGAAGGCTTGTATTCCTTCTTTGCTGCCGTCTCGGTATTCTTTCCACCCGCAGCACATCCCGCAAGCATCGACACTGCCATAGCTGCCGTCAACGCCACAGCAGTCAGCCTGCCAGCCAATCTATTCATAGCCCTGCCAACCATATTGTGGCCACTTATTTTATTATTAATCATACGCACTCCTTTTCTTATTTTCTTAACTAAATTCTTAGTAAACTTGTGACTATACAAACCACTACATTCTCACATCTTTCATAAAGTAGCAACAAACTTAGCACACAGTACCCTCCAAGCCGGAGGGTACACAGTGTGTTCCGAAGAAAAATATGAACTGCCACGGGGTACCATGCCACCACAAACAAGCCACACACCTCATCCCTCCAAATACAAGCAGCGAAGAAAGCCCGTGGCTGACTTCATATTTTCCTGAGGAATATACTGTGTACCATGCCGGCACCACACAACCTGAAAGTGCTAAGTTTGCCACACACCCCAAAAGTCTGCCATCAATATAAATCAAAAGCCGCCGCACAAAAGTGCAGCGGCCCAAATAAAACCAAATTAGCCTTTGACAGCTCCTGTAAGTCCATCCACGTAGAATCTCTGCATGATGACGAAAAGTATTGAGATAGGTATTGATACAATAACTGCAGCAGCAGCCCATCTTGTGAACCATCCGTTTATAAACTCTTTCTCAAGCATGTTGTAAAGGAGAAGAGATACTGTCCAATACTTGTCGTTTGGACCAACGATAACCCTTACAAATACGAAATCAAGCCATGGAGCAAGGAATGCTGTAAGTATTGTATATACTACGATTGGCTTACTGAGTGGCAGGATAACCTTGTAAAATACCTGGAACTGTGTACATCCGTCAAGGATAGCCGCCTCAGTAAGAGACTTAGGCACAGTATCAAAGAATCCCTTTGCGATATAGAAGCCTGTTCCTGCTCCTGCTGAGTATATGAGAATCAATGAAAGGCGAAGCATACTGCCCTCTGTAAGTCCGATAGCCTTTAAGATAAAGTATACGGCAACCATTGACATGAAAGCCGGGAACAATCCAAGAATCATAGCCAGATTCATGAAAGGCTTACGCATCTTAAATCTCAGTCGTGACATACTATACGCAACAGAAAGTACAAATACTGTTGAAATGATACATGAGAACACTGAAATAAACAGTGTATTAAAAAATGCTCTCGGGAAGTTCAACAGTGTAGTCTCTGTGAACAGCCTTGTATAGTTGCTAAATGTAAGGCCATGTGGGAAGAAGTACTTTGTATAAGCACCACTCTCAGCTCTAAAGCTTGTCATAATAATCCAGAAAATTGGGAACAGCCATACTACAGCAAGTATTCCAAGAATGATATGAACAAGGGAATTCTTTGCTATTTTCTTAGCACGTCCGGCAGACATAGGTCTTTTTGCTTTTGCTACACTACTCATTACATGAATCCCTCCTCATCCTTGTATGATTTTGTATTTCTGTATGTAACAAGCGCTACGATAGAAAGTACAACGAATGTGAGGATACCGATAACGGCACCGATATTGTACTCCTGATTATCAATAGTCAGCTTGTACAGCCATGTAACCAGAAGGTCCGTCTTTCCTGCACTGTCTCCGACAGGTGTAGGCTTTCCTGCTGATAACAGGTAGATAACGTTGAAGTTGTTGATATTTCCTGTAAACTGTGTGATGATGTATGGTCCCATGATAAACATGATATATGGGAGTGTGATCTTAAAGAAGATCTGTCCTGCGTTTGCCCCATCAATCTTTGCAGCCTCATAAAGCTCTGAAGGCACATTCTGTAATACACCTGTAACCTGAAGCATGGTATATGGAATACCTACCCAGCAGTTGATGAGAATAACAGAAGCTCTCGCCCACATAGTGTTGGTCCAGAATGGAAGCGGGTTATCTATCAAACCCCACTCCAAAAGCAGGTTATTAACAGCACCCTGTGGCTGGAACATCTGTCTCATTACAAGGAGTGATACGAACTGCGGTACCGCAATTGAGATAACAAAGCATGTACGCCAGAAAGCCTTGCAATGTGTCTCTTTACGATCGATTACGATAGCAAGAATGAGTCCAAGGAAGTTACAAAGGAAGGTTGCAAATACAGCCCAACAGATTGTCCATCCGAGTACTCTCCAGAATACCTTACCAAGCTTACCGCCAAGTCCAAGCACCTGTCCAAATGCAGCAAAGCCTGTCCAGTCGAACAATACCAGATGATCACCCTTTACAGAATAGTTTGTAAAAGCCATTGGAATCATGAACAGCAATGGTAAAACGGTAAAAACAAATATTCCCAAAAGTGGGAGAAACATAAGTGTCTTATGTAGATTTTTATCAAATAAATCCTTGACATCTTTGCCAAAAGAATTGATTTCTTTTCCAGCTTTTGAAAGGCATTCTGCCTTATATCCGCTCTTTAAATTCTCGCACCACATGTAAATAAATAATACTGTGATGGCAATTGTTACGACGCCATATAACAGCAATAATACTGACTGGTCGCCTTCAACATATTCATAAATCTGCTTCTGCTCATTAAATACCTCTTCCTGCTTTCTCCAGCCAAGTGAAGGCAGCATGGAAATGTAATAAGCACCAGCGTTAACCATATATGCTATATATGCAATCTCTATAGCAAGAAAAATCAGACCCTTTATGATCTGCTTATGAGCCATATTGGCAAGACCCATTACGAGTGCCGATAGCTTAACTGTAGCTCCGCCTTTTGTGAGGGCATTGCCAACAGTATACGGAGTAGCAAATTCCGAAACTTTTTTCTTTTTGTTTGCTCCTATCATACTTTTCCTCCTGGCATGCATTATATATGCCAATCCTTTAAACTAATTTATTCCAAGATTCCGGCTGCCCGGAACCTTGGAATCATAATCTGATCTACTTAATTATTTAAGAGAATCATTAAGCTGTGTATTGAAGTCCTCTGTCTTCTGAGCTGCATTGTCCTTTGTAATCTGGCCTTCTGCACCGTTCTGGAAAGCATCACCGAATGGTGTAGCTGCATCCCAGTAACCTGCCATATCAATGATAGGCTGTGCTACTGAACAATCAGATGAAACCTTAGCCATAGCTGCTGCTACAGGATCTGCTGCGATTTCCTCGTTTGTTACAAGATTTTTGTTTACAGGAGCCTGTCCTCTTAACTTGAAGTGAGCAAGCTGTGCATCCTCGCTTCCAAGGAATGCTGCAAGCTTAACTGCTGCTTCCTGGTTCTTGCAGTTAGGGTTAACACCGATAGCCTTAGATCCTAAGAATGCCTTTAACTGGCAGTCTTTTCCACCAATATTGATTGTAGGAAGAGCTGCAACACCAACGTTCTCCTCACCAAGATTCTCTTTAACTGCGTCATAGTTCCAGTTACCATTGAAGTAAGCGTTTACTGAACCATCCTTAAGTCCAGCAAGACCAAGTGATCCCTCATTGTTATCCATTACGAAGTTTGGATTTGCAAATAAATCTACGATGTAGTTTGTAACTGCTACTGCCTTATCACCACTGAAATCATATCCTGCAGCCTTGTCTGTTCCGTCTCCGAAGATTGTACATCCGTTTGCTGCGTAGAATGCATTGAGATACCAGCCGTTATCGAATGGGAATGCAACCTTACCCTTTGTAAGCATTGTATCAAGGCTCTTTACATCATCCTCAGAGAAGACTCTCTTGTCATAGTACATGAACCATGTGTTTGATGTATAAGGAACTGCGTAGATGTCTCCATCATATGTAACTGTTGCTGCCATAGCCTCTGAGTTAGATGTCTTAACATAATCTGCTGTCTCTCCACCTAACTTAGCAAGAGCGTTTGCCTTAACTAATTGCTCAATCTGATCGTTTGCGAACATGTAAACATCAGCTGCTGCCTTAGGATCCTTTGTAACAACGTCCTTTGCGTCGCTCTCAGATGATGTAACATACTTGAACTCGATGTTGAAATCAGGATTTGCTTTAGCGAATGCCTCGCACTCTGTCTTGAGCCAAGCGCCCTTTGCATCATCTAAATCCTCTGAAGGTCCCATTACTGTAATGGTCTCCTTGCCGCCGTCCTTCTTGTCGGCTTTCTCTGTTCCATCTCCGTTGCTGTTTCCGCATCCTGCAAACATTGTTGCTACCATAGATGCGCAAAGTAAAGATGCTAATACTTTCTTCTTCATATCTTCCTCTCCTTTTTGAATATAAAATGTAAAAAAGTATATATATAAATTGCCGTGCAACTTATATCAAATTAATTATCTGCGGTAAACCACCGCAATGTTTCTAATCCAGGCTATTTTTTCATTGTCCAGTCTGTGTGGCTTGCTTGTCATCCGCCATCTCCAGTTGTGTCCGACTGTCGAAGGATAATTCATCCTAGCCTCATTTCCAAGCTCTAATATATCCTGCATCTGGACTATCGCCAGCTCTGCGGTGCTGTGATACAGCTCCCTGATAAGAGCGTTTGGAACCTGTGATTTATTTTCAATATTCAGATACTCATACAGATAAGCAAGCTCATAATCGGTTTTGTCACTGAATGAACCAACTATCGTCTCATTGTCATGTGTGCCAATATATGCAACTACATGTGAATCAGTATAATTGTGTGGCAGATATTCATTGGTCGGATCACCGTCAAAGGCGAACATCATGACCTTAGTTCCCATCCAGCCTGATTTTGCAAGGAGCTTTTTCACTCCCGGTAAAAGGCTTGCTGACGTATAGTCATCAGCCACTACATTAACACCCTCAAGCTCTTCGTTGATCGCATTGACAAGCCTGCGTCCCGGTCCCTTGAACCATTTGCCGGATAGGCTCTTGTCCTGTCCGTACGGTACCGCATATGCTTTTACAATTCCTGCGAAATGATCAATCCTGACAATATCAAAAAGTTCTCTGCATACACGCATCCTCTTTCTCCACCATGAGAAGCTGTCCTCCTTCATGGCATCCCAGTCATACATCGGATTGCCCCACACCTGTCCGCTCTCTGAATACTTATCAGGACCGGCCGCTGCAACATACTCCGGTGTATCGTTTGCGCCCATCATAAAAAGCTGTCTCTCTGACCATACATCTACACTGTCATATCCTACATAAAATGAGATATCACCTATTATGTAAATGCCTTTTGAGTTAGCATAATTTTTCAAATCCTCCCATTGTTCGAAGAATTTGTATTGACAGAACTTCCAAAAAGTAATTGTATTATAATTCTTTTTTTGGTAATTTTCAAGCGCAACCGTTTGCAGATTTCTATACTCATTTGGCCACTCGCTCCAATTTTTGTATAAATTGTCGGTTTTCAGTGCCATAAATAGTGCATATTGTTCAAGCCACCCCGACTGTTTTTTTACAAAATCCTGAAACTCTTGTGCATTTGTGTCAAATCTCTCAAACGCTTTTTGTAAAATCTTGCATCTGTTCTGATGTAATGCTGCATAATCAATTTCTGATTCGTCTGTGCCCCAATTGTACCCCAGGATTTCTTCCTTCTCTAACAACCCCTCATCTACCAGCTTATCTAAATCTATGAAATAGATATTGCCCGCACAGCCTGATGATGGCTGATATGGACTATCGCCAAATATGGTGGGACCAACCGGAAGAACCTGCCAGTACTTCTGTTTCAAATCACCAAGGAGATCAACAAAATTGTATGCCTCTCTCCCAAGAGTACCTATACCATATGGTGACGGCAGACTCGAGATTGAAAGAAGTATTCCGGAGCCTCTGAGATTTTCTCTGGCCTCCAAATTTCTATTCCTCTTTCCTAAAAATTTTCTATTTTTTTCGTATCTGAGTTTATTTTATTTCCTATTGTCGTATTTGTCAATTGTTTTAGTGATTTCAAACTCATTTTTGCCACTTTTCACGTAATTTACATTCATTTTTTGGTAGTTATTACCACGATTTCAGAGATATTTTTCGAAAAAATTATTGCAGAAAATATTGCCTATTTCTGATAGTAATTGTATAATTTAATTATCACATAAGAAAGGACTACTATTATGGCTACTATTAAGGATATTGCCGCCCGGCTGGGTGTGTCAATCAGTACTGTTTCAAAAGGATTAAATGGTGCCAGCGATATAAGCGAGGAGCTTCGCCAAACCGTTTTAGATACCGCTGTCGAGATGGGCTACAGCACCAAACGCTCCAGGAAGGTAGAAAACCGAAAGCTGGCTCTGTTCATTGAAAATATGAACTATGAGTCTATCGATGAGTTCGGATATGATGTAGTGCTTGGCTTCAAGCAGAATGCTTTCAAGCACAAATGGGACGTGGACATCATCCCTGTCACACCTCAGCTGCAGGCAGAAGAAAAATATGATACATATATATTAAAGAATGGCTATTGCGGCGCATTTCTGGTAGGCTTTGCCCTGCACGATGAGTGGATGCAGCAGCTCAAAAATACAACAATGCCTACTGTTTTGTTTGATAACTATATAGAAAACAATCCAAATGTAGCCTATGTAGGCACCGACAGCTTCGAGGGTATCGACATGGCTGTAAAGCATCTGCACAATCTGGGTCATAAAAAGATTGCCTTTATCAACGGTTCTCTTTTTTCCCTGGTTTCAGATCAGCGTCAGGAAGCCTTTGAAAACTCCATGCGCGATGCCGGTCTTGAAATCTACCCGGAGCTCATGGGTCACGGCTACTATATTCCGGAAACTGCACAGTACTACGTTTCCAATTTTATCGCGGCAGGCGCTACGGCTATCCTCTGCGGCAGTGATGCTATCGCAAAGGGTGTTATCTCTGAGTGCCAGCTGCACGGCTTCAATGTGCCAAACGACATAAGTGTGGTCGGCTTTGACGATGTCAAGTTTGCGGCAGCCCTCACCCCGCCTCTTACCACTGTCAGACAGGAGTGTAATGATCTGGGACGCTGTGCATATATTATATTGAATTCGCTCATTCACCATATTCCAATCAGCCGCACACAGCTGCGTCCGAGACTGATTGAAAGGGAATCGACTGCGCGTGTTTCCACTGCGCACACTGTCGATGAATAGCAGCATATATACTACCTTCCAAAGGAGGCAAAATTGTTCAAACGCAAACATGCAACTATTTTAATTACATATTCGCTTGTGCTTTGCAGTGTGCTTTCCCTGACAGCCTGCTCTCCCCGGGATATTTCTTATTTTCTCAAAAGTCCCGCGGAGAAGCAGGCTATCCTGCATAAATCGCCGGCTTTCTGGGATGACACAGCTAAAGTGGAGGGCAGCAGCAATCTGTCGATTCTGCACAATGTAGCGTTTGAGGGCCACCCTTACAATGACATAAGGCAGTTTGGCGACAACATTCTGATGGTCGGACAGGGCAGCTACAACAACTTCATTATTGAGGCCGAGGGACAATCCATCGAATACTCTTTTGATGTATACAATCCCTGGTCCAACGAAATAACCGCTAGTCTCGCCCACGACAAAACAAACTGCGATGACTATCTGATTAAGGGTGATAAATTGTGGCTCATCGATTCATCCGCTAAAAAAGTAACCATCTATGATAAGGATTTAAAAGAAATCAAAACCTGCAAATATAATCCCAATGAGTATGATGGCAATGGCGATACATCCGGTCCTGATGCCGGCGATGTACCAAATCCCGGCGATTACTATGATGCCTCACAGATTGCCACCTCATCTGACGGAAAATATGCTCTGGTGTCAGGTGTCTCACCCGATACCTACAAATATGTAATCTCTGATATAAGCCTCGATGATAATACAGTGCTTTCAACCTACGAAGGACAGAGCTTTTCCATGTCATGTGTCGACTCAAAAGGCTTTGTAATTGAGGCAGATACCGCCAACAATATATGGAACTATCATTCATCCGACGGAAAAGACAGCTTCTTTTCACTGCCGGATGTAGTGGATGTAGCCCTCGCAAAGGACAATGACATGCTCATACGCTGTCAGGATTTAACCTCAGGCAACAGCATCAGTTACTATAAGTATTCACCTGCCACCGGTGTCAGCTCATCCTTTTCATATACCCCGGCTAAAGCCGATACCCAGACCTATTACTCTGCCAACTCGGTCTATCTGCCCGATGCAAACTGTGTGATGCTGCTTTTGTACACAGCGCAGTGCAACCCTGAAATACTCATCTGGTCGCTTGACAAGGGCAAAAATGACACCAAAGCCGAAATCACATCATACAATGACTGTGATACCCTGTTGCAGGCCTTGCGCGATGATGGCTCATATGTATCCCCATATTCTGCCATAGACACCGGTGACAGCACCGATGAAAATCAGGAGGCTATGGAGGAAGCCGGGAAGGATTCAGACTACAATACATATGGAGACGAGGTCACTCTGGTACCTGACACTGCTTCATATGACTGGGGTGATTTATCCGACATAAACGCACGTGTCACTGCCCTTGAACAAAAATACGGCTTTTTAGTATATTTCGGGCCTGAGGTGCCAAAGAGGATTGATTACTACGATATCCATCAATTCAAGAACAAGGATAAGCTGTCAGCTGCTCTGGATTCGCTTACGGAAATACTTGGCTGTTTCCCTGATGACTTTTTCACTCAGCTGTGTTATGGCGACATAAGAGGCATGCGAATCTATCTGTGCGGTGACATTTCATCAGACCACTCAGATATGATAAACGAGCCAAGCGGATTCGTAAATATAATCAACAACTACAATGTGATGGTTTTAAACTGCAACTACAGCTGGGATTTCAGCTACACTGTAGGCCATGAGATTTCCCATCTGATAGACCAGAGGCTTACATTCATACACACCTATAATGACGAGAGCGAGTTTTCCGAGGAGAAATGGAACAGCTTTAACCCTGACAGCTTCTCCTACGATGACAGCTACGCAAACTACAATCCGGATGATCCATCAAACCACATATCCGGGTATTTCATTGATTCCTACGGCATGACCTTTGCAACAGAGGATCGCTCTGAAATTTTCGGAACCGCGATAGATGATCATATTAACGGCATTTATGATGATGCCAGATTCACAGACAGCTCACCGATACGAAGCAAGCTCGACTACTACAGCAGATGTATCCGCGATGGCTTTGATACAAAGGGCTGGCCTGATACGATGGCGTGGGAGTCTGTGCTTACCGCCAGCGGAGCACAGGCCGATTAAATGATAATATCGGAATAACACAAAAAATAACGCAAAAACCTCAAGTCATACGACTTGAGGTTTTTTAATGGGCAGAGATGGATTCGAACCATCGAAGCAAGTTGCAGCAGATTTACAGTCTGTCCCCTTTGGCCACTCGGGAATCTGCCCATGTATTCAATTACGATACTTGCATAGTTTATCACAACAGATGTGATTATGCAAGCATATTTTTTAATAAAAAAGACAGCCTACGTTCGGCTGCCTTTTAGGAGAAGGTATTTTTACTATGGGGTATAGCAAAAACTATATAATGTATTGGGGGGTTTTTACGGTTATTATAATATCACGGTTATAACGATAAGTGTTCACAAATTGCATAAAAATCAAGGTTTGTTTTTATGCAATTTGTATAGCACTTTAGTCTTATTTAATATTTTTCATATAGTCATTATGCACAAAAGCATGACTATTTTTTAAATATTATGTCCAACTTCTGTTTTGCTGTCCTCATCAAACAGTGCTTCAAACTCATCTCTTGTGATTTTCTCCTTCTCAAGAAGAAGTGCTGCACATCTGTCAAGCACACTTCGGTACTCTGCTATCATGCTCTTTGCCTTTTCGTATGACTCGTCGATGATACGCTTTACCTCAACATCGATTGCCGATGCTATGCCCTCGCTGTAGTTCTTTGCATGTGCGAGGTCACGTCCGATGAAGACCTCCTCCTCATCATCTGCATAGCAGATAAGGCCGATATTGTCTGACATACCGTATCTGGTAACCATCTCACGAGCAAGCTTTGTGGCCTGCTTGATATCCTGTGATGCACCTGTGGTGATATCATCAAATACAAGCTCCTCTGCGACACGGCCGCCTAAATCCACTACGATTTCCTGAAGCATACGACCCTTTGTGTTGAACATCTCATCCTTCTCAGGCAGAGGCATGGTGTAGCCTGCTGCGCCTGCTCCTGTAGGAATGATTGAAACTGTGTATACAGGTCCTACGTCCGGAAGCAGATGGAAAAGAATTGCATGTCCTGCCTCGTGGTAGGCTGTGATGCGCTTCTCCTTGTCAGAGATGATACGGCTCTTCTTCTCAGCTCCGATACCAACCTTGACGAAGGATTTTCTGATATCATCCTGTGTGATATATTCTCTGTTTTCGCCCGCTGCACGGATTGCCGCCTCATTCATCAGATTCTCAAGGTCTGCACCTGTGAAGCCTGCTGTAGTCTGTGCAATCTGCTTTAAGTCGACATCCTCTGCAAGAGGTTTTTTCTTGGCATGGACACCTAAAATTTCTTCTCTGCCGCCCACATCCGGTCTGCCTACTACGACTTTTCTGTCGAAACGTCCCGGACGCATGATTGCCGGGTCAAGTATATCCACACGGTTTGTGGCTGCCATGACGATAATGCCCTCATTGACACCAAAGCCATCCATCTCGACAAGCATCTGGTTCAATGTCTGCTCACGCTCGTCGTGTCCGCCGCCCATTCCTGTACCACGGCGTCTGGCTACGGCATCAATCTCGTCGATAAATACGATACATGGCGCATTTTTCTTGGCATCCTCAAACAAATCTCTCACTCGTGAGGCTCCGACTCCGACGAACATCTCCACGAAATCAGATCCTGAAATAGTAAAAAACGGTACTCCTGCCTCTCCGGCTACTGCCTTGGCAAGAAGTGTCTTACCTGTTCCCGGAGGTCCTACGAGAAGGACACCCTTTGGGATTCTTGCGCCAAGCCTTGTGTATTTTCCCGGATCACGAAGGAAATCAACTATCTCTGCAATCTCCTCCTTTTCCTCCTTAAGGCCTGCTACATCGGAAAACTTGATATGGTTCTCCTCCTGTGTGGTGAGCTTCGCACGGTTCTTGCCGAAGTTCATCATCTTGCCACCGCCGCCCTGTGCTGCCGCGTTGTTGTTCATCACTGCAAAGAGTATGAACATGGCTCCAAATACCAAAAGATACGGAAGCAGTGTCATAATCCAGCTCTCAGCCGGCACATCTGCAACTGTATAATCGGTGTAGCCTGCCTTTGTCATGGTCTTTTCGATGCTGTTTACATCTGATACGTAAAGCACCTTTGATGTGCCGTCCTTGAACTTCACCTCCAGGCTTCCTGTCGGTATCTCCCTGTTTTGCACTACCTTTACGCTCTTCACCTGATTCTTGTCAAGATCCTTCTCGAACTGACTCTGTGTGTAAGAGTTTGATGTAGCTCCGGCGCTCAGCCAGTACCAGATGCAGATTACCGCAAATACAATGATAATGTATACGCCTATTCCGCGCATACCGCTTTTTTGTTTATTCAATTTACTTCTCCTTTTTATTTTATTTCGCCCTCGACAAAGCCGATGTAAGGCAGATTTCTAAACCTCTGGTCATAGTCAAGACCATAGCCTACCACAAACTTGTCAGGAATCACAAAGCCCACGTAGTCTACATTTACATCATCAACCACACGGCGCTCAGGCTTGTCCAAAAGTGTGCAGATTGTGAGGCTCTTCGGGTTTCTTTTGGCAAGAAGCTTTGAAAGCCTGCTAAGGGTATTTCCCGAATCAATGATATCCTCTATGATGATGACATTCTCGCCCTCGATAGAATGCTCAAGATCCTTTTTGATCTTGACATCGCCCGATGACTCTGTGCCTGAGCCATAGCTGGATACCGACATGAAATCCATAGTCATAGGCAGGTCAATCCTCTTTGCAAGCTCTGTGGTAAAGAATATTGAGCCCTTGAGTATACAGATGAGATATACTGACTGTCCCTTGTATTTTTCTGTGATTTGCGCTCCAATCTCTGCGATTCGCTTATTGAGCTGCTCCTCTGTCAGGTAAACCGAAATATCATATTTCTTTGAAAAATCCATTTTGTTTTCCTCCGTAAAATGTGATCTTAAGTACTTTTCCTGTCTGTGGTGTGACAAGTGCGCTGCAGCCGGATCTGTATCCGATTATGGCATGCACCAGTGATCCATGGGCTATAAGCCACAGTCCCGCTCTCTGCTGTGCAGGGATTTTATCACCTGTAAATACCTGCTTCAGCTTCTTGTGATGGCCCTTGTCATCCACAATTATATAGTCACCGGCTTTTCTCGTTCTGATTTCAAAGCCTTTCTTCATCTTATCATAATCAAACCATTTCGTATATGGTTTTTTGGGAATTTCGTCCATTTTACCATTAAAATTGTGTATACAAAGCGTGACATATGAGCCATCTGCCGAAAGTCTGATGTTTTTTTTCTCTCCAGTGGCACTTAGTGCCTCAAGCTCCTTTGCTGTAACGTGAATTTCTTCTTTTTCATCGTCACACTTTCCGGCGTAGAGCATCACCTCGCCAAATGATTTTTCCGCAATAATTCCATACGGCAGATTGATTTTTCTGCCCGACTGCTGCCCTGCAAGCTTTACAAGCGCACCGATATGCGTGCTCGTGATGTCCTTGAGCCGCCCTGACGCTAAATGTATGCACTCGCGCGCTACTCCGCTTTTTAATGCCGGATGCAGGCTCTCAAAGCGGCTGATTTCAAGTATCACCCTGTCTTCTTTTTGGGAAACCATGCTATCGCATGCCTCCTTTAGCTGCTCCTCGTAAAAATCATTCATCACCGCAAGCTGTCCTGCGCTCTCATTGATATGCTCTATCGCCCTGTCATTAATCTGCAAAAGCAAAGGAAATACATCATGGCGCAGCTTATTTCTGGAGTAGGCTGTGTCAGTGTTTGTGGCATCGGTGACAAAAGCCTGTCCGTTTTCCATTAGATATTCCTCTATCTGTGCGCGTGTCGCTGATAAAAGCGGCCTGATATAGGTGACACCGTTCTTCACAGAAACCGGATGCATGCCGGCGAGTCCCTTCACTCCGCTTCCGCGCAGCATCTGAAAAAGAACTGTCTCCGCGTTGTCCTCCATATGGTGCGCAACCGCAACGACTGCCTGCCTGCTGTTATCCTGCTTTTGCTCTGCTTCCTCTTCAAACGCCTCATAGCGCAATATCCTGGCGGCCTCCTCCAGCCCAAGTCCATGGCTTTTTGCATATTGCGGCACATCAACAGAGTGTACATGGCACGGTATGTGAAGCCTCTCGCAAAGGTCTGACGCAAACCTCGCATCCTCCCTGCTCTGGGCGCCTCTGATGCCGTGCTCCACATGCACCGCCTCCAGCGCAAAATCAAGCTCATCTGCGCACTGTCTTTTTATCTCATTTAACAACAGCAGCAGGCAGACTGAATCCGCACCGCCCGACAGCGCAACAAGCACTGTGCTGTGATTTTTTATCATTTTGTTTTCCAGAATATAATCTTTTGTCCGTCTAATCATTATTTTTCCCAGATTCCTATTGCAACAACCGTCATATCATCCATTGCGTACCCGCCTGTGTCAAGCAGTACCCTGTCCAGAATTTCCTGCGCCAGCACGCCTGCATTATCGCTTTTGACGCCTGCGATGATATCCATAAGCTTCTCCTGCTTGTCCTTTACATGCAGATATTCTAGCACACCATCCGTCACCATGACAAGAAAATCGCCGCTTTGAAGCGTATTTTTTGAGTGTATGCTCTCCTGAGCGGCATCGACTCCCACCGGGAGGGATTCATTTTCTATAACACTTACTTTTTTCCCTGATTTGATAAATGACGGTGCGGCACCTGTTTTGGTCAGCTCAAGCTCACCTGTATACATGTCTATTGTGGCAAAATCAACCGTGGAATACGACTCCTCGCCCGCTGATATGACCATGGCAGAGTTCATCAGCTTTAGGGCACTTTCCCTGCTAAAGCCTGCCTCTAAGAGCTTTTCAAGCAAATCCACCACCAGCGTGCTCTCTGACTGCGCCTGCTTGCCCGAGCCCATGCCATCGGATACACACACATGATACATGCCATCGTCCAGCTGAAACATGCTGCAGCTGTCGCCATTTGCCTGAGAGCCTGTTTTCTTTTTGGTCGCCACTCCGGAAAGCGCATAGAACTGATTCTCCTCGTACAGCACAACAGATGTCCTCTCGTCGGAGATTATCGAAACAGTCCCCTGCGCCTGCCTAAGCTTCACTCCCATGGCGCGTGAAACCGACTGTACATACCTTGAAATTTCAATCCCGCCATCTGCCTTGGTGCAGACATCTGCCTTTATACATATCTGCTGCCTTACATTCTCATAAATATGGGCATTTTCCACCTGTATACCGGCCTCTTTCGTATATACATAAATTCTTGAAAGACGAAGCCTTCTTTTTTTATCAATGCATTTTTCAGCCCTGCACCAGTCCTCCATGAGCTCTGCCATAGCGTCAAGCTGTGCGGCTATGACGCGTCTGTTTTCAGTAAGGCGCCTGTACCAGGCTTCATTTAGCTCAATACGGGCAAATGCCTCTGTGGCGGCCTCCACCATGCGCGTATAGTGCGGGCAGCCCTCCACATATCTGTTTTGCACAATTTCCTCTGTTTTCATACGTTTGCGCACTGCATCAGCAAGCATTTTTATACCATCTGAAATCGAAGCCCCGCTTGTCCAGCACACACTGCAGCCCTCACAGCATGCGCAAAGCCTCCCTGTCACCTCAAGCTGTATTTTCTCACTCTCATCAGGAATTTTATCTGCCGTACATTTTACAGCCATGACATTTGCAGTCGAAATAATGCCCGAAAGTCCTGAAACCGCTGTGGCAAATGCCTCCTCCCTGTCGGGCAGAAGCCCTGCCATAACCGCATTTTCATTGCGCCCAAAGGTCCTTAAGTATTCGCATGCCCTGCACAGTGCAAAGGCTACGGAAAACACAACAAGACTCTCAGCTACAGAAAGCACCAGCTCATCCGTATCAGGCTTCCCCAGAAATGCTACCGACAGATTCATCACAGCCGTGGCACAGGCTGCTACAACGGCTGTTATCAGACATCCGTTTTTAGCGCTTTTTCTCACGAAAAGCCTCACTCCAAAGCAAATCACCGCAATAATAAAGAGATACTTGCATATCGACGGTATCGATATAAAGTATCCCATTCCAATAATTAATCCTATGTAAAAAATAATCGTATGCTCACTGCTCAGACAATAAACTCCGTACACTGCAGGTATCAGTGGATAACAATCCATCACACACACCAGTGTGGATGCAAATGCCATAAGCCCCCACACAGCTTTTTTTAAATTTGCACTCCTCATCTTTTTGCCTCCATCTTTTTTCAACGATTATATGTGGTCAAAAATGAAGGTTTTGACGAAAAAGCGCAACTATCTCTTCAAAAATTATTTGTCCTTTTCCTTGAAGATTATTTCATTGTCATACGCAAGCCCCAGCTTGCTCTTTGCTATATCCTCTATGTACTGGTCACTCTGCATATACTGCTGCATGCTTTCTATCTCATCAGCACGCTCCGATTCTTTGGTGTACTGCTTTTCCAGCTGTGCCTTTTGTGCGGCATATGCTGCCTCCTTCTGCTTTAGCTGCACAACCTGGACTACCATAACCACAAGAAATGCAATAACTATGATAGAAACACTTAAAGCTCCGCCTCTTCTCTTTGCACGACGTCTACTCATTATTCCTCCTTAGGTGCTTATCTGAATATCCTGCCAAACATTTTATCCTTCTTTCCGGTCACCTCCGGTACCTTCGAATACGTAATCATGTCTATCTCACCTTCTATATCGGCTTCTCCCTTCTCAAGGTTTAGCCTGTTTACGTGAAGATCCTTGCCCTTTAGGTCAAGCATGCCAAGCTCCGTCTCCAAAAGTATCTCTCCCACATCAAAGGAGAGTACATCCAAAATACCTGTAAAGCTGCCTGTTCTGCGATTATTCAATATAAGCTTATGACTCTTTGTGCCTGATATTTCTTCCATTCCCTGTCCCTCACATATTTTTTAATATGCTCCATAGACAGCTGCACATATACATGCCATCTGTGGAATCACATATGTAAATATATGCCGGGATTCATGAAAATATTACCTATATATACTCAAAAAGATCTTTTGCTTCTTCCTTCTTTGTTGTGTCAAGGAGATTTAACACCTTAACCTTGACTGTCTTTTGTCCAAATGCTATCTCTATTATGTCTCCGACCTTGACATTTACAGATGCCTTTGCCGGTCTGCCGTTTACTGTGACACGGCCTGCGTCACATGCCTCATTTGCCACGGTACGCCTCTTTATCAGACGCGATACCTTCAAAAATTTGTCTAATCTCATTGTTACCTCTGTGTCTGGTTTTAATAAACCAATTCATAACTATTAATATAATTTCAAGGGATATAGCCAAAAATGGGTGGAGCCTTAAAGACTTCACCCATTCTTCTACTCCAGATAGTCTAACTTATTAGTTAAGAGAATCCTTTAAAGCCTTTCCAGCCTTGAACTTAGGAGCCTTAGATGCTGCAATTGTCATCTCAGCGCCAGTCTGTGGATTTCTTCCTGTTCTTGCTGCTCTCTCAGATACCTCGAAAGTACCGAATCCAACTAACTGGATCTTCTCGCCTTTCTTTAACTCCTCTGCAACAACATCTGTGAATGCCTTTAAAGATGCCTCTGCGTCCTTCTTTGATACTCCGGCCTTCTCTGCCATAGCTGCAACTAAATCTGCTTTGTTCATGATAAAATTCCTCCTCTGGATTTTCATAATTTATATAATTCGAGCTGTATTCCCAAATTACCTACAAGAATATATATACTTGTTTTTATGGGGTTTGTCAAGGAAAATGCGCTATTTCCTAGGCTTTTATGTACTTTTACCATTCTTAAAACCTTACTTTGAGCTTAATAAAGAGGTTAATGTTGAAAGATAATCGGATATGTCCTTATTTGTCAGACTATTCCCCGAACTGTCAGAGGATTTACGGTCTGTTCCCTGTGATGAATTTGTACTCTGTGAGCTGCCGGTGGTGCCTTGAGATGTACTTTGATTGTCCTTTTCATCTGCCCTCTCTGAGGCTGTCTCGGAAGGTGTCTGTGCGGTGGCCTGCGAGCTGCCGGTGCTATTTGTTCCGGTGCCTGATGAATCGCTATCTGAGCTGTCCGTATTGTCGTTTATCGTTATCTGTATGGTGGCCTCCTTTGAGTTCACGTAAAGTGTCCTCGTCCAGGTGTCATAGCCATCGGCTGTTACCTTAAGCGTGTGCTTTCCGTATGTTATCTCAACAGGGCTCGTATAGTCTATTTCCTTGCCATCTACATATATTTTCGCGCTCTGCACATCAACCTCGAAAAGTATGCTGCTCTTTTTAGGACCTTCACCCTTTAAATCATTTAAGTTGACCTTTGTGGTCTCTCCTCTTTTTATCTCAATATCCGTGCTGCCTCCCCAGCCGTTGTTGGCCACGGCGAGCGTATAGCTGCCCTCCGGCACATCAAGCGACATATCCTTAGTGATTTCCGCAAATATCCTGTCTCCGAGCTGCAAAAAGCTGCCCTCAAAGAGCGATGTATTGCTAAGCTGCAGTGTGCCGTGCCCTGTCGTGACAGAAATTGACACTATATCCTTGTCAATCCCGACAACAGACAGCTTATCCTGTGCCGTGAGGCTGTCAGTATCTATGACATCCGAGCCTGAAAATATCATGGTGCGCTCATCCAGCCTGTAGCTGCTGCTTCCGATTTCAAGCACGCTCTTATCCTTATCCACAGAAAAATTGGTTACTGTGTCGTTTGTCCACACCTTATCGGATTTTTGTATACGCTTTGCCTTGCCATCTGAATCTGCCCCAGATATGTCAACCACATCACCCTGATGTATGTCTGAAACTGACATGTGATTGCCATATTTGTCGAAAAAGCCGGTGGTCAGGCCATAGTAATACTGATACTGCACTCCTGTCGAGTAATTGTATACCCTGATCGTCTCGTTGGCACTGTTTATGTCCGATACTATGAGAATATCTGAATTTTTCTTAACAGACTTTCCATTTTCCTGTGCAGCAGCTTTCAAACCGGACTGTGTGCTTTCTCCCACGGCCTCCGTCGTATCATTCATGCTGTTATAGAATTTTTTTACACCATCATCCGTGTCTGGTTTTCCACATGCTGCAAGTGACAGCACAAGCATGCCAAACACACAAAATAATCCTGTGAATTTCTTCATCTGTGTTTCCTTTATTGATTTATATAATATGCTTTTCCACAATAATAATATATCGTATAGTCATTTACTTTTCAATTAAATTCACTATATATATGCATTACTGTTTACACTATGGCATGCAGGGCATGCAGATACTCCTCGCGCTCCCCGCTTAGCTGTATGAGCTGTGCAAGCTTATCCACATCGCGGTCGCATACCCATGACTTGCGCGAGTTGCTATAGTGATTGCAGAGCTTACAGAATTTTTCAGGAAACAAAAGCAGTGCTCCAAGCAGCCTCATTGATGTATCATCAAGACTTCTTACGCTGCAATAGCTGTCGAGAATTGCATCTGCAACCGCTGTATCCCAGTGATTTTTTTCGAGCATCTTGCGCATGTACTCCGCAATATCAGTTTCCGGATATCCCGGATGCATGGTCTCGAAATTGACAGGGAGCCATCTTCCGGACTGTGTATACACGACATTGTGCTGGTTGAAGGCTCCGTGACAGTATATCGGAACCAACTTTTTACTATTTTCCAGCTCACACAATATTTCCGCCGATTTCTGCCCCTGCTCTAAGAATCTCTCATAGCATTCATAAAACAGATGCTCAAAGGCATTTGTCTTGCTGTGACGCAGTATGTAGTTTTTAAGCTTTACTATCTGCGCACATTTGCGCTGAACTTTTTCGTGTAGGCTTTCTACCTCGATATCCGAAGGCAGCGGATACTTTTCCAGTATATTGTGCAGCTGTGCTAATGCCCTGCTGCCGCCCCGCATATCATCTATGCTGTCCGTGCTGCACTCTCTGCCTGCTCTGTAATCCTTCAATATGTATGCGGCCTCACAGTTGTCTCGCGATATGATACACTGCTCCTTTGTCTGTGATATCTGCTCCACATCCATGCCGTTTCTTTGGATAAATGCCAGCGTATCCCGCAGGGTGCATGCCCTTTGCTCATGCCCTCTGTACGGCACAAGCATCTTCTGCCCGATGCCTGTATCACATATATATGCTCCTCTGCCCTTTATTATCCTGCTTACTGTAAGCTCATATTTTTCCAAAGCCACTTCCGGCTGATTATACAAAAAAATCCCCCCTCATATGATTAATGCACCATAACTATTCAGATGCTTTTTAATCATATGAGAGAGGTTATTATTTTATTCGCAAGCTCTTTAAGTTTTTGTGCTTCATTGAGCGATGGGTCATCAAGCACCTGCTCATAAAGCCTGTCCAGGATATCGCCAAGCTTCGGTCCCGGCTCTACTCCCATTTTAATCAGGTCGCTGCCATTTATTTTCATTTCCTTTTTGGATACACACTGGTGGTCTGCGAGGATTTTCCTGTATACACGCTCATATTCTGCGATGTATTCAAGCTTTTCTGCGCGCTTATACATGCTCTGTCCGAGCGTATCGGCTCTTTTCACCTCAAATAACAGTGGAAAAAGCTCTGTCCCTATGCGGCTCATGGCGCGCCTCACGTTGCGCTCCGTGATGGCCGGACGGTCATCATGCTCTTTTACGAGCTTGCAACAACAGTCTGTAGTTCTGTTATCAAACTTAAGACGCCTGAGTATCTTTCTTGTCATATCAGCTCCCACAACAGGATGTTTCTTGAAATGATTCTGGCCTTCCTCGTCTGTCGTAATGCACACCGGCTTTGCCACATCATGAAGCAGCATGGTAAGCCTTAGGATTTTGTCCGCTCGCACATGCTCCAAGGTATGAAGCGTATGCTCGCCGACACTGTACATATGGTGCTTATTGTGCTGTGGTGTCTGCATCATCACATCAAACTCCGGCATGAATACCGCTGTGAGTCCAAGCTCATACAAATCTCTCATCATCTGCGGATGGTCTGATGTCAGAAGCTTCACAAGCTCCACCTGGATTCGCTCTGCGCTGACATTTGACATGGCAGGAGCAAGCTCTTTTATGGCTGCTTTGGTCTGTGCCTCTATATCAAAGCCTAGCTGGGCTGCAAATCTCACCGCACGAAACATCCTGAGTGCATCCTCACTGAATCTGTCGTGTGCACAGCCCACACATCTGATCACATGTGCTTTTAAATCTGCTATGCCATCAAATTCATCGACGAGCCCTGCCCTATGATTATATGCCATGGCATTGATTGTGAAGTCACGCCTCTCTAAGTCAAGCTTCAGATTGGAGGTAAAGGTGACCTCCTTTGGATGGCGTGCATCCTCGTACTCTCCATCTATCCTATAGGTGGTGACCTCATAGCCCACATGCTCCAGCATGACCGTGACTGTGCCATGCTGGATACCTGTGTCTATGGTGTGGTCAAATATCGCTTTGACCTGCGCAGGCTTTGCAGATGTGGTGATATCCCAGTCCTGCGGTGTCCTGCCAAGGAGACTGTCACGCACGCATCCACCTACCGCATATGCCTCAAAGCCATGCTCGTAGAGCCTGTCTATTATGAAGTTGACATTCTGCGGTAAATCTATGCGCATCGTTGGGTTCTCCTTTTTTAATGGCGCTCGCCGGAGAGACACATTGCCACAGCATACGACTGTGACACATGCTCTCATAACTCCTTAGTCTGGTGAGAGTAAATACCTCCTGCGGCAGAGCTTATTAGGCGCTAAAAAATCAAACGCGCTTACGCTTGAACGAGTATTTTTTGCGCCAGCTTCAGCCGCAGGTGGCATTAACTCTCACACACGACACGTCGTAAATCGAGCATGCGCCACAGCCATATACTGCGTCAATGCGCCCCTCCGGCGAGCTGTTTATCATGATAAGATACAAAAATAATTGCTAATTCGCGAAATAAATTTTCGTAGACGGATGATTACAAACGCAGGCGTAGCGGTACTACGCCGAGGCTTGTAACATTCGTATACGGGAATTTAGACGCGAATTTAATATGCCTTGCCCCAGTATACAAGTTTGTGCGCCGGCTTTCCACAGCATACACATACGTCGGAAATCTGCTCCTGGTCACCAAATGGCATACAACGGCTTGTAACTGTTGTGTCCTCTTTGATTTTGTTTTCGCAGGCCTCGTCTCCACACCACATTGCACGGATAAAGCCAGGCTTTGTCTCTGCGATTGCCTTGAACTCATTGTAGTCGTGTGCATCGTTTATATGGCTTGCAAGGAATGCCTTTGCCTTCTCAAGCATGTCATTCTGCATTGTCTCAAGTACCTCTGCGAGCTTTTCATTGACCTCATCGAGTGAGACAACAATTTTCTCTCTTGTGTCTCTACGAACGATAACACACTGGTTTTTCTCGATATCCTTTGGTCCAATCTCGATACGTGTTGAGATTCCCTGAACCTCCTGTGCTGCGAATTTCCAGCCAGGTGTCTTGTCAGTTGCATCGATTTTCACGCGGAAATCCTTTGAGAGCTTGTCCTTGAGGTCGTATGCCTTGTCAAGTACACCGTCCTTCTGCTGCTGGATTGGAATAACCATAACCTGTGTTGGTGCAATCTTTGGAGGAAGCACGAGTCCTGAGTCATCTCCGTGAACCATGATGATTGCTCCTATAAGACGTGTTGAAACGCCCCATGATGTCTCATGACAGTACTGTAATTTATTGTCCTTGTCTGTGTACTGGATGCCGAAGGCCTTAGGGAAGCCGTCACCAAAGTTGTGTGAGGTTCCTGACTGGAGTGCTTTTCCGTCATGCATGAGTGCCTCTATTGTGTATGTAGCCTCTGCTCCGGCAAACTTCTCCTTGTCTGTCTTTCTTCCCTTTACCATAGGGATTGCAAGGTATTTCTCGCAGAAATCCGCATAGATGTTTAACATCTGTACTGTACGTGCCTCTGCCTCCTCGGCTGTTGCATGAACAGTATGTCCCTCCTGCCATAAGAACTCTGATGAGCGGAGGAATGGACGTGTTGTCTTCTCCCAGCGCACTACTGAGCACCACTGATTATAAACCTTTGGAAGGTCTCTGTGTGACTGTACTATTTTGCTGAAAAGCTCGCAGAAAAGTGTCTCTGATGTAGGTCTTACTGCAAGTCTCTCCTGAAGTGTCTCAAGTCCGCCCTGTGTGACCCATGCAACCTCCGGTGCAAAGCCCTCTACGTGATCCTTTTCCTTCTGAAGCAGGCTCTCCGGAATGAACATTGGCATGTATACATTCTCTACACCTGTCTCTTTGAACATTGCATCGAGATTTTTCTGTATATTCTCCCAGATGGCATAACCATTGGGCTTAAAGATCATACATCCCTTTACAGATGAATAATCCATCAACTCTGCTTTCTTCACAACGTCTGTATACCATTGTGTGAAATCTTCCTCCATGGAAGTGATGGCCTCTACTAATTTTTTCTCCTTAGCCATTGCTTTTCTCCTTTTATATTGAAATATTCTATGATATACAGGGCTTTCCATCCCTGCCCTGCACCACGCATGATTTGTTACTGCCACATATTATAAATAGTATAAACAGTAATGATAGTTTTACTAACATATATTATTCCATAAGCGAGCTGATGTCAATAAGCCTGAAAACTTGTTCTGCAGTGTTTTTCATATTTTTTTGAGCATTTTTGATATCCATAGCCTCGTTAAGCGTTGTTGCCCCTCTTATAATAGGAAAAAACGCATCAATACCTTCTTTATTGCATGCCTTTGCATCATCAGTAACACTTCCTGCAAGTGCGATAACTTTGCATCCATTTTTTTTGCCTGCTTTTGCTACTCCGACAGGCACTTTTCCCATGGCGCTCTGTCCATCAAGCCTGCCCTCTCCCGTCACTACGATATCAGCATTTTTCAGTTCCTTGTCAAGCTGTATGGCGTTTAGCACTATATCTATTCCGGACTTAAGCTCCACGTTCTCGAGTCCAAATAGAAACGCAAATCCAAGACCTCCGGCAGCTCCGGCACCCGGTATATCGCTATAATGTTTTCCTGTGAATTTCTCAACACAGTCTGCATATTGTCTCATCATTTTATCCATCTGTGCTTTTTCATGTTCCTGTACACCCTTTTGCTTTCCAAAAATGTATACACAACCCAGCTCACCGCACAACGGATTCGTAACATCACAGGCTATTTTAAAATGGCATTGCTTTAATTCTTCCGGCACTTTATCAGCCTTGATTTTTCTTACTCTTGCAAGCGAACCAAATACCGGTGGAAGAATATTGTCATCCTCATCATAGAACTCATAGCCGAGCGCCGACAGCATTCCTATGCCGCCCTCAGTGGTTGCGCTTCCGCCTATTCCGATTATGAAATTCCGACAGCCTTTACGAGCTGCATCAAGAATCATTTCTCCCACACCCAACGAGGTTGCTTTCCACGGATCAGGTTTACCTTCAACAAGTGTGATTCCCGACGCTTCTGCCATTTCCATAACAGCAGTATTATCTTCAAGTATTCCATATACCGCGCTCACCTTTTGTCCCATGGGACCTGTTACATCAACATGTTCATATGTGCCATTCATACCCTCTACCAAAGCGGTTACGGTTCCCTCGCCGCCATCTGCAAGTGGTTTGACCACCACCTCTGCTTTCGGTATTGCCGCCAATATGCCTTCTTTACATGCCATCCCGGCCTGCATGCTTGTCATGCTTCCTTTAAATGAATCAATTGCTACTACAGCCTTCATTTTTCCATTCCTCTAATTATTATGATATGCGGTTCACTAAGGTATACATCGAATTACATGTATTGATGATACCCTTTGACCATCTACTTATTATTTTATCATAATTTTAAGGTTAGGTCACACTATAATGTGAACAATAACACAGCACCATAACAGGTGTAGTTTCCAAAAACAATTAGAAAGTGCATTTTCATGAAATTTGTGCTAGAATAACATGTTGTTGTAATATACTAAGGAGAATTTAGAATGGAAAACTATAAAAGAGGACTGACAGCAGGAATCCCGATTGCTCTGGGATATCTGTCAGTTTCATTTACTTTTGGAATTATGGCGGTGTCATATGGATTATCCTGGTGGCAGGCTGTGCTCATTTCGATGACCACTGTCACATCTGCCGGACAGTTTGCAGGCATCGGAATTATGATGCATCCGGGACAGTATTTCCAGATGCTTATTTCACAGATTACTATTAATATAAGATATTCCTTTATGTCGATTTCGGTTGGTCAGAAGGCTGATTCCAGATTTAGCGGAATTTCAAGATGGATACTCGGCTTTATGATGACTGATGAGATTTTTGCCGTGGCAAGCCAGGAGGATTCTGTGAGCAGAAGCTTTTTTGCAGGGCTGTCAACTCTTCCATACATCGGCTGGGCTGTCGGTACGCTGATAGGTGCTATACTGGGAAGCATATTGCCGGATAGGCTTATGAGTGCACTCAGTCTTGCTATTTATGGAATGTTTGTGGCTATCGTGGTTCCTGAGATGAAGAAATCACGGGCGGTCGTATTTGTTGTGGTGCTTGCACTTGTGCTTAGCTGCATGTTTTACTACATACCGGTTTTGTCAAGGATTTCAAGCGGTATCACTATCACAGTTGTAGCTATTGCAGCTGCTGTTGTAGGTTCGCTGCTTTTTCCGGTTGCAGATGATACTGATAAGGAATGATTTATTAAATATTTGATAATAAGCATATAAGGAGATTTTACATAATGAAAAACAGTGTATTTTTTATATATTTACTCATGCTCGCGGGCTCCACATATCTGATCCGCGTCATTCCTTTTATTGCAATAAAAGAAAAGATCAACAACAGCTTCGTGCGATCTTTTCTATACTATATTCCATATGCAGTTTTAACTGCCATGACTATTCCTGCAGTGTTTTATGCAACTAACTGGTGGGTTGGTGCTGCAGCAGGGCTTATCGCGGCTGTGATATTTGCATTAAAGGGCAAGGGGCTTACGACCGTGGCTGTGGCTTCCTGTGTGGCGGTATTTGTGGTAGAGCTGTTCCACTAATTATTTATTTTCCACTTGAAAAGCCAGAACTAAAGTGATAAAATTTTGAACTGCGCGTTTATATTTTTTTAATAAATATTTTATAATTACCGAAAGCTTCCTGTATAATTTAAATAGGTCAAGGGATTGACGAAAAAAATACCTCA